>Ga0315295_10002649_pt1 | contig 15121 bp, 30 predicted proteins | sample YL17G14_0_MG_FD_204453 | JGI IMG/M metagenome (GOLD analysis project Ga0315295, IMG submission 204453) | Sediment microbial communities from Yellowstone Lake, YNP, Wyoming, USA - YL17G14_0 | ecosystem: Environmental > Aquatic > Freshwater > Lake > Sediment | place: USA: Wyoming | collected...
CCTATCTTCTGTGAGAACAAGAACGGTGTGCCGAGCAATATATACAAGACCAATGTCATAAAGATAAGTCTACCTCCTAAGAACATATTGGATAGATATATTGCACATTCGCAGGCGTTCAAAGACCAGCTACTCAGTAACAGTGAAAAAGACATTGACATCATAAGCCTGCAAAAGGAGAAGAACTATGCTAACCTTCAGAACATAGAAGGCATCGTAAGTGAGGTGCTTCAAGACCCATCTAAATACAGTATCCGTAAACGTGGTGAAGGCATCAACATAGATAAGAACCTTATAAGGCATCATTTCAAACTCAAATATACTGATACAAGCCTTGTCAAGGCATTGGTCGACAAGAAGTTGTCATTGCAGACGAGAGTAAAGCCACCACACAATGCCGATAAGTTTTCTGATGAAGATGCCTGATACATACTGCGAAGGCATCACGTATGGCTAAAACGAAAAACGAGAGAAAAATACGAAGTACACTTTTGCTTATTGTGTAAACATAATTTGGCTACTTGGTGAGATGCCTTGTTTCCGTAAGGCATTGCACGTCTATAACGCCATCTACATACTATGTAGGATGGTATGTAACATACTATGTAATAGGCTACATACATAGCATAATGGGGGTACGTAGGGCATATTTTGAGGTAGTATCTACATAGCATTTTAGACCGTTTTTTTGGTCAAAAAATCGAGCGCGGTTTTTTGAAAAATACGCGGTCGAAAAATCACGCGACCGCAACGAAATTTAAAAGTCAATTTTGCGCGGTCAAGCGCGTTAAAGATTTATTGAGCGCGTTTAATACCGTGCGCGTGGTCAATTATGCGGTAATAACGAAAGCGACCGCAAGCGACCGCGTTTTTATTACCGCGTCGCGTGCAATAACAAAAACCATATTTTAAAAATTTTGAATTTTACCAGAAAAATATTTTATTGAAAAAATTAAAATCTTTATTGTATTTTTACCAACATTTTTTTAATGCATTTTTCGCGATTTTTAGACCGTTACGAATTGCATAAAAATTAAGCATTTTATAAAACATTTGTTAAATATAAAAAAAGCGTTTCGCTCCGAGAAATGCGGGTTTATATCTGGAGCGTATAACAATCTTGAATTACGTTATGATATGTTAATATGTCATAACAATACTATATATATAAGTAATGCGTTAAAGAAAAATAAAAACGAAACGGAGCGAAAAAATATGGAGCGAAAAAATAACGAAATCAAAACGCGAGCGACGGACACGAGAAATCTATTAAGTGATTACGACCACGAAAAAATATATTATGAATTTTACGAAAGCGCGGAGCGTGATTTTTATTAACGCAATTTGTTTAGATATCCTTTCACGTTTCGCACTTGAGCAAAACGGACAACTTGCGCGGGATAATAGCGTGATACGGGCGCACGGTGCGCACGTTGCGAGTTTATCGCGCGGTAATAGACCGAATATTTACTTAAACGGCGACGTTTACCAATTGACGCAACGCGGATATGATACGCTAATAAGCAACGGAGCGACGCAAGGAGCAATAAGGGCGCAACGCGAAAGTTTACCCGATTATATACGACCCGCGACGAGCGGGAGCGTATACCGCGAGCGCACCGCACGACGCAACGCAACGACCACGCAACGAATTTCTAATATGATTGAAATTGAAATCGACCGCAACGAATACGTTAAAATTACTTGCAAGGTGCACGACTCTTTTAAAAATTGGATAAAAGAACACGGCGAATTAAGAAATTTTGAGAGTGATTACGGACGCGACACGGCGCGCAATTGGGACGCAACAAACGAAACGAAATTTTACGCGGTAAACTTGCAAAACGTGGACGCGGGTCATATAGGGAGCACGAATATAATAACGTCAAGCGGTATTAATTCGCTTTTAATAAAATTGGCGTGCGCAAGCGAAACGAACGAATACACGGTTAAATATCGCGGTTTAGTTGCGTGGGAAACGGTGCAATCAAACGGAGCGCGTTTGGGCGAAACGGTAACCGCTTTTTATAAATCTTATGTGCGACCGTTTAACTTTAAAGTTGCGGTGCAATTTTTCGTTTAAGGAGCGTTTGAATATGGTTATAAAATTGGGAATCGAAATCGAAATCGCGTGCAAAAAAACCGACGCGACCGACCGCGTTTTATACACGCTCGGTAATTGGAGCGTCAAGGGCGACGGGTCGATAAAGTGCAAACATTCGTTAAACGGACGGTCAAATTATAATATTTGTAACGAGTGCGCCGAAAAGGGAATTAAGCAATACGAATTTTTAACAAACGAAAAACCGTATACTGTAAACTTGCGGGATATAAACGCGACCGTTGAAAAAATCGCGGGCGACGTTGCGCAAATATTCGCGACGTTACAACATATCGACATTAACCGCTCGCAAGGTATACACTTTCATTTTTCGGGAATTAAAAAATATGCGGTCGTTTTCTCAAAGGAATTTTTTAACGCGGTCAAAGAAAAATATTTAGCGATATGCACGACCGAAACGGAGCGCGAGCGCGTAACGAATTACTATTGTAATTTCATATATAGCCCGCGCGATAGCGACCGTTACCGCGCAATCAATATTATAGACGCGTTTAACCGACACGGGACGTTTGAATTTAGGTTTTTCGCGAGCACCGATAAAAGCGACGTTTTAAAGCGTTATATTCGTTTTGTATTGGATATCCTTAAAGAAGTAAAAGAAACGCAATACGACCCGTTAAAATACGCTTTAAACGCGGACGCGAGCAAGGAAACGAAATCTATTAATTTATTGGTTTAAAGGAGCGTGAAAAAAAATGAAATACGATACAATAGAAAAACGACGCGAGCAAATAGAAAACATTTTAAAAATTCTTGACGAAATCGCGGGCGAAATGGAGCAAGCAAAAAACGAAAGCGAAAGAAACGAATATTTAGCGATATGGGACGCGTTTTGTTATATGTCTTTAGTATACGACGGTTATTTATTAGACGAATTTAGGAGCGTTTGAATATGTGCGAAATATTGGTAATGATTAAAACAAAAAACGAAAAAATAAGCAAGGACGAATTACGACCGTTTTTAATGCGGTGCATTCAAGCGGGCGCAAAAAATAAGGACGGTTATGGCGTTATGTGCGAAACGTGGTTTTTAAGGAGCATAAACCAATTTGATAAAGCGCAAATGGAGCACGTTTTAAAAGAATATGCGGGCGACTCGCGTTTTTTCGCGGTGCATGTCCGTTTCGCAACGTGCGAAATTAAAAAAGAATTTACGCACCCATTCGTAAACGGTCGGTTTATGCTCATGCATAACGGCGTCGTGGACGTTGATAAACATAAAAGCGGGTCAGACTCGCTTGATTTATTTAACGCTATTGACGACGCGTTTAAAAGCGATTACGCGCAAGCGATTAAAACCGTTACCGCGAATATGAGCGGGTCATATAGCGTTTTATCTTTCGTTATGAGCGACGACGCGCTATATTATTTTAGAAATTCGCCCGACTTTGATTTTATGTTTTTGCGCGATAAAGGGATAATTTACGGAGCGACCGATATCGACCGTTTAAAACCGTTACAAACAAAACTATTAAACTTTTTTGAAACGGCGTTAGAGTCGCGACCGTTGCGCAACGTGGTTTATAAAATCGATTTAAAGAGCGGTCGTTTTTCGCGGGTCGTAACGGTTACGGAAAAAGAAATAAAATACAGTTGGGAAAGCGATAAAACGACGCAATCTAATTTAAATTGCGGTAAAACCGACGAAAGCGAGCGATACCGTAAATATTACGGTTGGGACAATTACGGATTACGCGATTAAAGAAACGACCGTATAAGCGGTTAAAACGCGTTTAAACGCGTTTAATCGGGTGCAATTCCCGACGTTTTTATAAGCGTGCGGTGCACGCTTAAAGAAATAAAAAAAGGAGCGAAAAAATATGCAAAACGAAATACCAAATTTAGACGCGTTTAAAAACGCGTTTAAGGAGCTTAAAAAATCGAAAGCGTGGCGCGGGTCAATCGACGAAAGGAAAGCGAAATTTAAAACGGCGCACGACACATTAAACCAAACATACGGACGCGATTTAAAATTATTATTCGTGGACGTAAGCGCGGAATTTGACGCGGTGCAAGGTGCGAGCGGTTTTAGCGGTTATAGCGAGCAATTAAACGCTATTGTAATAGTGCATAAATTGAGCGTTATAACATTTATGCAATTATGGTTAATTGCGCTCGGAATAGAGCAAATAAGCGCGGTCGAATTTAGCAAAAATCTATTTAATGAAATATTCCCGCGCTCCGCTAAAAATTTAGTAATGATAAACGGGTTATTAGTTAAAGCGGACGCAAGCGCAAATAACGACGCAAGCAACGATAATATAAACGATTTAAACGGGCAATAAAGCGCAAGGAGCGACGGTTTAAGCGTTTAATCGGGTGCAATTCCCGACGCTTTTTATAAGCGTGCGGTGCACGCTTAAAGAAGAAATACGGGAGCGTGATAAAATAAATAAAAGAATAGCAAAAAAGATAATAAAAAACGCAAGCAAATTAAACTATACGGAGCAACAAATAAAGCAAGCGAAAAAAATATTAGAGCGTGCGAAAAAATGATTAATAAAAACGGTAAAATACGCGTATATAATCCGCGTAAAATTTGGAGCGACTTTAATTTAAACGAAATAAAGCAATTGAAACGGAGCGGTAAAATATGAAATTAATTTGTATTAATTCGGACGAATGCAAAAACTATAAACCGACGCGTTGTTTTTTAACGCGCGAGCACATACCGCAAGAATGTTTTTATTGCGAATGAATTTTTTTTTCAATACCGAGATGCCTTGAAGAAACGTGAAAAGAAATGCAGGCGAACAAAATTAAAAAAGAAGTGCGGTTTTGCGCTGGTGCTGGAAGCGAAGCGATTTTTTTTACTTCGAGAGATGCCTTGAGGCGACCAAGATGTCTTGATGCAGGCATCTCTTACCGCAATCCGACCGCAACTGACCGCAATCATACCGACACAACATATAGTTAAGAAAGACTTATATATGCAGATGCCTTGTAAGGTGCTGGGAATTTAGGAGCAAAAGAAAAATATGAACGAAAACAAAAAAAATATTTTGAAAAAAGACGCTGGTGATTAAAATGGGAGCAGATTTTCTGTGCAATTACGTTGTATTTGGAGAAAACGAGGATTTGGTCGAAGCGAAAAACCGATTGTTGAGCGCGGTAGGAAAGATTACAATGGACGATAAGCAAGATATACTCTGTTATTACGAAGATGTCTATGGAGAAACGATAAAGGAATTTCATATCGAGAAGATAAAAACAGAGTTTTGTGCAGTAATAGAAAATGTTTTTGAGAGGATTACAAAAAGATTTAGAGATATATCTTTTATAACGCGCAAGGGCGAGATAATATATGTTACAGGCGGAATGTCTTGGGGAGATGACCCGACCGAAAGTTTTAGCGCGTTCAGTAAATTCCTTTCGTTACCGCAAAAAATATTGAAAGTAGGTGGTGCGGAATGAGCACAAGAAGTCAGATAATAATTAAGGACGATTACAGCGAACAATGGTTTTACAGGCATTCTGACGGGTATCCGTCGGGCAACTTACCGCAACTATTCAAGTTTATGTCTTGGTTGAAGGAAGGAAAGATACGCAATAACGTGGAGCAATCATCAGGTTGGTTAATCCTTATCGGTGCTGACGAATACGGATACGATTACAACTTTGATACCGACAAAAAAACGCGAAGGAAAAACCTATTCAAACCGAACGGTAAGAAATTAGGTTGCGGTTGGAAGTGCGGTGCATACGAGATATGTTCTTGTAAGGAATTACACGGGGACGTTGAATGGCTTTACACGATAGACTTACAGGACGACACGATAGAAATTCTTGATGTGCGCTCCGACAAAAAAAAGAAGTTTACATTTGAGGAACTAAAAAGACGCAAAGGCGATTGGATAAGTTTGGAAAATCTGTGGGGGTGCTTAAGATGTCAGCAATAGATTTTAACGATTTGAAAAGGCATATCGGGCATAAGATAGTGTGCACCTATTATTCAAAGACTCACAAATTGAAAGACGCGGTCAATGTAGCGGTAGAATGCGAAACGTGTAACGAAGTCTTATTAGATTTTGACAGGGGGGAATAAGATGAAACTACAAGAAAGGATAGATGAAGCAGTAGCAATTATAGATGGTTTGACAGATATATTACTTAAAAGAAAACAAACAATAGATATTAAAGAATTTATAGGATATTTACAAGCCATAAGAGAAACATTATTAGATTTGGAGAATGATTAAAATGGAAAGCGGAAGATGCCCGAAATGTCGTAGTTGGAATTTGGTATATCAGAGCGTTGAGCACCACGACTCAAGTATGGCTTATCCTTTTAAGTGCAAGGATTGCGGTTTCGAGGGAAACGAGTGGTATGACTTGGAATTTAGCGGGTATACAGACGACGAGGGAAACGAGGTAGGCGATTAAGATGGGACTTGATATGTATTTATCGGCAAGACAGAGTTTTTACGCTAACGACGCGCTTTCGCACGGTATTGAACGAGAACGGAACGAAGCAATAAGAAGTCTATTTGTCGAACTCAACGATTTCAAGACGGGGAATTTGGACTATGTTACGGTAGAAATCGAGGCGGGATATTGGCGAAAGGCAAACGAGATACACGCTTGGTTTGTTGCGAATGCACAGGACGGCGAGGACAACTGTGGAAACTATTATGTCGGTCGCGACAAGCTCAAGGAATTGAAGAAACTATGTGAGGACGTTCTGAACGACAACAGCAAGGCGTCCGAGCTTCTACCGACACAGAGCGGTTTCTTCTTCGGTAGCACCGAATATGACCAATACTATTTCGACGATTTAAAGCACACGATAGAGATAATCAACAGGTGCTTGGCGTTGCCTGATAATTGGTCGTTCTCGTATCATTCGTCTTGGTAGGAGCGCGGTATGATGGCGAATGACCGCAAATACTATTGCTTTGAGTGCAAGCACGAACACAGGACGTTTGACGCGTGTATCTACGACAGACAAAAAGAGGACTATTATTGCGAGAACTGCTATCGAGAGCATTTAGAGCACTATGTTATAGATAATGTTGGGTCGGTGTTTTGTAGTATAGAATGTTTTGGGGACTTCTATGCGAGTGATGATGATGAACACGAAATTGTAGATGAGGTATGAATATGAAGAAAATAAAAATATTAACCGAGAAAATATCAGAAAAGCATAACGATAGTTTCTGGTATGATGGAGCAATAGCGGAAATAACGAAAGCAAACGGAACTAAACTGCGGTTAATCGCGGTAGGGGACATACGGATACACGACAACGAAGGCGAATTGGTATATGATTGCAAGGAAAGGAACTATGGTATCGAAGGTGGATTGAAGGACGACGACGACTTGAGGAAAATAGGATATGACTACTCTGACAAATACTATTGGGAGAACAACAATTGGTTTGAGGTCATATTCAAAAAGAAGAATAGTGATGCATGGGACAGCATAATAGGTGATTTCGTGTTCACCTATGACGAGGCATTAGAACTCTTGAAAAGTTATATCAATAGTGAATATTAAAAAAGGAGCGTGAAAAAAAATGAAATGTCCAGATTGCAGGCATTATATTCCATTTGCGGAAGATTGTGCTTGCAAACTATATCCTAAAAAATGTTTTTATAAGTGAGTGGAAAGGCGGAGCGAGGTTTCGTTTTCGGGTTTGCTCCAGCGTCCCGTTTCTTCGCTTGCTCCGTCCCACAAATCAAAAAGGAGATGCCTTATGAAAAAGATAGAAGAACTGATTAAAAAAGAAAGCAAGATACATAAAGAGATACAGAATGAAATAGATAGATTAGATGGTAGTGGAATGGAATGTCATTGTGAAGATAGGGAAACTTATACCTATATCTTCTGGGGAGAATTTCCTGAACTTTTTACTGTTTGTATAAACTGTGGTGGTGTTGTATATTGAAGATAATAATATGTCCGTCGTGTAGCGGACAAGGGTGCGACCATTGTATAAACGGTCGTGTAGAACTTATTGATGATGGTGATGCCTTATAAAAAAATATTGCGGTTGCTACCGCACTCTACCGACATCTACCGCAATCATACCGACATAACACATAGTTAAGAAAGATTTATATATGCAGATGCCTTGTGAGATACTGATATTTTTGGAGATGAAAGAAATATGGAAAAAACAATTGTAAGTAAAGAATGCAACAGATGCGGACACAAATGGATACCAAGAAATTTTGAAGAACCATTGACTTGTCCTGCTTGTTCTTCACCTTATTGGAATAGGGCTAGAATAAGAAAACTAAAAAAGAAAGCAGATGCCTCGTTAGTGATGCCTGATGAAGTGTAGGCATTGTAACTCTGAAAAAACATATTTGTATGCTATTGTGAACGGAACAGAGGTCTATGATTGTTTTGATTGTCATAAAAGAACTAGGAGAGAGTGATGCCTTATGAAAAAGATGCCTTGTTTGTTGTGCTATGTGTAGAAGCGTTTGCAAGGGATAGATGATGCGGAATTGAGCAATTTAAAAGATTTGGTTGTTAGTGAGGAAATAAGGAGGAGCAAAAATGAAGTGTAAAACACTTAGAGCCTACGAAGAATTAGCATATAAGCGTATGACCGCAGAGGATATTTCTGAATACCTTTGGGAAGAAGGCGAGAAGGAACACTATTGGAAACTCTATGAGGAGGAAACAAATTTATGACACGGGCATATCTTTTTTGTCCCATCTGCAAAGCGAGACTATCACGGGTTAAACCGCCTAGTAATCCACAAGAGGAATACAATGAGACACATATCTGCAAAGTCTGTAAATCAAAATGGCTTATAGTCTACGAAGGTGATGCCTGATGACAGTTGTGGTTAGCATGACTGAGAATGATAAAGAATTTGTTATAAAAGCGATGAATCATTATTTGGGTTGCCCGATTGCTTTTGAAAAAGAAATGGAAAAAATCACTAGGCAAAAAAGACTTGATAGAATGAACAAAGATATAAAAAAAAGTATATCTCACCATTTCAGATGTATTTTGATTCATATAAAAGATGATGATGAGTTGAAAAGATGGTTCAAAGAAAAATATAAGAAGGAGATAAAAAATGATAATAACCGATAAGATGAGAATAAGATACGTTAAATTAGAGGTAGAAAGACAATTGGATATAGCTAAAAGGCAATCATTACCTAGAAAAGACTGGAAGGATATTAACAAAAACTGGGTTAGTCTATTAGGAGCATATCATCTAGGTAGGCAAGAAGGTTTAGAGGACATATTGTCCAAAATTAGAGAAGGTGAATAATATGGAGAAAGAAGAAAAAGATATGTGGAAAGATATAGCGGATTTAGAGAGGCATATGAAAAGGAAGATACAAGTGCCGACAAGAGCAGTATTCCATAGTGGCGAGATAGCGAAGGATTTGATGAGATGCTATGAAGCAAAATACTCTAAGAACGAGGGTTTGTTCGCTGATGAGCTTAAAGAGGCATTCAAGAAGAAATATGGTTACTGGAAATACTACTAACATTTTTTTTGTTAGCAGGGATGCCTTATGATTAGAAGAACTCAGTGTAATTGCCCGTTATCAGAGGAATGTGATTTCTACTGTAACGGTGGATGTATCATAAAAAGGGATAGTCGGCTTTCAAATTCCGATATTCCTAACCCAAACAAGATAGGTATGTAAAAAAAAAAGAGGAAAGAATATGAACGAAAAAAAAACATTAGAGGAATTAGTAAAGGAATTGGAGAGGCAAAAGACGAGCAGGTATGATGTAGTTGTACCAAGCGAGAGCTTGAAGGTATCTGTTGATGTGGGAACGAACATTATAAAGATGGAGATGCCTGATGTTGCGGGTGTCTCCAACAGGTATAGTATCACGAAGTTCGCCCATGAGCAAATAAGCAACAAAACAGGGATACCTATGAACTACTACGATAGGATGAAAGATGAAAAACCTGAGTTACTGGCGACAAATATCAACACTTGGTTGCCCGATAAAGAAAAGCGGTTGATGAGGGTGTTGGATGGTAATGTCAGAGCTATGCTATCAGACCGTTACCGTATCATCGATAACCATGACATCTTGTTCGCAAGTCTTGAGGAACTGAACGAGATTAAAAAGGGAGGCATACGGGTTAATATCAAAGAATGCAGTCTGACAGAAGCACATATGTATATCAAAATAACATCGCCAGATATAACTGGGGAGGTTTTCCATTACAGGGGAAAGACTGAACCCGTTGAAGCAGGAATCATTATAAGCAACTCTGAGGTCGGCTCTGGAGCTTTTAGGGTAGAACCTTTCATTAACATTTTGGTGTGTCAGAATGGCTTGATTGGTGAGCATAAGCTAAGCAAGGTGCATCTTGGGAAGGAACGTGGTATAGGTGTCATCGACTGGTCAGATGAGACACTAGAGTGTCAGGATAAGGAGCTTTGGAGTTCCCTGAAGGATTTGATAACAGGGACATTTAGTCCATCGATATTTAATGCTTGGCTGGATAAGATAAATGGTGTGGCTAGTAACGAGGTGGCTAAACCTATGATTGCGATAGACCATATCATAAAGCGTTATGATTTGCCTAAGACCATAAAGGATGATTTGATAAACCAGTTTATGAAAGAATCACCGACACAATGGGGTTTGTCTATGGCGGTTACGCAACTGGCTCAGAAACAGCAGGATTATGAGAAACAGGTAGCTATGGAAAGAATCGGCTCAAAGATTCTTGATGAACCAGTGGAAGTATATGCTTTCACTGGAGAAAACTAAGTGAGGTAAAGAATATGAACGAAGGAAAAATAGAACAATTGGTGGATAAGTGGTTTGAAAGGCATTCCACTCTCACAAAGGACAACTATAGTCTTTTGAAGGAGTTCTGTGGTATGCTTTTCGATGTACCACAAAAAGAAGCTGGTGAAGTAACGCATATCGGTAGGAAGAAAATACAGCATAAGGTGATGCCTGTGTCTAGCATGGGTGAACGTGTTGCTATACAGAACTCTGTGCCGATACACAAGAACATTATAGCTGATGTCAGAAGTCAATGCAACAGCCCTGATTTCGATGCAAAAAAAATCTTGAGGTACTGGTATCCAAACTTATCTGAACAGTCTGTGGTACGGTATGCTTGGGCATATAAGAGACATCTGGATTTGCCTATGGGTAGAGGTAGAGTTCGTAGTGCTAGACCTGTTGTTATGTTGGGTACGCCTCTTGCTTCATGTGGAAAGAACAAGATTTTTTCCAATGTAGCAAAAGAGCTTCTGATTGCTTTAAAGAATGGTACGAGTCCCAAAGAGGCGTTGAGACTGTTTTTCCCTAAAGCCAAAAGCTCTTCGATACAGACCTATCTATGTTTGTATAAAAGATATTTTTATGGTACAGGTGATTTGGAACGACCTGTGAAGAAACAACCTGAATTGGCGTTCACTAAAATACCATCACCACATACGCCACCGACAGATACCTATGTCTATGATAAGATAAACGACACATATATCTTGAACCGTGAGGTAGACCGTGTTATGACCGCACTCCCAAAGGTGAGATATGGTTATAGACCGACAGCAGAGGTCATAGCTGATGAGATGGATATGAGTTGTCATCGGGTGAATATCATATTGGATACTCTTCTCGCTGAAAATAAGGTCGGCATAAGCGGAGATGATACTGAGAAAAAAACATATTATAAGAAGGTGTAAACCATGAAAGAAAAAACCATGAAAGAAAATCTGACAACAATAGAGCTGAAAGTCTGCAAACGATGTGGATACAAATGGTTTCCACGACAGCTTATGACATCGGTTCGTTGTCCGAAGTGTCATAGTCCATATTGGAACATCGACAGGATAAGAACGAGAAAACCCATCGAGAATGGAGGTGAGAAGCAAGATGGCTGATGATTGGTACGAGGATTGGAAAGACCTTTGGTACGGAAGCGATGACGAAGAAATAATAGAAGTAGAAGAAATAGCAGAATAGAGTCGGTAGGACTTGCAATTCCAAGCTATCTCTCTACCTCTATTATTCCTCAGTATAGTAATCGTGGAAATACTTATAAACTGTACCATCGATTATAGTGTGGAAAGAGCCATATTCTTTCCTCACCCGAACATAGGCTAGGAACAGGGTTTTAGCTCCTCTGCTTTTTTCTCTGTTTCTAGCCTTTTTAAATCTTTTTTTTCTTCAATGACAATCTACGTGTTAGCATGGGTTCTAAAAATAGCAATCGATTTATAGACCTGATGTGTTACATTTTTTTTACCAATAGACGTAACACTTCGTAACAAAAAAAGTGTTACGTTTGGTAGCGATGGAGAGATAGGTGCAACACACAAAGCGACTGTTAAATTTTTTGCGTAAAAATGCTTACCACGAGTATAACGCAAAGACGGTTGCAAGGCATCTTCACATCAGCGAAAACATGGTTAAAGTCTATCTCAATCGCCTCCATAATAAAGGGCTTATTCTAAGAACCACAAAAGGATTCTACAAGGCACATGCTGACATCACGGTTTTACGTGAACAGCAACTAAAGAACCCACCTACACTTCTGCATGGTATTTTGCTTGAATGCATCATCGCAAAGCAGGTAACAAAATGGGGACAGGGTACTCCCACCCAACCTCTCAAAAAATGGTTACATGCACACGACTTCGCCTATCGCCATGACAACAAGACTTGGTTTCGTTATGTATGGTGGGAAGGTCGGAGGATTACTATCACTATTACAACTACTGATAAGGTCTATATCTATTTCTCAAGTACGAAGAATCCGTTGAACTACCCTGATTTTGAGTTGTTGCTTAGTTATTTGGATGGGTATTTCTCGGATGTGATTCCGTTTAAAGATAGGCGAGTGGTGAAACTCAAAGAGGTTGGTCTGGCTAAGGATTTTAAGGAACTGCGACTGGATGGTGTCAAATCTGTTTCTCTCCGTGCTTTTAAAAACGCATTTGCCCGTATCTATTACAAGGATGACCAGAACCTTACACGGGTTGAGCATCATCTGGTTTTGGATATGAGTCTGGATGATGCTTTGAAATCTCTTTCTATTTTAACTACTCCTGTTAATTATAGTAAGCAATTGATGGAAACTGTGAAAGAAGATGATAGGAGAGATGTGACATAATGCAGACGAAGTTGTTTGAAGAAATAGAGGGTGTATTCACCTGTGATTTTGAAGAGAAGGGATTTTGATGTTCGTTGAAAAAGGCGTTAGAACCAACATCTCTCCTTTCTCTTCTATATTATTTATGTTTCTCGATATATAAAAGGTTGTTGGTGTTGATATGGTGAAAGAGAAAAGGGTTAGTAGAAAGACAGATGAGCAATTGGCTAGGGAACGGGCTGAGTTTCTTGATTTTAAACGTAGGGTTGAGCATTTCTCCAGTATCGCAACTAAGTAATATTTATATAGTATGTATTGTATGTTGATGATTGGAGTTGGAAAACATGGATGTCATAATCTCAGCTATCAATATCTTTCTCTTGGTGGTTGCTATATTGTTCTTGTCTTGGTTGCTGAACATCATCTATGTTGCTCTGAAGGAAGCTAAGGCTAAGATGACATTGAAGCTGTTTCTCCCTATTGTTGTTTTGGGTTTATTGGATTCTATATCTGTTTTCATTCTGATTTTTACAATAGTTAACATTGTTAATGAGGTGGTTTGATTTGACCACTGTTTATATTCCATCTGATATAGTTGAAACTGTTGTCAAGATGTGTGGTGTTGTCGCTGTTTATATTCTTGGGCTTTTCTGTTTTTATGTTTCTTATTCTGAGTTTGAAGATAATAAAGCTGTGTCTATTATCTTTGGTGTTTCTGGTGCTTTGATGTTTTTCATTGCAACCTATGTTGTTTTGGATTTGATGGATGTTTTCCATATTGTTGTGGAAGGTGCTACTTTTAATGGTTAATCAGGGTGGTCTGAACCGTAGTCGCAAAGGCATCAAAGCACGTAGCATCTGTGCAGGTTGCGGTAAGAAACTTGGTCATAGTGAATATAAGATTACTGAGGATTTCACGAATTGGTATTGTTCTGATAAATGTATGGCTGAGGTGGGAGTTAAAGACATCCTTTTTAGGAAGAGTATGCATCCCGTATCCTCTCCGAATCCCACCCAGCCTCCTGTTCAAAAACAGAGTCATGGTCATACTGCTGGTTATTTGAATGTTTTGGATTCAGCAAAGGCTCTGGTTGATTTGGATAAGAATTTAAAGGCATATCATCAGAGGCATGGTAGAATATGATTACTTTTAAGCAATGGCTCTGGAGAGGTTTTGTGGATATGTTGAAATCTAAAGAACTCAAGATATTTTCTCCTTTTATTGTTACAGTATTGTTGTCTCTTATAGTTTTGACTTTTTTTCCAGAGGGATACCATTGGTTAGTTTTTATTCCTGTTTCAATTGGTCTTGGTTATTTGGTTCTTTATGCGTTATATGATTGTTATAAGATGGATATGAGATTTGAAGAAGTTCGTGAAAGGTGGAGAAAAAGACTATGAAAGAGGCATGGTAGATGAAAGACAGACATTGTTACATGTGTGGCAAACTCTCCTGGGGAAAATCATGCAAGGAATGTTTCACCATGAAACGTAACCGAGGTTATTATAGAGTTAGCAATAAATCCAGTCCGATTAAAAAAAACTGTAAATCTTGTGGAGCTAAGTTCTATGGTTGGGGAAAGGAACGAGATAATTTCTGTTCAGAATATTGTCGGGTTCATTACCATAATGTTGTTCAGCATCGTGTTCGGGATTGGCGTAGACGGAACTTGGGTATACGTCAGCTCCGTAAATTCGGAATATTTATATCTATGGTTGAAAGAGGCATGGTAGATGAAAGATATTACACCTAGCAAAAGAACTAAAGGTTTCCAGCATTTCACCAGAGGCGAAGAAGATGAGATTGGTTTAAGAGGGGAAGAAATATTTAGTGGTTTTCTTAAATCTGTTGGTGTGCGATGTGGATTACAAGAGGATAGGATTACATGGTGGAAGATAATGAAACATTATACAAAGCAAAGATATGATTTCATTATAAAAA
>Ga0315295_10002651_pt1 | contig 15117 bp, 27 predicted proteins | sample YL17G14_0_MG_FD_204453 | JGI IMG/M metagenome (GOLD analysis project Ga0315295, IMG submission 204453) | Sediment microbial communities from Yellowstone Lake, YNP, Wyoming, USA - YL17G14_0 | ecosystem: Environmental > Aquatic > Freshwater > Lake > Sediment | place: USA: Wyoming | collected...
CGTCACGCTCAATCTCAAAAGCATAAAGGCCGGCGCTAATATCACGGTCACGAACAACGCCGATGATATAACGCTCGATGCTCCGGCTCCGGGTGAGGTCAACCTTGCCGCCAATGTCGGGACAGGGGCCGGCCTAGTATTCCGGAACAAGACCGGCGTCACGCTCAATCTCAAAAGCATAAAGGCCGGCGCTAATATCACGGTCACGAACAACGCCGATGATATAACGCTCGATGCTCCGGCTCCGGGTGAGGTAAACACGGCTTCCAATTTAGGGGCGGGACCATGCTATTTGTTTAAATCGAAGGTAGGTGTTGATCTCCAATTCCGATCCCTGACCACGGGAACAAATATCGGGATCAATGTGAATGCGAATGATCTCCAGATTTATACCAATGCTGAAATAAATATCGGCGCGAACGTGGGAACGGGCGCGGGCCTTGTCTATCGGGACAAAACCGGATCGACATTAAATTTAAAAACTATCAAGGCCGGTTCCAATGTTACCGTTACCAATAATGCCGATGATATTACGATCGCGTCTACTGGCGGCGGCGGGTTGCCGGAATTTCAGTATGATATGAATGCGGTTGATTCTCCAAATAATGCTGATTGGAAAGTAAATGCTTTTCCGGCTGCGGCTCTTGATGCTTCATATAATTCCTTGACGATCCGGGGTTTCGATGACGCGGCGGAATGGGGGATCGGTTTCCAGCTATTGATACCTGCCGGGGTGGTCAATATGGGGCTCCAGATAGTAGCGAGGGCCGCCGTTGCTCCCGGTGTTGCGAAGGCCGTTGTGACAAAATTGTATTCCCGCGATATTGCCGATGCTGCGGCTCCTGCCGCGTGGTCGGCCGGTTTTGCGTGGGGTACTCTTGCGATCCCCGCTGATGCTTTTTTCCGGTATTTCTCCGTAACAAATACTCTTGCTGCTTTGGGATTGACGGCAGGGAGAATGACGCAATTTGAATTTACTCGTAATGGTGCGGATGGCTCTGATACTTTAGTAAATAATTGGAACCTGCTTGGACTGCGGGTCTTTTTTACCTGATATGGCTTTGCTGCTTTCTGAAAGTTCACCGGCCAAGGCGCTTTTCGTTACGCCTCTGGCCGGTTATTATACTGCTCCGTTTACCTTGTCGATCTGGTTTTATCTTTCCAGTAATTGCTCCACGTGGGCCGATGGCTTGGCTCAGATATTTTCATTGTACAAAAGACTTTGCAGCACTTTTGCGCTTTCGTGGATCTGGAGGATACAGGTTCAAAATGTTGGGGGAAGCAACGGGTTGTATTTTTATATAGTTGATAATACTCCGGCTTCGATCGGCTTTGCGGCTGATGCTTTTTTGACTGCTCAAACGTGGTACAATGTAATAATCACGGTTACTGCCGGGCGTCTTTGTAAAATGTATCTTAATGGTTCGGCTCAGTCTGGCTCTGTCACTCCTCCGAGTATAAATACTTCTCCAACGGCCTTAATGTTCGGGGTTGATCCGTCGCCAATATGGACGGATTCAGCGCAAACATATCGCTTCAATGGGATTCTTGATGATGCTCGGATTTACGATCGTGTTTTAACGCAAGCGGAAATATCCACGATCTCCGGTTCTCGCGGCTGCGATAAGATATTATACGGGCTTGTCGGCCGGTGGCGGATGTTTGAAAAAAATCCCGGTGTTCTTGACACCTATCAAGGCACTTTTCTAAAGGATTATACCACAAGTAAAAACACCGGGTCGATGTTTGCTTTTAACCGTGGAAAAGACACCACGGATGATACTGATGATTCAGGAAATCCGGCCGATCTTTGGGCGAATCCTATTTCTTTGACTGCCACGGGTGCAACAATACAATCGATATCGTTTTACGTCAAGACGGTTTATACTCCAAATCCAAAAATGTATCTAGGCTTATATGATGAATCTGGCGGCAATCCTAATAATAAAGTTGCGGAAACAGCTGAATTTACAATCAATGCTACCGGCTGGTGGACAAGGGCGGTAGTAACTCCGGCCGATCTAGTTGCCGGAAATTATTGGCTTGTGTATACTTACGATACTGATAAGATAACTTTCGGGAAAGTAACGACTGGCCCTTGGAAACGGCATGATCGTGTATACGGGCCGCTGCCTGCATCGTTTGGGACGGTTGATGCGGAAGAGCCAGATCAAGCTACCTTTGCCATGTACGCGCGATTTTCCAGCAAGGTTCCTGCTTATGAAAAATCTATTCTTAAATTTAAAAGGAGGGTTTAAAAATGGAGCCATTAACAAAGCTTTATAAAATATCTATATCGGGGAAAAAGGCGGCGTTTCCGCTTTTGATCCCGGTGGTGGTTGAATTGCTGATCGGGATTGCAAAGGCAAAAGGTATCGAAATCGACAAGTCGATCGCTTATACTATTGCATCGGCCGGGTACGGTGCGGTATTGGGCCTAGTCAATTACATTAAAAACAGGAAAAAGTGATCCGATGGACATTGACAGGGCAACGCAAGCGGCCGCGATCTCCTCTGTATTGAACCTGCTCACTGATGAGGAGCCGATAATTAACGATTATGGATCGTATTCGATGATTCGCTTTACTCCGGGACAGCAGGCGAAAATAAGCAAGCTGATAAATGATTCGTTGACCGGAAAACCCGGAGCGATACGTTTTGATGCCGCTCCAATCGTTAATCCGATCATAATAAAACAGGCGATCCCGTATGCCGTCGCCTTAATCGCGGCCGGCTTTTTACTTGGCCGGCTTTCGTCAGAGTATTTATGAGCGAAAGGTTTTCAAAGCTCAATAACGAGGAGTCGGCCGCATTATTGGCCGTCGCCTCCTCCCTTGGAATATCAGGCGAAAGCCTTTACGCTCTGATTAATTTCGAGAGTAATTGGAACCCAAAGGCGCTTAATAAATCCGGCTATCCGCACGATGATCGCAAGTGGGCCGCGGGACTTATTCAATTCATGCCGGACACGGCAAAAGCTATGGGATTCAGGGATCAATACGATCTGCTCGATCAATATCCGGATCGTGTTTCTCAATTAAAAGGGCCGGTGTTTAATTATCTGAAAAGGTATAAGCCTTTCCCGCACGATCAGAGCCTTTTTATGTCCGTTTTTTATCCGGCCTATCGTTATAAGCCGGCCGATACTCTTTTCCCTGATTCTGTCCGGGCCGTCAATCCGGGTATTAAAAATCCGAGTGATTATGTCCGTAAGGTATACGCTCATTTTCCACCTGCCGCGGCCGCTGCCGGCAGCATGATCGCTCTATTGTTGATCGGCCTTGGTTTATGGCTTTTGCTTAAATAGTTTTCACAATTCAACCGGGAAGGGGTATTTATGAAAAATCAGCCTGTCCATCGTTTGTCCGGCCGGCCTCCAAAGCACAGAAAAACTACAATTATAGAGGAGAATGTTGATCCGGCAGATGCTTCGGCAAAGGCTCCTAGCGATGGTCAGGGGCTGGAGATCGACGATCACCGGGATCAAGAAAATTTCCCGGAGCAATTAAGCGAATTTATCCAAGAAAATACCGGAGAAGCCGGAAAGCTGGAATATGTCGCCACTCTCTATAAATACGATGCAAAGTATACGCAAAAGCAGTATTTGGTGGAGAAAAGGCGCAATGAAATAATATCTGCCGATGAGATCGGCATGAATTACGGCTCCGGAGAATACCGGTATCTCGTAACTTTTCCGGGAACGAATCATCCGCCAAAGGCTTTCAAGCTCAATTTACACCCGGTATACGATGAGCGGAGGGCCAAGGCCGGACTCTCTACGCCGGCAACGGCTCCGGCCCAAGGCTTCACGGATCAATTACAGATGTTCAAGCTCTTTGTTGAAACATTAAAGCCGTTACTTTCAACACAAGCGGCGGCCAATCCATCCGAAGCTATGATCGATTCATATTCCATGTTGTCAACCGTTTTAAAAAATCAATTACAGGACAGCATGGAAACTAATCGTAAAATGCTTATTGAGTCAAAGCGGATGATGAGGCGAGAGGTATACGGCGACGACGCCGGATACGATGATCAAGAAGGGGAGGATAACAATATGTGGAAAAGATTTATACCGTTGATAGAAAAATATCTGCCGGTGATTCTAGGGGGAGGCATTAAATCGGAGATAACGATGGACGTTATAAAAGCCTCCCCGGTGTTCAAGGATTTGATCCGCAATAAGCAGGAATTGAACGCGGCTATTAATCTGCTCCGGGAAACGTGCGGCAAGGAAAAGGCGGATCAAGCTCTGAAAAAGTTAGGTGTCCGTGTCTGATTCCTGATAAAGCGGGCTAAAAAAACAAGTGCCGGCGTAACCGCAAAAGCATGTATACGCCGGCTTTCTCTGTCACCCAATAACAGTATAATACAACAAAGGCCGGTAACGTGTCAAGAGCCTTAAATATACTCGATGGACTGACACGAAAAAAACGCTTTTCTTCTCTTATCCTCTCTCAAATAATACCGGATAGGCCGATCCCGTTTGATATGGCAACGGATCGCTATACGAGAAAAGAGTTATCAGAGCGGATAGGAAAAATACGGGCCTGCTCTGATGTCGTAGAATTGCGGGAATATCCGGATCATGGCACGATATTGCATAATGCTAATTTTTGTAAAAATCCTATTGTATGTCCGACGTGTGCCGAACGATTGAGCCGGAGGAGAAAGGCTATCTGGAAGCCGGAAATAAAAACGGCCTCAAAAACATTCAATCATGCTTATTTAATCACGTACACAATACAGGGCGGCGACAATTTAAAAGAGCAAATAAATAATTTTGTGATTGCTAAAAAGCGATTCAGGAAATACGGGCAACGGAGGGGAACAAGTTATTCCGGTGGTGAATTTAAAAAAGTAAAGGCGGCCTTATCTTCTATTGAGATCAAGATCGGAGAGGGATCGGGAAAATGGCACGTTCACAGCCATGATATAGTATTTACCGATGATCCGCTTGATTTTCGAGTATATGATCCCGAAAAGAAAAAAGAATTAAAAGCGGCTTATGGTTTCAACATACCAAAAAATCTATTGTCTGATATTGCTCTCCATCATGTAGAGATTTGCGGCCGGACGGTGCCGGCCTCTAAAATATCTCTGGAATGGTATGCCGCTACTCGCGGGGCCGGTATCTCGATAGATGTTTCCGAGCTAAAGCACAAAGAGTATTATAACGGCCGGTATTATCCGACGTATGAAGAATCTATTGCCGCACAATGTAATGAGGTTTTAAAATACAATTCACAGTTAATCACTAATGACGGCCCGAAGCAACGCCGGCCGGTGTCGTTTGAGCAATTTATAGAAATGATCCAAAGGCGGGGCGGCCGGAGGCTATTCAATTCATATCGCGGTTTCCGGCTCCGGAGGGATGGTGAATTGACACCGGCCGAAAATGCAAGGCTTGAATACGTTGAAAGCCTCCGAGGATCGGTATATGATATTTATGCCGCTCGTTTCCACGGCTACACGTGGAACGTGGAACGCTCCGGCCGGCCGTTGTTCGCGGATTCCGATCCGGCCGATCTGCGCCGGCGCTCGATGCTCTCCGAGCAGGGCCGTATACTTGGTGCTTATCGCCGGACAAGGGCCAAGGCGCTAGAAGTCAGGGAATACGCCGGCGTGATGGACAACGGCCTTAAAAGCCGGCTAGAGGCATTCCTTGATGGTATACGGGACAGCATGAAGCAAGCAATCAAGGATTTATGGCACAACAACGACAACGGGCCTCCACCGTTCGATCTGGCGTGGGTGGAGGCCGTCGCCGGCCGGCCGCTGTTCGCTCAATCCTAGAGCCTGCTAGACCTATTCTACCAGCCTATATTTTTGTATAGTAACCGGCAAAAATTGCCGCTCGTTGTTTCTGGCTCACGCGAAAAAATATTATTGTAAACTATCATATTCACGATCCGCGGCTCCGGCTCCGGGCCGGCGCTCTGGCCGGCCTATATTTAAATACATTAGGCTATCTATTGTCCCATGCTGATTTTTTTTAAAAAGGTATTGACAAGTATAATTAAATTATATATAATTACATATAATTATAGTTGGTTGAAACTCCGCCGTGCTTTTATGTTCGTAGGCGGCGGCAAGAAAGGGTATATGGCTGTTCTCCGATATTGGCCTTGGAACGAAAGTGCAGAACCTGGTGATATTATGGTATCGCACGATGGCCGGGCTTGGCGTCTCTATCAAAGTAATGGCAGTGGTAAACGAGCCCTTGGTGAACTGTCGATGCGTGAGTTGAAGAAGCCCGGCCATCGTGCTGACATTAAGGAAGGAAAATTGGTGTGGATCGCCGCCGCTGAATTTGAGGAGGCACGGCTCCGCATCAACCAACAACCGCATTGTGTTCGCTGACGCACATGGCTAAGGCCACGTCACCATGCTATACCGTTGTACAAAAGTTTTAACGCTGAGTTTATAGGAGCGCAAAATGAACAATCGTGAATTTATTATAGCTGTTAACGAAATATGTAATAGGGTTATTGCTGATGACGAAGGTTTCGCTCAGGCACGAGCAGATGTTTGCGCTCTTGTTAATGTGGAGGCGTTAAAACCTTCGCACAACCAGCTAAAGGCTGAAATTGCCGCACTGTTAGATGCGTATCCAAAGGATTCATAGAAGAATATTTTGGTATTTATAAATAATTATTGGAGGCTTTTTATAATGACAACGGGCGGATTTTTAGAAACGTACATTTATGGTGAGGGCGCAAAAGCAAGGGCCGGAAATATTGGCATAGAAGCCTGTCCGTATCCGGAGGGTATTCTGGCTAGAAAATGGAGGGCCGGATGGAAGTTTGTTAATGATTGCAAAAGAGAATTATTTGAGGGAGAAGAATAAAATGGAAAGGGGTTTTAATGACTAAATTATTTGCTTGTGGTTGGATACGTCGGAAAAGAATTAAAATCAGTATCGATCGTGTTGTCACTTGTAGTCGGTGCCGGCATGTGATTTGTCCGGGGATTACTTTCCGGTTAGAGGTTGACCGGGATCATGCGGCCTTGGTATGTCCGGAATGCGAAACGATAGAAGAAAAATCGCAGAATTTAAAAACAGTAATAATCTAGTAAGGGGTTATTTGTGCCAAAGCATAAAACGATGCAATTTGTTGATGATGTTATGGACATATCCGGAGAGTTAGAGGAGGCGGAAAGAAAATACCCAACGTTTCCGGTTGATGTTATTCACGCGGCCGCTATTGTCGGAGAGGAGGCCGGCGAATTGCTCAGGGCCGCTCTGCGTTTCACCTATGAGGCCGGTACTGTTGTTGATTTGCGTAATGAGGCTTTGCATACCGCTACAATGGCTGTTCGGTTTTTAATGAATATCGAAACATTAAAGGGGAGGAGGTAAATAAAATGAGCGTATTCAGATTAGGCGCTTGCTCTCTCAATACGGAGAATAGTAGGGCTAAATGTGATGCTATGGTAACGGCTGCCGGCAGGGATAAAGATAGCAAAGAGCCTCCGGAAAAGGGCAAAGAGCTAAAATTATGCTCTGTTCATTTTGCTTCGTGTCCTTTTTTCGTTGTTGTTGATGTGCAGATCAATTTTTCGGCTGTCGATAATTCTGTTTCTCCGGAGGTTTTAAATAAGCTATGAGTCTTTATAATGATTGTTATGATTGCGGACGGCCTTTCGGCCTGCTTTTGTCTTTTTTCGTTTTCGCCGAATCAAAAAATATTATACAGGCGATAGATGGAGGGAGGGTAGATCGCCTTTGTTTTAATTGTTTTCGTAATAGGTTGATAAACGATAAACCGAAAAGGGGTAAAAATGATTACGTTACAAAGGCAGTTATTGATCCGGGTACGTGAGGAAGTAACGGCTTCTGGAGAGAGTCCGAAGCATACAAAGCCGAATACGTATTATCCTGTCATCGGTTATATGACAGGGCCGCGGGCAAACAAGGAAAAAACTAAAGAGTATGAAGATATACGGTTTTTTTACTATGTAAACGAGCGTGGGTATCTGGAAAGGGTTTTCCCGTCGCAATGTGAGATATTCGTTGACTGGACACGTCCGGAATACGCAAAAGAGGAGGCGCTTCCAAATGGCAAAGAAAAAGCCGGAGCAGGATCGTAAAAAGCACATTATAGCTATTTTGCTTGATGAGGACGAAAAAAAGGCCGTCATCCAAAAGGCGGGGAATATGGGCCTGCAACCGGGGCAGTATTGCCGATCCGTCGTTTTAAAGCATATCGGTGCGATTCAGGGATCGCTGTCAATATGAGAATTGAGCGGCTTGTTTTGGGTATTCTTATAAAGCACTTGAGGAGGGGCAATATTACCCCTCCTCAATCTGATAAAAGGATTTATTTGAATGTGTTTAATACTGGTATTTTGCTTGACATTGAAAGAATGAAGCCAAAGGCAAAAGAGGCTTTGTGCTTGTTGCTTGAAAGGTTAAAAAGATACATCTAATACCCCTCCGTAAATACCACGCTTGCTTATTTCCTTGACATTCGGCCTTTTTATGATTATTATATACCATATATGGCAATTATTGCCGAACCATTGGACGATAAAGAGCAAACCGGCCGAAGGATGTATGCTCTTGCCCGGAGGTTTCATCGTGATCTTGATACGATTTATTTGCAACGTGGCCGAAAAGTAACTCCCCTCTCCGAATTGTCTCTCCATGATTATTTTAATTTTGTCCGGCGCTTGCCGTATCGTCGGGACGTTGCGCCTTTCGAGGTTGTAATGAGGCCGCGTTCTATTATCGCCAATAGTATGGGCGGTATAGATTGCAAAAAAAAAGGTACTCTTTTGCTTGCTTATCTTTACGGTAAATACGGCCGGCAATATCCGACGAGGTTAATATCTGTTTCAACAAGGCCCGATGGAAAAATTCATCATGTTTTCCCGCAGATTTATGTTTCCGGTAAATGGCGCAATCTTGATGCAACGTATCCGGACTATCGGCCTTTTCAAAAAAAGCATGTTACAAACGCGGAGGTATTGCCAAGATGAAAAACAATTTAACCGGATCGCCAATGCTTGTAACTTTGTATGGTGATGACGGCCATGAGCTTGGTATGATCCCTATTGCCTCAATAGTAACCGGCCTTTTTTCTATTGGTAAGGGTGTTGTGAAGGGAGTAAAATCAGCTAAAAAGGGGGGCGGTTTTTTCAAGGGCCTTTTGAGTGCTTTCAAGAAAAGAAAAAAGCGGGGAGGGGCCGGCGCTCCGGCTCCGGAGGCTCCGGCCGCGGCTCCGGCTCCGGCCGCGGCTCCGGCAAGTTTTTTGCCGGCCGGTATTCCTCCGTGGGCCTTGCTTGCCGTTCCTGCCGTAATTATCGGTACTCAAATAATCGGCCGAAAAAGGGGATCGGCTCCGGCGCAACCGTTAAAAGGGAGGTGCAAATGGTAACAAGATTTTCAGGGGAGGCCGCGGCTCCGGCAATTCTCATGCCTCCCAAGGTGCGGGCAATATTAAAAGGATTTTTCACATTAAAGCCGGCGCAACGGAAAGCGGCTTTGATGGAGCTTGATCCGAAACACCGTAATGCGGTAAAGGCTTATATTTCTTACGTTATCGCTTTACAAAAGCGCCAACGTGCCGGCGAGCGGCTTCATGGAGGATATGACGGCCTGCTCATGGGATTCAAGCCGCGTACAAAAATGGGAAAAGAGATACAGAAGCTGATCCGTGATTTAAAAGCCATGTCGCCGGCGCAACGGAAAGCATATTTCAAGAAAATACCGGCATGGAAAAAACTGCTTATCATTGCCGCGGCTCCGGCGCTGCTCGCTGCTGGCGCTGCGCTTGCCGTCGCCTCTTTGCCTGTTGCAATATCTACGGCGATCCCTGTTGCGGCGACATTTTTGACAGCCAAGGGTACAAGGGCAGTAGCAAAAAAAATACGGGCCTCTGTTATTGCGGCGCGTGAAAAGAGGATCGCGGCCGGTGTCACGTCCGGGCCGGAGGCCGAGGCCGCACAAAAGGCGGAAACGGCTGCAAGTGCGGCCGCTGATGCAATGGAGGCACAGCCGGCCGCGGAGCCGGCCGCGGAGCCGGCAAAGGGTAAAATGCCGGCGTGGCTGGTGCCGGCCGCGGGTATCGGGGCGCTTTTGATGTTCCTGTAAACAGGGGTTTTTATGGTGGCGTATTTCGGCGCGGAATCTGTTTCGGGTATATCAATGATGTTTCCTCTCACGTGGGAGGAAAACGTTGCTTTCAAAATGGAGAAAATACCATTGCTTGAATTGACTCCGGGCGTGATGGTAAAGGATTTATACAAGGCATATCGTGCCGGCCTTGATTCCGGCCGTTTCCCTCCGTGGTCAAGCTCGGAGCCGGACGATCGGATTATTCCGTATATTTCATCGGTTACTGGAAAAGGCTCTGCCGTTGTTTTGGATTTTCTCACGGCATTGGAGAAAGCCATAAAAGCCGGGAAAGCTCCGGCTGATGCGATAACCGGAAAGGCCCGGACAGGTGTCGGAGAGAAAACCGGAAAGGCGGCCGTTGCCGCGGCTCAGGCTGCAAAATGGCCGCTCACTATGATCGCTAGTGTTGCGGTTGTTGGGCTGCTTGGTTATTTGTATTTGACGAAAAAAGGATAATGGTTTTACGTCTTTATCATTTTTCAGTTACGATTAATGGCGGAGTGCTTGCTGTGCCGTATCATGTTGCCGCAAAAGACAAAAAAGAGGCTGATAAAAAGGCGGCACATTTTTTAATAGCTAATTGGAAAAGGATCGGTATCGGAACGGCTGTATTTAAAATTCGCCTTTCTCCGGTAAAAGGAGAAAATGACAAGGTGATAATTTAATATGTCGGCGCGTCCGCCCAAAAAATGGTTTTATTCTACTGTCCGGGCGCTCCGGCGTAACCCTGATATTGACAATCCGGAAGCCGTTGCCGGATGGATTTGGTTTCATTGGATGAAAGCGGGAACGAAACGGCATGTTTTAAAACGTGAGGAAATAGATCGCTTGGTCAAGCGATTTTTAAAAAGAAAAAAAGCTATCCACCACAAAAAAGGAAGGAAGGGAAAAATGGACGGAAAACGTAAACGCCGGCGCTCACGCCGGTACAGTGGAGCGGCCGGTTTTGAGGGCGGCCGTCGTCGGAAGGCCCGGAGAATGATCATTATCGGCGGACAGAGCGGTATTGAGGGCGGCCGTCGCCGTCGTCATCGTCGGATGCGGGGCATTGATGGCCTGCTCGGACAAATGGGGCCGGCCGGAATGATCCGGAGTATAACGGCCAATCTCGGAAATACGGCTATCGCCGTTGCCGGAGGTATCGGCGGATCAATGGCCGCGGCAAAGTTTCTGCCAGCGACAATGGACACGAAGATCAAAAGCGCGATCCCTCTCGTTGTGGGCCTTGTTCTTTCCGGAATGAGGGCGCCTATCATCCGTCATGCCGGAATGGGTATGGCCATTTTGGGCGGTGTGTCGCTTGCCAAGCAATTCCTGCCGGCGACTTTGCCGGTGTTGGCCGGGGCCGAAGATACGAACCTTTTGCCGGCCGGCGATACGGCGCGGCTGCTCGGTGTCAATGATGATGTTTTTGCTCAGGGCGAGGAGATCGAGGGCGAGGAGATCGAGGGAGCGGCGGATGATATTTTTGCCTCCGGTGAAGTGATGGAGCTTGTAGGCGAGGAGATCGAGGGCGAGGAGATCGAGGGGGAGGCCCCTTTTATTACGCAAGCTCAGATGGTGTGATTCCGTGATCCGCTCCGGCCAGTAAATGCCGGCCGGAGATCAACATAAAAAGCGCACTCTAAAAGAGGCGGCCTATCTGGATCGATAGGTGAAAAAAAAGGAAGGGTACAATGGACGGACAAAGGCGGATTTCAAGGCGGCCGGCACGACTCCGGGAAGGAACGTATAGCCTTTACGGGGAGGCGCTTCACTGGACGTACTATGACACCGCAACGCTGGCGGCCGCGGGTACGGACGTGAGCATGTTCCAAACGCCGATCGGCGGGCCTGTCGGTGCCGCAACGAAAACCATCGAATTGACCAACATGACCGGGGCCGGCGTGATCCCTAACGGTCAGAAGATGGAGATCAAAGCGATCAAGGCTTTTTACGTTTCGCAAGCGGTCAAGGCAACAGCCGGTATCACGACGCTGTATTCGTGGCTTGCAAGCGCAACGGTGCGCTTGTTTATCACCGGCAAAGACAGCATATACACAAAGCCTCTGATCGAGGTTTTGGGTATTCCGATGCTGTGGACAACTACCCCAACCGTCGCCGGAAATAATGAGGTCATTATGTCAACCGGGAAATTCCACGGGATTGATGTACTCTCGCGGAAAATCACGCTTGCCGAACTTACAAATTTCGAGGTCAGGTTAACATGGACAACGGCACTCGGAGGCGGGAACGTGTTGATCGGCGATCAGATCAAGATCGGTCTGGCCGGCATTCTGAACAGGAGATCGTGATTCTCCGGAACCCCTTTCCGGGAAGGGTATTTTTCAGCTCACTTTTTTCTCCCTGCCGCAAGGCAAATAAAAAAGTGAGCGTTTAACCCTTAACTATCAGTTAAAGGAAGGCGCTTTATGTCAAAAATTCTTCTTAATCGGATCGATGCTGCGAAAATGTTTCAAGTGCAAAATCTCCAGTATTCGGAGATATTGTATCTGTCAGATACTGTTCCTCTTGCCTCCGGAAAAATGGGTCGCGTGTCCGTGTCGAATCTTGGGCATTTTTATTGCCTTTATGTCACCGGATCATTCGATACGCAATTCGGAGCGGTCGATGATGGCACGGACTATCTAAGGGGCAAGCTGATTGACGGAAGCAATCAGAAGCAATTATTCAATGATTACGTTCCGCTGTCCCTCTGGCTCACTCCGGGCCGGAAAAAGAGCCTTGTTGCCTCCGGCGCTCAATCGAACAGCCTTTTTTATCCGATCCCGTTCGAGTATCTTTTTTCTGCAAATTCAGATATTATACTCGATGTGAAAAATGATTCGGATACTGCCTTGACATATCGGATCGCCTTTTTCGGTGTCCGGGTAAAATCGCGGGAATCTGTTTCAGGAATATCACGCTAACTAGGGAGGCTCCTATGATTTCCACGGCCCAAAGGCCGGGAAAAGCAGGATCGGCCGGCCCGGTTACGGTTGACTTTTCCCGCGAATCTTTCCCGTATCTTTTCTATCGTCGGATAAATGTACTCCGCGGTACGGAGTATATAACCTTTGCTCTTGATTATGGATTTAATTATCTAGTCAAGAGGATCGCGGTCAAGTGGGATGGACAGAATATTTTTCCGGTGGGTGCTTATCTCTCGCCGGATGTTCTGGCCGAACTGCTCAGATATTCATGTATCGCGGGGCAAAATGTGCCTTTCGCTCTCCCTCTTGTAACGTCGCCGGCCTCCTCCGGCGTTTCATTCATTCCGTCCGCTGTCGTTGCAACGTCGCCGATGCAGGCAGTACCGCGGAAAGCTCATAAAGCGGTAAATCTTCTGTATGCTTTCAAGGATGTTTTATACATCCGGCTTTCCGGAATGAATGTTGTATCATCCGTCAATCCGGAGCTTAATCATCCGTCTTATATCGATCTTCTCGTGGAGGGCCGGTATTTTCCTGAAACGAGTGAGAGCCTTTGGATTTAACAAGGGGTAATTATGGCCGAACGTACACAAATTATATCAACAAACCGGGAACCAGTGGGGCCAGGATTCGCTGAGGAGCGGCAAACATTCACCGTTGCGGCCACTCCTCCCTATGATATCGCTCTTGATCCGTATGTCCCTCCGGGCGCTTGGCCGTTTACAACGGAGACAGGGATTCTCCGGGACGGAGAGGGTAATAAATGGCTCCACAAAAAGGATGGTTTTAATATCCTTTCGGTGGGGATCGTTTTGCCTTATTCTTTCGCTTGCTCTACTAATCGGCCCTATGGCACTATCCGTTATAGGGATTCAACCGGACTGGTTGGCGTAATTAATTTCGGTACGGTCAATGGCTGGATCGCTATGCCAATGGAAAATTTTGAAACGTCAATCGGGGCGTTTATTCCGTGGCCGGCTTCGGCTATCGGATCAATATATTTGATTTTTCTTCTGGCTCATCCGGGGGTTGCGGCTCCGTTTCAATTCAGGGTATCGATGATAAACGCTCCGGCCGGCCTTGTTGGTGCCTCCCTCCCCGTTTCGGCCTTTGTAAAGCTCACGCAAAACGCACAATTTTACGCGGCTCCGTAAAGGGGTTACTATGTCAATAAATTATGCAATTCCAAAAACGGCTCATTTCCTTCAAACGGTAAATGTATTTACTGCGGAATACAACAAGGTCGATGGTGCAATCACCGGATCGGGGCAATATGATTTCGGTCAGGCGATCAATGTTGCTCAGGTGGTGATTCCTATGGAAAAGGGCGCTATTTACTTTGTTGATACGTTCAATGTCGGAGGGACTATACCGGAGGAGCATTATTTTTTCAATATCTCTACGTTGCCTCTCGCCACTCTCAAAATGAGGATTGAGGCGCAACGGATATACCGGCGCTCTCTCCCTATCGTCAATTTTATTTCCAATCAGCAGGCGGCCGCGTGGTTTTGGAGCCAAAAGGATACGGACGCTCTCACAATGGATTTTTCCGGTGTCCTAAATCAAAACGCTGATCTCGTCGGAGTGACATTAATTAAAATTAATGTTGCTTTGAATATTTATGAGATCACGGACAACGGATTTATACAAGATTTTCTTTCCGATAATTCCGTTTCCGGTATCGGCCAACGAACGAGCCTCCAGCAAGGCAACAAGGTATATGTCCGTTAAAAGGGGTAAACATGATAAAGCTATTATCAGGCGGCGGCCGCGGCCGGCCCGGATGGGATGCAGGACAGGATAATGATGCCGCCAATGTCGGGGCCGGTGCCGGACTGTTCAAAAACAAGGCCGGCGTAACTCTCAATTTTAAAAGCCTTACCGCAAGCGGATCAATCGTTATAACTCCGGGTGCCGATACTGTTGATATTGGAGGCGGGGGAGAGGCTAACACGGCCGCCAATGTCGGGACAGGGGCCGGCCTAGTATTCCGGAACAAGACCGGCGTCACGCTCAATCTCAAAAGCATAAAGGCCGGCGCTAATATCACGGTCACGAACAACGCCGATGATATAACGCTCG
>Ga0315295_10002652_pt1 | contig 15114 bp, 9 predicted proteins | sample YL17G14_0_MG_FD_204453 | JGI IMG/M metagenome (GOLD analysis project Ga0315295, IMG submission 204453) | Sediment microbial communities from Yellowstone Lake, YNP, Wyoming, USA - YL17G14_0 | ecosystem: Environmental > Aquatic > Freshwater > Lake > Sediment | place: USA: Wyoming | collected...
CTTCACACTTTTCCCACCCTCCCCACCCCTGTCATTCCCGCGCCGAGCCTCCCTCGCACCTGTTGCGGGGCGGGAATCCATCTTTCCTCCCCTCCTACTTCTCTCCTGTTCACCTGCTCCCCTGCTCAACTCTCTCGCGCAGCGCCCTGCCCATCTCGCCAAAAAACCCCTTGCCCACCCCCCCCGAATGGTGTACAATGGTCTTATACGGCCGCGGTCGCGCCGATGGCCAGATCTATGCGATACGGGAAGTGGATAATGGTGGAGGCTACGCTATGTCCAGGTCACCTCTAATCGCCGTCGTTCTGGCCACGTTACTCTCTGGCTCTCTTACCCCCGCCTTGGGCTACTCCGGCGGCACAGGCGAGCCGAACAACCCCTACCAGATCGCCATCCCCGCCGATTGGCAGCAGCTCATGGCCACCTCGACCCACTGGAACAAACACTTTATCCTCACCGCCGACCTCAACCTCGCCGGCGTCACCCTCACCCCCGTGGGAAACAACACCACGAAGTTCACCGGCGTCTTTGAAGGCCAGAACCATGTCATCCGTAACGCCGTCATCAATCAGCCCTCCAGCAATTACATTGGCCTCTTCGGCTACGTCTCCGGCGCCGCCGCCCAGATACGCAACCTCGGCCTGGCCGGCGGCATCATCACCGGCTACTGGGGTGTCGGCGGCCTCGTGGGGGCAAATGACTATGGCACGATCACAGTCTGTTACGCCACCGGCCACGTCACCGGCTCGTCTTTTTATGTCGGCGGCCTCGTGGGGTACAATTATTATGGTGCCATCTCGGCCTCTTACGCCACGGGCGCCGTCAGCGGCCCGTCTTTTTTTGTCGGCGGCCTCGTGGGGTACAATTACTCTGGTTCGATCTCGGCCTGTTACGCCACCGGCCCCGTCACCGGGCGGCCTTATTCTCGTTCCTCTTTTCATGTCGGCGGCCTCGTGGGCGTCAACTCCTCCGGCACCATCACGGCCTGTTACGCCACCGGCCGCGTCACCGGCTCATATTATGTCGGCGGCCTCGTGGGGCACAATGACTCTGGTTCGATCTCGGCCTCTTACGCCACAGGCCCCGTCTCCGCCTCGTCTTCTCCTGTCGGCGGCCTCGCGGGGCGCAATGCTGGCACAATCACGGCCTCTTACGCCACCGGCCCCGTCACCGGATCGTCTGACGTCGGCGGACTCATAGGCTATAATAGTTCCTCTGGCACGGTCACGGCGTGCTTCTGGGACAAGGACACCTCCGGCCAAACCTCCAGCGCCGGCGGCGCCGGTAAAACCACCGCCGAAATGAAAACCCAAAGCACCTTTACCGACGCCGGCTGGGATTTCATAGACCCAAATGATCCCGCGGGCGACTGGTTCATGCCCCAAGCCGACTATCCCAGGCTGGCCTGGCAGGTTGCTTCAATGGTTTCGGTTCCTCCTCTGCGTGGCTTGACCCCAACCCAGGCCCAAGCGGTGCTCAGCACGGCGGGCCTGTTGCCGGGTGAATCCTATTACGTTTACGATCTCTCCCTCGAACCAGGCTTGGTCTCTGACTCATCTCCCACTGCTGGCACGCTTGTCGATCCGAACTCGACCAGGGTTCAGCTCTTCCTCGCCAAGCACACCAAGTACTCCGCCGGCAGCGGAACTCAGCTCGATCCCTACCAGATCGCCACCCCCGGCGACTGGCTTGACCTGATGGGTGCCTCGCCCGACTGGAACAAACAGTTTGTCTTGACCGCCGACATCGATCTCGCTGCCCTACCCATCACACCCGCGGGAAACTACACCACAAAGTTCACCGGCGTCTTTGACGGCCAAGGCCATGTCATCCGCAACGCCGTCATCAATACGCCCGCCACTGATTACGTCGGCCTCTTCGGCTACCTCGGCGCCGGCGCCCAAATACGCAACCTCGGCCTGGCCAATGGAAGCATGACCGGCTGGTCTTGTGTCGGCGGCCTCGTGGGGGAAAACTATGCTGGCACGATCTCGGCCTGTTACGCCTCAGCCCCCGTCACCAGCTCGTTTGGCTCTGTCGGCGGCCTCGTGGGGTATAATTACTCTGGCTTAATCTCGGCCTGTTACGCCACCGGCCCCGTCACCGGCTTGTCTGAAGTCGGCGGCCTGGTGGGGTTCAATTATTATGGTACCATCTTGGCCTCTTACGCCACCGGCCGCGTCACCGGCTTGTCTGACGTCGGCGGCCTCGTGGGATTATCCAATTCTATCGCGATCACGCGGAGTTTTTGGGACACGCAAACCTCCGGCCAGCCGTCCAGCAATGGCGGTACCGGCAAGACCACCGCCCAAATGAAAACCAAGACCACCTTTACCGACGCCGGCTGGCATTTCCTCGGCGACCCCAACGGCACCCCCGACAACTGGCGCATGTGCGTCGATGGCGTCTCCTACCCCCTCCTCACCTGGCAATTCGTCCGCGCCGGCGACTTTGCTTGTCCCGACGGCGTCAATCTCGACGACCTCGCCCGCCTCGCTCAGGACTGGTTGACCATACCCCCCCAACCATTCTTTGGCGCCGACGCCAATGGCGACTCCCTCATCGACCTCCGCGACTTCGCCCTCCTCGCCCAATACTGGCTCAGGTAGCCCCGGACGCCCTTCCCCGGCACCCCCTCCCGTCATTCCCGCGCAGTATGTCATCCCCGTGAAAACGGGGACGGGAATCCATCTTCTGTTCCATCTGCTCCCCTGTTCCCCTGCCCTCGCCCCGCGCCCCTCTTGCTCTTCCTTTCCCCTGTTCCCCTGCTCACCTGTTCGCCTGCTCTCGCTCCGCGCCCCCGCCCTCCTGTCATTCCCGCGCAAGCATGTCATTCCCGCGTAAGCGAGAATCCATCTTCTTTCTTCTTACTCTTTCCCCTGCTCCCCTGCTCCCCTGTTCACCTGCTCTCGCGCAGCGCCGCCCATCCTGTCGATCCTGTTTATCCCGTCAAAGCTCCCCTCTTCTTCGTCCGCCTTCCCCTCCTTTGACCCTTCGTGGTGAGTCTCTCTCCCGACCGCCGACCGGCGCGCAAACGTGCAACACCCCCTCAAATGGGCACCCAAAACTCGCCAAAATCACCCCAATTCACGCCAAAACCCGCGCACTTTTCGCCAAAACGCGTCCACTCCCAGCCAAAAAAACCCAAAAAAATCGCTAAAGTCCCCCCAAAAAAACCCACTTTTCGGAGTGTTCTCACCCAAAAAATTGCGATTTTCCCTGGTTCCCTGCTTGCCTCGCGTAACCTCTTGTAGTGTAACTCTTTAGGCGATGCTCTCTGTCCCGCGGCACCAACCAAGTCCTCTGGATGGGAGCCCTTTCCTCGACCCTCTTATGTGTCAAATACTACATATTGTGTTCTTGCATTCCCAACACCATACATATTGCTGCACCCTCTCCTCCAGAACCCTCCCACCACCCCCCACGCCTGTCAGCCTCTCGCTTCACAAGTCCTTTCCTTGACATGTTCTCCCCAGCCGGCTACCATGCACCCACGGCTGGTAAATCCGGACCGGGCGGCAACTTGCCAGCGCCGGGCGGCCTGTGGCGCGGGGCAGGGCGGCGTAATTGCGGGAGGCGAGGCGGGAGGAGGCTTGCCCTTGCACAAACGGGTTTGGTCCCGGCGGGGGGCGGGGAGGAAGACCTAGCTGCCGGAGGAGATGACGCTCAGCAAGCCAGACACCTACTACCGGGGCGGCGATGCGCGAGATACTGGAGGAGATCCGCGGAGACGAGGTCAGCAAGCTGGACACCTACTACCAGCCTGTGAGGACCTGGCGCCCCTGGGGGCCGGGCTGTAGGCGGCGATGCGCGAGATACTGGAGGAGATCCGCGGAGACGAGGTCAGCAAGCCGGACACCTACTACCAGCCTGTGAGGACCTGGCACCCTTGGCGGGTGGGCTGTAGGCGGCGATGATAATGACGGACAACCCCCCTGCGAGGACGCGACCCATGCTGCGATTGGAAAGGCTGGAAGCCCGATGCCTGCTCTCCTCCGTTACGTTGAATCCAGGAGGGTTCGGCGCCTGGGTTCCCGATACGGTCGGTTTCGGCGAGGTGGGCGTCGGCCAGCCGAAGGAGATCGGCAACGCCCTGACCATCACCAACAACAGCGGCGACGACGTTCGGATCAGCAACATCACGGTCTCCAACCCGGTGTTCAGCTACGAGGAGCCGCTCCCGGCGACGTCGCTGCCCTTCAGCTTTCGGGCCGACGAGGTGATCGTGCTGCCCCCGAATAGCCGGCGGACCGAGGTGCTGGAGGGCGTGGCAGGGACGTGGTCCGACCACCTTTACAGCGTGGAGGCGACGCGCGACGAGCATCTGAGCCTGCGCGTTCAGGTCAACGATGCCAGCGGCCTGTACACGGGGGTTTTCACCAATGGCGGCACTCTCCTGGCGAGCGACATTGTTACTTTGAGTGCCCCCGGCGTCGAGGATTTTCTGGCCGGCTATACCGGCACTTACTACGTTCACGTTTACGGGGTTTCGGCCGAGAACGGGGGCAGCTACGACATTGAGGTGGCCGCGGCCGCCGGGGCGCCCGACATCACCGTACCCAGCGCCATCGACGGTGAAACCACCTACAACGGTCGCCTAACGGACAGCACCCTGGCGCCGTTCCACCCCTTTCTGCTGAGCCTGAGCGGCGGGCTGGGCGACCAGGTCAGCCTGACCCCAATGATCGGCGACATCACGGCCAGCCTGTCGGTTTTCATCTATGACAGGTATGGCAGTTACATTGCCGGCGCCAGCGCCGGCGGGTCGGCCTCGTTCGAGTTCGGGTACACCGGCATCTACTATTTGGCAGTCAATGGCAGCTATGCGGCCGGTTCGCTCGCCTATCAAGTGATGGTCCATAACGACGGGTCGAGTCTGCTGCTAGGCGACGGGGAGGCGGTGACCCTGCCGTTATGGTGCCGGCCGACGGCGCCGGGGGCGGTCTCGGGCACGCTAACGGTAGGGGTCGATACCGGGCGCACGACGTCGGCGTTAAGCTTAACGGCGACGGGGAAGAAACCCGACCCCAAGCCCACTGCCCTCGATCTGATCGATCCGGTGGGTTTGCCGGCACTGGTGACGGGGGCGATCCAGGCGGAGGCCGGGCGGCCTTTGGAGTTCACCCTGACGGCGTGGAACGCGGCCTCGAGCGATCTGATCAGCAGCGCCGAGGTCCGGGTGCTCCTCAGCCGGGACCAGACGCCGGACGCGGGCGACACCGTTCTGGAGGCGGGCAACCTGGCGATTCCGCCGCTTTTCGCGGAGGAGACGGTGCAACTGGCGGGCCAGGTGCAACTACCGCAGAGCGCCTCCGGTCAGTATTACCTTCTGGCAGTGGTGGACCCGGACAACGAGTTGGAGGAGGCGAGCGAGATCGCCTTCCCGCCGGGGGACTTTGTAGCCAGCAGCGGTTTTCTGGTTTCGGCGGGCGACGTTCTGGCGCTGGACTCGGTGGGGGACGCCTACGACCGCGTGATGAACTACGGCGAGCGGCCCATCGGCTCGATCAACATGCAATACGTTTACCTGGTGAACCGGGGGACACAGACGGCGACGGTGACGGGATTGACGCTGGCGAGCGGGGCGTCCTTCCGGCTGCCGGCCGAAGGCAGTCCGCTGCATCAGGACACACCGGTGGCGATTCCCGCCGGTCAGTACGCCTCATTCGCGGCACTGTTCACGCCGCAAGGTTTCACGACGGAGGGCAACCCGCTGCGGACGGACACGCTGCAAATCACGACGGACCAAGCCCAGACCTTTACGATCGCACTGTCGGGCCGACTGAGCGGAGCGACGCTGGCGGTGCTGGAGAGTTCCGGGGCAGCCAACGACGACCGGATGGAGCTAGGGGAGGTGCGGGTGGGGCGGACGAGCACGCAGACCATGACGCTGGTGAACTACGGCAACACGCAGCTCAAGGTGAGCAGCATCGTGGCGGCGCTGAACCCGTCGCCGTTCAGTACGAACCTGCCGGCCGGGGGGTTGACGCTGGCGCCGGGCGGGACGCCCGGGGCGAGCGCCACGGTGGCGGTCAGCTTCTCCCCGACGACCAGCGGGGAGGTGGACGATACGCTGGTGATCACCAGCAACAATCCGCTGGGGACTTACGCGGTGGCCGTCGAGGGGACGGGGATCGCCCCGGCGCTGGTGGTGGAGGATTCGCTGGGTTTGCCGACGGACGAGTTCCTGCCCTTCGACTGGCAGCCGGTGGGCAGCCCGACGGACGCCACGGTGACGCTGAGGAACGAGGGGACCGACGTGCTGACGATCACCGGTTGGCGGTTGACCACGGGAGCGCCGGAGGCGTTTGTGGTGGCGCCGACCAATGACCCAGGCAGCGGTCTGGACGACGTGCGGCTGGACCCGGGGAAGAGCACCGAGTTGACGATCACCTTCCTGGCGGGGCAGGGGGGGGCGTTCAGCGACACACTGACGATCTACAGCGACGACGCCGACGTGACGGTGAACCTGCAGAGCATCGCGGGTCTCTCGGCCCCGCCGGGGTACGTCGTGGGTCGGCTGGGCGATCCAACAGGAGGGCTAACCTTAGGCCTGGACCTGAACGACGTGTTCCTGGGGACGGAGGCCTCGCAGACGTTTCAGCTTTGGAACAACGGCCGGGTTGACCTGCGGCTGTACAGTCTGACGGTGGAGGGGGAGGGTTATAGTCTGGTGGCGCCGGACCTGCCGGCGCTGCCGGCGACGCTGGCGGCCGGGGCGGCTCCACTGATACGGGTCGTGTTTGACGCCGACCCGGCGCGGGGGACGGGCGATTTCAACGGCACGATCATTTTCGCCAGCAGCGCGGCGGACGAGGCGACCGTGACGCTGACGGCGACCGTCGTGACGCCACAGGCGAGCCTGTCGGCGAGCCAGGTGGACTTCGGCACGGTGGACCAGGCCAGCCAGATCGCCAGCAAACCGGTGGTCATCAGCAATCAAGGGACGGGCGCGCTGGTGATCAGGCAGTGGGTGTTCGACGACGCGCAGTTCCAGTTCGAGGCGCCGGCGGGCAACGTGGTGAACGGTCAACTGATCGTGGCGCCGGGGAGCGTGGCGACGGGGACGATCAACTATACCCCCACGGCGCCGGGGGCCAGGCAGGCGACGCTGACGTTGCTGACCAACGACCTGGACGACCCGACGCTGACGGTGAGCGTGTCGGCGAGGAACCTGGGCCAGCCGTGCATCATCAGCGCGGGAGTGCCCTGCCACTTCCGGGACGCCGACGGGGACCTGGTGCGGGTGCTGCTGAGCGACGGGCAGGGGCGGCTGTACCTGACCAACGGGCAACTGACGGGGGCAGACATCGACCAGTTGATCCTGGAGCAGACCTCGGCGCGGTCGCGTCTGATCATCGAGAGCCGGGGCGGGGGGACGTCGGCGCGGCAGATTGTCGTGAACGAGGGTCTGGACCGGCTGCTGGCGGGGCGACTGTCGGTGCGCGAGAGCGTGCAGATGGGAGGGTCGGTCAATCAGATGGAGTTGGGCGACATGGCCGACGGCGCGACGATGGTCGTGGCGGCGGGCGGGGGCGCGGCGGCGAGCTTCAAGGGCGGGGTGCTGGGCGAGAACGTGGCGTTGACGTTCGGGGGGGAGTTGGCGAGCTTCCAGGCGGCCGCGTGGGGCGGGGGGTCGCTGGCGGCGCGGGAGATCGGGCGGTTGCGGATCACGAAGGGCGGGCTGGGCGCGGATGTTTCGACCTCGACGGGCGACATCGAGGAGATCACGGTACAGACCGATCTGAGCGGGGACGTGCAGGCGGCGGGTCGGATCGGCAGGGTTCGCAGCCGGGCCGGGGCGATCACGGGCGACGTGATCGCGGAGACGGGCGGCATCGAGCGGCTGGAAGCCAACGGCGACATCGGGGTGGGGGAGGGGACATGGATTTTCGCCCGGGGCGAGATCGGGCGGATTCTTTCGCGGCGCGGGGCGTTGTCGGCGACGGTGCGGGGGGGAGCAATCGGGCAGGTGGCGGCGCGGGAGCTAGACCGGGCGGTGCTGAGCTCGGCAGGCGATATTGGGGGCGTTACGATCAACCAGGACATCAGCGACAGCTTCCTGCTGGCGGGGTACGACATCGGTCGCAACGGTCTGATCGACACAAGCGACGACACCCTGTCGGCGGGGCACGCGGCGGTGCGGTTCGGCGGGCAGTTCGACGGGAGCTACGTTACAGCGGGGGTGATTACCGAGGGCATCTATGCCCAACTGGGGCTGACGCCGCCGGCGCCGCCGCTGCCCAGCGCGACGGTCGGGACGATCAAGGCGCAAGGCGGCCAGGTGCGCACCGAGGTCGGCGGGACGGAGTTCGGGCTTTACGCCGCCCAGGGCATTCAGACGAACTTGACGGCCCGGGACAACTTCGTGATTGTGCCCAATCTGTAGAGCGGGGGGAGGCGCGCCGAGGCATAAGGGACTGAGAGGCGTTTGCGGTCCCGATGGCTGAGGGGTTGGCGGTCAGCGGCAGGTTGGGCGGGGGAGTGCGGGGTGTGGCATGAGCGGGCCGGTTACGTGCCGACATTGCGGCCGGAGGTTCACGGTGGGGGACCGGACGAGGGGGAAGGTGGGGTGTCCTCATTGCGGAGAAGCGGTGGAGTTGCCGCCGGCGGTCGCGCCACCGGAGCAGAAGGGCATGGACGGCTCCAGTGCGGCTGCGGCGTCTAAGCCGCCGGTCGGTCCGAGGCCCGCAGGCGCGAGGACCGAGGGATCAGTCTGGCCGGCTTTGGCGCCGCGGGCGGCGGGCACGGCGCCGGGTTCCAGTGGCGCAGCGACCAAGCCGGCAGCGGCACCCCGCAGCCAAGGCGAGCCTGGCCCAGCCGCGGCCCCCGTCGGCGAGGAGTATGATCCGGGGCCGGCCTTTCGGGGCGATCTGTGGCGAGCGATCGCACCGATTCGATCGTGGCGGGAGCTGAGCACCTTTTTGACCGTGTTGGTGGTTATCCTGCTCTGGCCGTTTCTGAGCGTGCTGGGGTTGGCCTGCTGCTGGGTGGCGCCTCTGAAGATCGTGCTGCTGGGACTGCTGATGTCGTTTTTTTTCACGGTCATCGCGGACACGACGGAAGGGGTGAACGAACTGCCGGCGTTGGGCGAGTTTCCGGCGGTGTTGGAGCACCCGTGGTCGGAGGCGATCGTGCCGGTGACGAACGGTCTGGCGTCGGTGCTGTACACGCAGTTGCCGGCGTTGGCGGCGTACGCGGTGTGGACGGCGGGGCCCTGGCCGGGGCTTTCGTGGGGGCCGGGGCGAGCGGTCGTGGGGGCGTTGGGGCTGGCGGGCATGTTCCTCTGGCCGATGGTCGCGCTGGTTCTCACCTACGACCGGATTGGCTTGCTGTTGCGGCCCGACCTGATCGTCCGCTCGATCGCGGGCATCATCGGGCCTTACCTGCTGGGATGGGGGTGTCTGCTGGTGGGGGTGGGGGTATTTGGGCTGGCGGCGCGGCTGACGCCCAAGGCGGCGGAGTTCGAGGAGTTCATTCGGCCCAGGGGGCTGTTGACCCAGGCGGGGTTGAGCGCCCTGGACCTGACGGTGTTTCTTTACGCCCTGCGGGTGATCGGTCTTTTGGGGCGGCACTATCGGCAGCGTTTCGCATGGGAGATCGAGCGGCGGCCGAGGCACCCGCTGGAGGAGGAAGACTGATTGGGGCTTGGGGGGCGCGGGGGCGGGCGGTAGAATGGGGCGCATGCGGGTTTCGCTGCTGACAACCTGTCTGACGGACACCTTCTTTCCGGGGGCGGGGGCGGCGGCGGTGCGGCTGCTGGAGCGGTTGGGGTGCACGGTGGAGGCGCCGGCGGGCCAGACGTGCTGCGGTCAACCGCAATTCAACAACGGCCTGCACGCGGCGGCGCGGCGGCTGGCGCGGCGGCTGGTCGAGGTGTTCGCCGACAGTCCATGCGTGGTCTGCCCCTCGGCGTCGTGCACGGCGCTGATCCGGGACTACTACGAATGGCTGTTCGCCGACGAGCCAGGGCAGTTGCCGCAGGTCCGGGCGTTGATCCGGAAGACGTACGAGCTGACGGAGTTTTTGACGCGGGTGCTGCGGGTGGATTGGTCGAGCCTGGGGCTGCACGGGTCGGGGAAGGTGACGTACCACTATTCGTGCCGCAGTCGGGGGATCGGGGTGGGGCCGGAGGCGACCGTCGAGCTGATCGGCAAGATCAGGGGCGTGGAGTACGTCCCGGCGGGCAAGCTGGACCAGTGTTGCGGGTTCGGAGGCACGTTCGCGGTGAAGCTGCCCGAGGTAAGCGAGGCGTTGGCGGCGGACAAGGCGGCGTGCCTGGCGGCCACGGGGGCGGAGACGGTGGTGGTCAACGACGGCGGCTGCGCGCTGAACCTGATGGGCTATTGCCACCGGCACGGCATCCGGCTGCGGTTCGTGCACGTTGGGCAGTTGTTGGCCGAGGCGCTGGGACCGACGGGCGGGGCGGTAAACGGGGTACTGGTATGATAACGGCGCGGCACGACGTGCACGAGGCGATTCGGGCGGCCTTGGCGAACGATTCCTTGCAGCGGGCGCTGAACACTCACCCGCTGGAGCGCACGGCGCGGGTGCGCGCGAGTCTGGCGCAACTGCCGGACGCGCCGGATTTGCGGCGGCGGGCGCGGCAGATCAAGGATTACAGCTTGGCGCATCTGGACGTGCTGCTGGAGGAGTTGGCCGAGCGGCTGGAGGAGCGCGGGGGCCGGGTGCATTGGGCGCGCGACGCAGCGGAGGCAGTGGCGATCGTGGAGGGCGTGGCGCGCGAGCACGGGTGTCGGCGGTGCATCAAGACCAAGAGCATGACGACGGAGGAGATCGGCTTGACGGCGGCGTTGCAGGCCGGGGGCGTGGCGACGGTCGAGACCGACCTGGGGGAGTTCATTCTGCAACTGGCGGGGGACCGGCCGAGCCACATCATTACGCCGATGATTCACAAGACCCGGCAGCAGGCGGCGCGGCTGTTGGCGGAGAAGCTGGGGGCGAGGCACACGGAGGAGCCGGCGGAGCTGGTGCGGATCGTGCGCAAGAACCTGAGGGAGGTATTTGTGAAGGCCGACATGGCGGTGGTGGGGGTGAACTTTGCGGTGGCGGAGACGGGCAGTCTGGTGCTGCTGACCAACGAGGGGAACGGGCGGTGGGCGTTGGCGCGGCCGAGGGTGCTGGCGGCGGTGATGGGGATGGAGAAGGTGATCGCGCGGCTGACGGACCTGGCGGCGCTGCTGCGGTTGGTCGTGCCCAGCGCGGTGGGCAGCGCGTTGACGTCGTACACGAGCATCGTGACGGGGCCGCGGCGGGCGGGCGAGGCGGACGGACCGGAGCACCTGCACCTGGTGATCCTGGACAACGGGCGCAGCGCGGTGCTGGGCGGGCCGTACCGGGAGCTGCTGCGGTGCGTGCGGTGCGGGGCGTGTTTGAACGTGTGCCCGGTATATCGCAAGGTGGGCGGGCACGCCTACGGGAGCGTGTATCCGGGGCCGATCGGGGCGGCGTTGACGCCGTTGCTGGCGCGCGGGGCGGGGCACACGGGGCAACTGAGGGAGCTGTCGAGTCTGTGCGGGGCGTGTCTGGAGGCGTGCCCGGTGCTGATCGACATTCCGCGGCTGCTGATCCGGCAGCGGGGGGACCGGGGGGCGGATGGGCAAGGGGGGTGGGGTTTCCGCTGGGCGATGCGGGCGTGGGGATGGTGGTGCGGGGGGCGGCGGCGGTATCGGCTGGCGCAGCAGTTGTTGGGGTGGCTGCTGGGGCCGGCGGCGCGCGGCGGCTGGGTGGTGCGGCTGCCCGGGGCGCTGGGGGCGTGGACCCGCTGCCGCGACCTGCCCCTGCCGGCACGGCACCCGTTCCGGGAGCTTTACCGGAGAATGCGAGGGAAGCGATGAGGACCGACGCGGGCACGGCGAGCGAGCGGCAGCGGCAAGCGTTCCTGGAGAACGTGCGGCGGGCGTTGGGGCAGACCAGAAGCAATGGATCGGCGGCGGCGGCAGGGACGGGGGAGCGGACCAACGCGCGGCCGGTGCAGCCGGAAAACAACCGGGAGCGCGCAGCGCAGGCAAAGTCTCAAGACAACGCGCTGGAGGTTTTTTGTCGGCGGGCCAGGGAGGCGGGGATGACGGTGGTGCGGTGCGGTTCGCCAGCGGCACTGGGTGAGGAAGTGAGGGGGTTGCTGCGTCGGCTGGGCGCGACGGCGGTGCTGCTGGAGGACGATCCGTTGCTGAGGGAGCTGGGGGTGGCGGAGGCGGCGCGGGGCGCCGGGGCGCAGACGACTTCGGGAGGCGGGGCGGCGGCCGCGCTTGCCGCCGACGTCGGGATCAGCGCGGCAGCGGCGGGGTTAGTGGAGACGGGGTCGGTGGTGCTGACGACGGGGGCGGGGCGGTCGCGGCTGGGGTCGGTGGCGCCGCCGGTACATCTGACGATTCTTCCGGCGGCGCGGTTATGCAGGGATTGGTCCGAGCTATGGGCGAGGGTCGCGGGGGGGCCTGGGGTCGAGTTGCCGGCGCTGGTGACGCTGGTGACCGGCCCGAGCAAGACGGCCGACATTGAGATGACCACCGTTATCGGCGCGCACGGTCCCTTGGCGGAGTACGTGTTCGTAGTGGGTTGATCGCCCGGCGTGGCGATCAGCGGGTGGGTCGCGGGCCCGGTCGGCGCCGGAGGAAGATTTCGCGGATTTCGCGGAGAGGATAGCCGCTGGCGTTGATGCTTTTGACGAGGCGAATGCGGCGGACGGTGCGGGCGTCGAACAAATGCTGGCCTCCGGGGGTTTGGCCGCTGGGTTGGACCAGGCCGACCAACAGGTAGTATTGCAGGGTTTGTCGTGAGACGCCGGCGGCTTGGGCCGCGGCGGCGGTGCGCAACAATTTGCCGCGTCGGTTTTTTTTCGCGTTCATGTGTTTCGCGTGGCGTCGCACGGGGTCGGCGGCGCGTTACCGCGGGGGCGTGCGGTTGGCTTCGACCCGCGATAGTTCGACGGCCATGAGACGGTTCTGGGTGGGGACCTGGTGGGCGTCGCTGCGCGCCAGGTCCAGGAAGCGAGGAAACCGGCAGGGCGTGCCGGCGGCGGCCTGGTAATCGTTGACCTGGGCGGACAGGTAGCCGTATTGGCCGTCCGCCAGATGGTAGCGGAGCCAGAGGCGGAGGAGCCGGCCGGTCTGAGCATCGATCCAGACCACGAGCAGATTGCCCTGTTGCCTGGGGTAGAGGTCGGCCCGGCCGAAGAGTTCGCCCGTGACGGCGATGCGGTGCATGACGCGGCCGCCCTGGTGCTCCTGGCCCTCATACTGCAACACCAGCCCCTGGGAGAGCAGCGTGGCGGGGGTGAGAGCGGCGCTGAGCAGGCGCAGCTTAACGGCGGCGGCGTAGAGTTGCTGAGGATCGGTAATGGGCAGTTCACCTTCCGGGGTCTGCTGCATGAGGCGGACGCGGCCCTGGGCGTCGAGGTCTTCGACGGTGGCGCCGGTGGGTTCCCGGCTGGCGACGCGGAGGGCCAACCGTTTTCCCCAGGCGGCGGAGTACTGCTGCTCGATGAGGGTCCGGCTGCCGTCCGGCTCGAAGACGGTGGCGACGGCCTCGGCGTTCATCTGCCGCCATTGGCTCCAGGGTTCGACGCCGCCGGCGGCCTCAAGACTGGCGCGCAGCGCCGCCTCCAGGCGCGGGTCGCCCAGCCGAGCGAGCCGCTGGGACAAGGACTTGCCCGTACTCGAACAACCGCCCGCCAGGCTGCCCGCGACCAGCAGGCAAGCCGCGGCCACTATTCCGAACCCACGCCATCGCCGCCGTGTGATCATGCCAACCTCCATATTACACCCCTGGCCTTGCCGGCGCCCTCGGCCGAGGCACCCGGCGCCGCCTGGCCAGGAGCATAGTGTACCCGACGGCCCTGCCATCGCCAAGGGGGATTTAGGCGGCAATCCCCTGGTGGGAAAGGCCGCAAAACGACCGGCGGCAAGGCCAGGGACAACGACCCGATGGACGCCAACGGCCGCGGCACGCACTGTGCAGGGATCGTTGGAGCGATACCCCATTGCGTAAGGCATTATCTCGCAAGAAGATAGGATTTTAGCGCCGGTTCCGGCGGCGCGGCGGCGCTAATGCGGGGGGGGGTAGGTGGACGGAATAGTGACGGAAGGCGGATTTTTCTCTTGACAGGCTGGGCAACTTGGTGTATGTTTAACAGTAGCGCTGAATGGCCGGGTCGTAGGGTCGCCGCCCTTCCTCAGCCCGACACCTCGACTCGGCAACTCATACCGGCGGAGTCCGCACCACGCGGGAGCGTCTGACGCGCGGGCGAGCGCGGCCGGGAGCGCGCCCAGACGCACGATACAGAACAGGAGGAACGGTCATGTTGACGGGGAAAACAGCTAGCGGGGTGGTGATCGCCCTGGTGCTCGTGGGCGCGGCGTCTGGGGCGTCGCTGGTAGATGTGCACATTATACCTCCTGCACCCACGGAGCAAGATGTGCTCACCGTTTACGCTTCCGGTTTCATGCCGCAAGACGGCGGGTATGTGGAGCAAACCGACTTGGTTTTGCTGGGAACGTCGGTCAATTTGGGGCTCTACTTCAAGTACACCTATGGAATCCAGCTTCCGACGCCTTGGTCGTACGCGCAGGAAATCGGTTCCTTGAATGCCGGGACGTACCAGCTTACCGTTCGAACCTTCGGAGAAGTAAACCCGAACCTGAACGACACGTTTCAGACGTCTTTTACCGTGATACCGGAGCCCACCAGCGGGTCACTCTTGTTGGGGGGGCTGATTCTGGCTCGAAAACTCAGTTCCCAAAGAAGCCGAGCAATGAGTCCAATTGAAGATGGAAACAATTCTTAGAAGAAACGGGCTCGCCGTATGGAGCGGGGCGAAGGAGTACCTAGTGCCTATCCGAATAACCCGTGATTTGCCGATATAGATATCCGGGCGAGGACGCCCGGAAAGGAGTCATGGATGACCACGGATAGGAAAAGTTCCAAGTATCGTATTTCCAACAAATTATGGGCTGAGCTCGAACCGCTGTTGCCCAAGCACAGGAACACCCATCGGTTCGGCGGCGGTCGGCCGCGGGCCTCGGATCGCCAGTGTCTGGACGCCATTTTCTTTGTGTTGCGGACGGGTTGCCAGTGGAACGCCTTGAACGCCACGGG
>Ga0315295_10002653_pt1 | contig 15114 bp, 14 predicted proteins | sample YL17G14_0_MG_FD_204453 | JGI IMG/M metagenome (GOLD analysis project Ga0315295, IMG submission 204453) | Sediment microbial communities from Yellowstone Lake, YNP, Wyoming, USA - YL17G14_0 | ecosystem: Environmental > Aquatic > Freshwater > Lake > Sediment | place: USA: Wyoming | collected...
CTCGCACGAGAGACTCCGGAAGTCCAGTTGCGGCGGTCCTACTTCGCACCGAGCGCTACGGCAGCTTTTTCAATATCTGCAGGACCGACCCAGATAAACGAGCCAAATCGTCCCCCGACCGCGATGGCGTCAATCGAATCGATATTGACGCCGGCATTGGCAAGCGCTTCCAGGCTCTTGTTCAACGCACCGGTTCTATCGACACCCTTCAGCCAGAATCCGGTTCCTTCGTCAGCAAGCAAGCCTGAAGCTGTCCACATGCTCCGTAGCTTGTCGGGGTTCTTGGGCACAGTGAACAACTCTGCCTTCTCCGCGTGAGTTGCGAAACCCCAGAGCCCGCACAAGCCGAGATTCTTTGCCTTCAGCTCGCTCATGATCTTCAAGAGTGCGCCGGGCTTATTCTCCAGGTTCAGCTTGAAGTATTTGACACGTTGGGCCTTTGCCATACTTGCCTCCCTTCGAAAAAGTTGTTAATTGTTGAATCGGCCCCCGCGCAAGTGTACAAAAAAGCAGAGTAACTGTCAACGTGAAGCAGGGCTCGGCAAATACGGTTGTTCTTGAAGCGAAAAGGCTCCTGGCGATCGTCAAGGGTCTTTCCGAGGCAGAAATCGTAAAGTCCGCGGATGACGTGCTGCTTTTCTGTTATCGGCTGCTCGACGAACATGTGATCGTGCGGTCAACGAGTCCGCGGTTTCCGGGCAGGAGCTTCAGCTCACTGCGCGATGTCATCTACCAGCTTGAGTCCAAGCCGGACGAGACGCTTGGTAACCCGGAGTGGAGAGGAGTCCTGCAATCGGTTCTCGAGGACATCGTTGACGGAAGGGTTGTCGTGTCAAGAAAGAGCGCCTGAAAAAGCTGCTCTCGCTGCGTCCTCTCGCGGTCAAATGAAAACGCTTGTCCTGTGATGATCACACTGGAACAGATCAAGAAATTCTTTGCGTCGTATCGCCGCAGGGAGATTCGAAATCCATCTCTCGCACCTGCCGGTGTTCTGATGATCCTGTTTCCGAAAGGCGGGGAGCTCCATTTTCTGCTGACGAAACGCACGGAGGATGTCGAGCATCACAAGGGTCAAATCTCGTTCCCCGGCGGATCGAAGGATGACGACGACAGTGACATCATCTTGACGGCTCTAAGGGAATGTGAAGAGGAGATCGGTCTGCAGCGAGACGGGGTGCACGTCCTTGGCCTCTTCGATGACTATGAGACGCCTTCCGGTTTTTCCATTACTCCCGTCGTTGCCTACGCAGAGACGATGCCACATCTCAAGCCCAACGCAGAGGAAGTTGCTGAGGTGCTCGAAGTACCAGTCTCGGTGTTCCTGGAGAAGGCGAACGAGCGCGTCGAGAAACGAAAATGGCGGGACAAGCTCTACGATGTCTACTACTATTCCTATCGGGGCCACGAAATCTGGGGTGCAACCGCAGCGATCATCCGCTCGTTCCTGAGAGCGCTGCGTGATGAGCAGCCTGGGTGACTCCGCATCCTCGAGCAATGCAGGGGGTTTTCAAAAAAGTCTTTGTCATTTCGGGAATAGTTCGCTATCTTGATTATAGACGAGTTCAATTGTTGAGCAGGTTTACATAGGAGAAAGGAATGGCACAACACAGATCTGCTGAAAAGCGGGCCCGACAAAGCATTGGGCGACATGCGCGAAACAAGGCATACGTCACAAGACTGAAAACCCTTGTAAGGAAGGTTCGGTTGGCGAAAGAGAAGGAGAAGGCTGCCGCAGCGCTGAAAGTCGCCGTTAAAACACTGGACCAGCTTGCAGCAAAGGGTGTAATCCACAAGAACAAAGCGGCGAACCAGAAATCGCGGCTGACAAAGTTTGTGAATGCGATAAAGTAATGTAGCCTCGGACTTCAGTCCGAGCCCCTCGCTAGAAACAGAAAACCCCGGCTGAACGTCGGGGTTTTTCGTTACAGTTCACCTTCCCACGCCTGACCATCTCACTGCTGCTTCTTCATTTCCTCGATTTCCGCAATCCTCTGTTCAAACTTCTCGCGTTCGGCAGGTTTGTTGGCCGCGAGCACCCGGTACGCTTTGATGGCATCATCGTACCAGCCCTGCTTAACGTAAATCTCCGCAAGGGTTGGGGTGACGAATCCGCTGCCGGCCGGAGTGTCCGCCTCACTGGCGGGCCGCGGCGCTTTTTCAGCAAAATTGATGACGGGCGTGATCTTCGTGGGCGCTTTGAGCTTTTCAGCGAGCTCTTCAATGTGATCAGGTGCGGCAGTCGGTTGATCCGGTGACGAGGACGCAAGGTATTCATCGAGTGTCATCGTGCCCTCCGTGCCAAAGAGCTCCATCCGCATGCGCGCCGCAAATTCCTCGAATGTTTCCCCTTCGATCGGAGCTTCAGGAGTTGGTAATTCCGCTTCGGCACCGAATGCCGCGAACGGATTCTCCTCCTCAGGCTGGCCCTCAACTGCCGGCTCGACTGTTTCTGTGGGCGTTTGCTCGAGTTGACTGAATGCCTCGAACCAATCCGGAGTTTGCCCTGCCTCGGTCTTCGTTTCCTCCGTAGTCGTTGGCTCGACTGTCACCGCCTCTTCATCGAGCGTTGTTCCAGGCTCAGCGTACGGCTCCGGCTGTACCGCTGGAGGTTCCGTGGATATTTCTGTTACTGGCTCTTCAGGTTGAGCAGATTCGGCAGCAACTCCGAATCCATAATCTGTGGTCTCCGCTTGAGGCTGCTCTTGGAATTCGACACCAGTCGGCTCATCCCCAAATGAGGAGGGTTCTTCCGTCCGGGGAGTCTCGGCGGGCTGTGCTGGGACCTCTTCTTGCACGACAGGAAGCTCTTCCGCCATCACCTCTTGCGGCGGAGCTGCCTCCACCTGCGGGACAACCTGATCTGCTTGCATCACGAGTGACTCTTCTGCAGTCACGGTTTCCTCTTGTGGAGGTGCCGATGCCTCCGGAGCCATCGGTTCAACTACGGCGGCGGGTTCCTCTGTTACAGTTGTAGCTATGTCCGTTGAAGGTCCGAGGTCAATGCTTGAATACAGGCGTGACGCGAGCTCGCTGCTTGGCAACAGCTCAGACACAACCTCGAACTCCCGCTTCGCCTCGGCCAACATCTTCAGTTCCAAGAGGACTTTGCCTTTGATGAGGTGACCTGTGGAGTAGAAAGGGTAGATCGCTAGGCCCTCATCGCAGATGCGGAGTGCATCCTGGGCTCGCCCGGCTTGAAGGTAGTGACTGGCAAGTCTTGCAAACAGCGGAGATTGGGGGTCGCGTGCCAGTCGTTGCTCAAGTGACGGGATCTGTTCGTGAAGCGATTGAGCCATCGTTGTCATGAGTGTTGTTGGCGGAGCTTGCGCGCCTCAATGGCGTGTTTGATGGAGAGGACGGACACAAACGAAAAGCCAAGGCAGTACAGAAGCTGGAACGGTACCGCTGCAATTTCCAGATAGTATAATGAGGAAATTACGCCGAAGAAGCAATAGACCGCCAGGGCGATCTCTATCAGAACGCTCCAATCGAGTTTAAGAGGCACGTATTTCTTCTCCAGCCAGGAATCTTTCTTGTCTTCAATCCGGTATTTCGGTGTCCGAACGAACTCGCTTCTTTTTCTGAATAATGCCTCAAACACTGCACGGGAGTTGTTCACAGCAAATCCCATGCTGCCAGCCATGAAGAGAGGGAACAACAGGAGCCGGCGTCTCCAATCCGGGTAAACAGCTTTCTGGGAGAGCATGTAGAAGAGAAACGACCCGATGAACGCGAGCACGAAGACCGACATCATCGCGAAATACAAATCGTGTCCCCCCTGTTGCTTGATGAAAATGAGGGGCACGTTCAAGATTCCCGCAAGCAGAATGAATGGGAAGACGATGTTGTTCGTCAGATGAAATGTCGAATGGATCTTGACTCGCAGAGGGATGTTGGATTTCCAGACTTCCGGCAGAATTTTCCGTGCGGTCTCGATTGCTCCTTTTGTCCAGCGGAACTGCTGTGTCTTCAGAGCATTGACCTCTGCAGGGAGTTCGGCCGGTGACGTGAAATCGTCAAGGTATTTGAATCTCCAGCCTCGCAACTGGGCGCGGTAGCTGAGGTCGAGGTCCTCTGTGAGTGTGTCGGACTGCCAGTTTCCTGCGTCGAGAATCGCAGACTTGCGCCAGATGCCTCCCGTGCCATTGAAGTTCATGAAGTACCCGGCCCTGTTTCGAACGGCCTGCTCAATGACGAAGTGGCCGTCCAGCGCCATCGCCTGCGTCCGGGTGAGCAGCGAGTAGTCGCTGTTCAAATGCTCCCAGCGTGTCTGGACTACGGCCATCCGCTCATCATGGAAGAAGTAGGGGAGCGTCCTTCTCAAAAAACCGCTATTCGGCACGAAGTCGGCGTCGAATATTGCGATGAACTCACCTCGCGCTGTCTCAAGACCATCCTTCAGCGCCCCGGCTTTGAACCCAGTCCTGGTCGTCCGTCGAACGTGCTTGATGTCGTACCCAAGGCTTTGAAAATGCCGGACCGTTTTCGCCACGACATCAACCGTCTCATCAGTCGAATCATCGAGCACTTGAATCTCGAGTTTGTCCTTTGGGTACTCCAAACCACAGACCGCCTCGATGATGCGCTCCGCGACGTAATACTCGTTGTAGACGGGGAGCTGCACCGTAACCGCCGGCTCTTGTCCAATCACCGAGAGCGCGGCTTCTCTACTGTGATTTCTGAGGTAGTGATACACCATCACGAAGCCGTGGGCGCCGAAGGTAAAGAGAATGAGGAGAGAGAAGAAGTAAAGATACAGGACAAGGTCTGTGAAGTACGCGTTCTGGAAGATCTCCTGTCGGAAGAAAAATGCTGCGACGGTCATAGCATTGTCACCATCCTGCGACTGTTTCGTTGAGAATATCTTCTGTTAATTTTCGCACCGCTTCAGCTATTCCTGCATTGCGCTGGGTTAATCCTCCCCCGGATGGATAATCCCCCCACTGAGTGAAATCCTTCTCCCACACCTTCTTGCGCAGTTTCACATCTTGAAAGGTCATATGAACCGTGACCGTGATTCGTCGTTTGGCAACCTGATCCCCCGCCTCCACAACAACAGGTGCGTCCTTGACCGATGTAATGACTCCTTCAAGAATGGAGTCCGCAGAATTGCGATCTGCCGGCTGGAGCGTGTTGTCATTGATAAACCGCTGAAGGAGCTCCCTCGAGAACTGGTCTCGCAATGTCGGGTCCCCATAGCCGCTCTGGTCCTCCGCGATGGGAAGAGCGATGGTTTTCAGATGCGGCGGCACGGAAGCGCCGGTAAAGGAGTACGGGCAGCCCGTGCAACCCAAAAAAGTAAGTAGAAAAGAAAAAGGGAAAAGAAAAAAACGAGATTGCAAGCCCGTCGCTCTCAATCTTCAATTTACAGTTTCCAACCTACAACCCACAACTTCCTACCCATTGAATCCAAATTCCTTGATCTTCCGGTACAGCGTCCGCTCGCTGATGTCCAGCTCTTTTGCAGCCAGCCGTCGGTTGCCCTTGTGCCGTTCGAGGGCGCCGATGATCATCCGCCGTTCCATCTCGTCGAGCGTCATTTCGCCGTTGCCGTTCGACTGATTGAGCGCGACGCGTTGAGAACGCTCTTGCGCCGTTGGGCCCTCAAGGAGCATGTCGCGCAGCTCGAGGATGGAGCCTTTGAGATCGACCAGCGCACGGTAGATGAGCTCACGCTCGGCTTGCTCGACCGTTTTGTTGGCTACGACCGGCAGGTTTCGATTAACCAGTGGCGCCTGATACTCTCGCAGGTGTTTCCGGACATCGTCGGCGGTGATCCGTTTTCCGTTCTCGAGGACAAGCATGCTCTCGATGACGTTTTTCAATTCACGCACGTTGCCCGGCCATCGGTAGTCCATGATCAATTCTGTAGCATCGTCAGTAAATCCGTCGAACTGAATCTGGTTCTTCCCCGTGAAATCCTTCACGAATTGCTCCCCGAGAAGGGGAATGTCCTCTCTCCGATTTCGAAGGGGCGGGATGACGATGTTCACCGACCGAAGCCGAAAATACAGGTCCGGTCGGAAGCGCTTGTGCTGGACTTCATACTGCAGGTCTTTGTTCGTTGCTGCAATCACTCGGACGTCGGACTTCCGCGGCACAGAGGAGCCGACGCGCATGAACTCGCCGCTCTCCAACACTCTCAACAGCTTCACCTGTGTCGCCAGCGGCATCTCGCCGATCTCATCGAGGAAAATCGTGCCACCGTCGGCTATTTCAAAATAGCCCTTTCGCGCCTCGACCGCACTTGTGAACGAACCTCTTTCGTGGCCAAACAGCTCACTTTCGATCAGTCCTTCCGGAATGGCACCGCAGTTGACCGTGACCAGCTGTTTTTTCGACCGCTTGCTCGCATTATGCAGCGCGCGTGCAACAATCTCCTTTCCCACACCGCTCTCGCCGGAGATCAACACCGTGATATCCGTCGGCGCGACCTGTTGGATGACCTCAATGATTTCCTGGATCTCCAGCGACCGGCCGATGATGCCGTGTTCTTTCTGAAATGCCTCACGATCCATACAGCTTCAACTCCTCTTCGCGATCATACGCATGGTTCAGCGTGAAACAACGATCGTGTCGAGATTGTACTTTTTCTTGATCTCAGCGCTGAACCGCCTCGCGTCTTCCTGCTTGGGGAACTCCCCTACCCACACCTTGTGGAATTTCTTGCCATTGTTGACGATGGTAAAAATGCTTGAGGCGTACCCATCGCGCTCAAACCGCGCCTTCAGTTCTTCGGCGTTCTGCAGGACAGAGAATGTCCCCGCTTGGACAGTATACACAACCGTGTATTTTTCTGCTTTGCCTGGACGGGCCACCACAGCCGGCGCTTCTTGGGGAATGGCTTTCGGCTCCTCAACCACCGGCTGGTCTGCAGCATAGGTCGAATACGGATAATCCCGCTTAAGCTGCTCCATCTTTTGATCCGCTGTCTTGTAGAGTCCAACGGAGTAGTAGTACTGGTAGAGCTTGAAGAGCGCGTCGTCAGCCCATTCGCTTTTCGGGAAATTGTCAACGATGGTTTGATAGATCTTAGCTGCCTCGGTCCCGTCGGTCGTCAAAACCCCCTGCAAATAGAGCACCCCGGGGTGGTTCTGGAACATTGTCATCAGCGTCGGGAGCTCGGTCTTGACTGCTTCTCCCTGACCTTTTTCAATCAACTCAAGCCTGCGCTGGATGTCGGGTTGTCCGCTCTGAGATGTCTGTGGGAACAATGGTGACTCGAGCGCAACGACGCAACTCGCGGCAATCGCAATACGACGGAAGCCATTCTTCATACCGTACACTCCTCCTTATCCATATCCATTCGCGGCGAGTCTGGAGGCTTCATAAACCCGTGCTGCACGTGCCACGGGTTGACCGAATAATGTGGCTGAATTTGTGCGTTCGATCTTGATCTTGATGTACTGGCCGATCTGAGCGTTGCCCTTTGGAAACACTACCATCTTGTTCGTGTCGGTGCGGCCGCTGTAGTCACGGGTAGACTTCTTGCTTTCTCCTTCGACCAGAACCTCCGCCGTCTGCCCGACCATTTCTTGATTCCTCTTGTAGGAGATCTCGCGCTGAACGTCGATGATCTCGTTCAGTCGTTCGATCTTCACTTGCTCGGGGACGTCGTCTCCCAGCTGCCAGGCCTTGGTATTTTCACGTGGAGAATAACGGAAGGTGAATGCGCCGTCGTAATTCACTTCGCGTAGAACATCGAGCGTCATTCGGTGATCATCGGCCGTTTCCGTTGGGAATCCGGCGATGATATCCGTCGAGAGGCTCACGCCCGGAATCATCGAGCGAATTTTCGTTACGAGTTTCAGATATTGCTCGCGCGTGTAGGTTCGATTCATCAATTCGAGAATTCTGTCCGAGCCCGACTGCACCGGAAGATGAATGTAGTTGCAGATGTTCTCATGCTCGGCGATCGTTCGGATGAGCTTCTCGGACATATCCTCAGGGTGCGAGGTCGTGAAGCGAATCCTCATGCTTCGATCCACGAGCGCTGCGGATGCCATCAGGTCGGCAAAGTCATAGTTGCCATCGCTGTACGAGTTTACGTTCTGCCCGAGCAGTGTCGCTTCCTTGAAGCCACACGCGGAGAGGTGCTCGAGCTCGCGGATAATACTCGCGAGCGACCGACTCCGCTCACGCCCGCGCGTGAAGGGAACGACGCAGAATGTGCAGAACTTGTCGCACCCTCGCATCACCGAGATCCATGCGGTGAGGCCATCGGTTCGGAGCGGGATGATGTCGTCATAATTCTCCGAGCGGGAGAGGCGTGTGGCAATTCCTTTGTGCCCGGCAATCGCGTTCTCGATGAGTTCCGGTAGGCGTCGATACTCATCAGGTCCGACGACCAGATCGATGTGGCTTTCGGATTCCAGGAGGTCCTTCCGGAGACGCTCGGCCATGCAGCCCAACACGCCGATCACGACGCCGGGGTTCTCGCGCTTGTAATGCTTGAAATCGCCGAGCCGACCATACACGCGCTGTTCGGCGTTCTCTCGGACCGCGCATGTATTCACGAACACGACATCCGCGCGGGTGAGGTCGTCCGTGTGCTTAAAGCCAGAACTGGCAAGAATGCTGAGGACAACCTCGCTGTCAGCCAGATTCATCTGGCATCCGTAGGTCTCAAGGTAAACGTGGCGGTGAAGGCTCATAGTGAACTTGGTATTCCTCGGGTGAGGAATATAGTGAAAGAATGACAGACAAACAATCTGGGGAAGGTCCATTAAACTCTTTTAATACAAAGGACATGCTGCGAACGCTGGGGGGGAGCCCAGTTCGGCTTGACAAATAGTCAGTCAGCCGGTGATGAAAAACCGGTTGATTGAGGTCTGAACGTGTGGTATATTCACACCGAACTAAGGCCATTGAAGGGTGCAGTTGAGCAGGAAAGCGCTGAAGACCGCATTCCTGCAACCGAACCTGCACTGAGCTCTTACAGTCCCCTCTGCTGTTCTACTTCCAACATCGAAGGACAAACCTATGGTACCCCTCCTACAGGACATAAGATCAAAAGCAAAGCGGATGAAGCGCCACATTGTGCTGCCGGATGCGACCGATGAGCGGGCAATTCGGGCGGCGAGGATATGTGTGGATGAAGAACTCGCAACGATTTCGCTGGTGGGCAAAGAAGATGACATTCGAGCCAAGGCACAGCAGGCCGGCGTGAGCGTGGACAAGATTCGAATCGTCGACCCCGAGAAGTCGGACAAGCTGAATCAGTTTGTCAACGCCTATTACGACCTGCGGAAGGAGAAAGGAATACAGCTTGAGCAAGCTCAGCAAACGATGCGACGATCATTGTTCTTCGGGGCAATGATGGTACGCCAGGGGATAGCGGATGGAAGCGTTGCCGGTTCACTCTCGACTTCAGGAGACGTGTTGCGTGCGGGGATCCAGATCATCGGTGTAGCAGAAGGTATCAGCATTGTGTCGAGCTTCTTCTTGATGATTTTTCCGCAGAAGACGTACACGTTTGCGGATTGTGCTGTTGTTCCGGATCCGACGGCCGAGCAGCTTGCCGACATCGCCATCGCTTCAGCGGAGAATCACAAGAAACTTACCGGAGAAGAACCACTCATTGCGATGCTCTCCTTTTCGACAAAAGGGAGCGCTCAGCATCCCTTCATTGAGAAAGTGCAACAGGCAACCGCCATCGTGAAGAAGAAAAAGCCGCTGCTTCCTGTTGATGGAGACCTACAAGTTGATGCGGCGATTGTTCCGTCAGTGGGTGAACGAAAAGCTCCCGGCAGCCCCGTTGCAGGTAGGGCGAACGTATTGATCTTCCCGGATCTTGATGCAGGCAACATTGCTTACAAGATAGCGCAAAGAATGGGGGGAGCTGAAGCCGTCGGGCCAGTCGTGCAAGGGCTTCGCAAGCCCGCGTTCGATCTCTCTCGCGGCTGCAGTGTCGAAGACATCGTGAATGTAGTCGCCATCAACGCGGTGATGGGCGCTGTGTGACAGGGCCCGATCCATACAGCAGTTCGGGACCCCCCCTGGCGCACGTACACTGGCGGGTCGGGCCTCAACGTTATCGGTTTCTCGATCTCTATCGCGGATTCATCGTCCTCTTGATGCTCGAAGGACATGTGCTGCGCGCTCTGCTGACCGCAGACGCGCAGCGCTCGTCCCTCTTCGTTCTGCACGAGCTTGCACATGGGATCACAGGTCCGGGATTCCTTTTCGGTGCAGGTTTTGCCTTCGCGATCGCGACCCAGCGTCGCTGGGAGTACCTTCTCTTCCTCACACCCGCGTTCTTCCGTCGCGCCGGGCGTGTGCTGCTCCTCGTTATCATCGGATATGCCCTCCACATTCCATTCCTTTCGCTGACAAAGATGCTGGAGCAAGCAACGCCACAGCATTGGACGGTCTTGTTCTCGTTTGATGTGCTCCAGTGTATCGGCGTGACTCTTCTTGGTTTGCGATTGCTGCTGTTGGTACTGCGATCTGAGACATCGTTTATTCGTACCGTTGTACTCATTCTCCTTGCTGTTGTCTACGCGACTCCATTCTTCTGGAGCCAGGACTTGGATCACACGGTTCCACGGTTCGTGAGCATGGCGCTCAACGGCCTGGGCGCTTCACCATTTCCGCTCTTTCCCTACTCAGGATTCCTGTTGGCTGGGGCGGCCGTAGCATGGCGGTTCCTGCGTCATGCACAGCAAGGGACAGAAGACAGGTTCGTGCGAAATCTGGCAATTCTAGGGCTTTTTCTCGTTGCTGCAGGCTATTTCTTGGATTGGCTCCCATTCCGAACGTACAGCAGCTACAACTTTTGGTTCACCAGTCCGAATTACTTCTGGATGCGATTGGGGATCCTCTGTTTGCTGCTGAGTGGACTCTGGTTCTTCGAAAGCCTCGTCGTCCATCGCGAGGACTCAGATGTCTGGATGCCGAAGTGGCTCATCATCTTGGGAGTCGAATCATTTGCCGTTTACATTTTGCATCTCGTTGTGCTGTACGGATGGGTCACCAATCCGCAGCAGAATATGACCGCGTGGTGGGGTTTGAAGCTGACCCTCGGGCCGACTTTCATTGCGTTCTTAGGATTCACGCTTGTCATGGTATTGATTTCTCAGCTTTGGCATTATGTGAAAAAACAGCACCCCATTCTGATGAAGGGAATATACTGGTATCTTGGTCTGACCGTTGGGTATTACTTTTTCACGAGCCCGTACTAGCGTGATGGCCGGAGCTTCATTTGCAACTCCTTGTTCTTTTCAGTATCATCGGGCGGGTTCCTGTCCTGTTGTTTCTCCATCCATTCCTTCTACTTACTGAACCGCAATGAAGATCAAACAGAAACCACCTCCTTCAACACATCTCAAGCCGGCTCCCGCTCCGAAGGGCCTGCCGGTTGACAGACTTCGCTGGCGCTGCGAACCGAAATCCCTTGGTGTGAAATCAAGCTCCGAGATCAAGCCGAGCAGGGAAATCATCGGTCAGGAGCGAGCGCTCCGCGCGCTGCGCGTTGGCCTGGCGATGAATCATTTCGGTTACAACATTTTCGTGACGGGTCTTTCCGGAACGGGCCGCACGACCACGATCAAGCGAATGCTTCACGAGTTTGAGAGCAAGCGGGCTGAGCTGCGGGACCATTGCTATGTCTACAATTTCAAAAATCCTGACATGCCGGTCGCTATCTCTCTCCCCGCCGGGCAAGGCAAGGGGCTCAAGGATGACATGAGCGATTTCATTCGCGACCTCGCGCGCGACATTCCAGCTTTGTACGAAGGTCACCGGTACCAGGAAGCGCGCAAGACCGTCCTCAGCCATTTCCAGGATCGGCAGCGAAGCGTCTTGCTGGATTTCGAAAAGCGCGTGAAGGAGAAAGGTTTCGAGCTTGTCCAAGTTCAGGTCGGGAATCTCATGCGTCCGGACATCGTGCCTGTCGTCGAGGGCAAGGCGGCGAATTTTGACGAGATCGATGCGCTGGTGCAGAAAGGGGAATATCCGAAGGAACAATTGGAAGCGTTGAGGCTGACGCAGGAGGTGCTCGAGAAACAAATGGCGACCGTGTTCCGGGAGCTTCGCAACATCGAAAAGAAGGTGCAGCAGTCTCTGGAGGAAGTGGAGGAACGGCTGGTCATGCCGTTGGTGGATGAGGGAATCGAAGTCTTGAAGACGACGTACGATAGTAAGAAAGTGCACGCATATCTCGAAGATGTACGCGCCAACATCAAGAAGAACCTCGATCGCTTCCACAAGCCTCTCCCGGGAGCGCCGCCGGCTGAGCTGGAAGAAGAGCAGGAGGAAGATGATTTCGTCGAGTACCAGGTGAATCTGCTCGTCGACAACTCGCGGACCGAGCATATCCCGATCGTTGTCGAGACAAACCCGAAGTACAAGAACATCTTTGGAACGGTCGAACGGGTGGTCGACAAAGGAGGTGTGTGGCGCACGGATTTCACACAGATCAAAGCGGGATCGTTGCTCCAGGCGGATGGGGGGTATCTCGTCCTTAATGCTCTCGACACCCTCATCGAGGGCGGAGTGTGGCAGGATCTGAAACGCTCGCTTCGCACGGGAAAGATCGAAATTCATACGTACGAACCATTCTACGGTTTTGCTCCGACGGGCATGAAGCCGGAGGCGATTGATCTCAACGTGAAGGTGATCATGATCGGTGACTCGGAGATCTATCAGCTCCTGTATCTCCGAGACGACGACTTCAAGAAGATCTTCAAGATTCGCGCTGATTTCGACTATGAGATGTCGAAGGACGGCGGATCTGTCGCACACTACCTCGGGTTCATCAAAATGGTGGTTGATGATGAGAAGCTCCGGCCGTTCGATCAGAAAGCGATGGCAAGCCTCATCGAGTTCGGCGTACGGCTCTCCGGAAGGCAAAACAAGCTCTCAACGCGTTTCAACATCATTGCCGACGTTATCCGTGAGGCAAACTACTGGGCCGGCGAGGAAAAAGCCAAGAGTGTCTCAGCGCCTCATATCAAGAAAGCCGTCGACGAGAGAGTGTATCGCGTAAGGCTCATCGAAGACAAGATCCAGGAGATGATCAACGAGGGCACACTGATGATTGACACGCAGGGGAGTGTCGTTGGACAGGTCAACGGCCTCTCCGTGTACGACATGGGTGAGCATGCGTTTGGGAAGCCTTCCCGTATTACGGCGAAGACATCTCTTGGACGGGCAGGTGTTATCAACATTGAGCGAGACGCGGAGATGAGCGGCCCAACACACAACAAGGGCGTGGCGATTCTCAGCGGTTATCTGCGTGGCAAGTTTGCGCAGGATAAGCCGCTGATCGTGAGCGCCAGCATTACCTTCGAGCAATCCTACAGCGGTGTCGATGGCGATAGCGCCTCGTCAACAGAAATCTATGCGATTCTGTCCAGTCTGGCCGATGTCCCGCTCCGTCAGGACATTGCCGTGACCGGCTCGGTGAATCAGAAGGGGGAGGTTCAACCAATTGGCGGTGTCAACCTCAAGATCGAAGGCTTCTTTGACACGTGCCAGGCCCGCGGTCTGACGGGAAAGCAGGGAGTCATCATTCCCGTCCTGAATGTCACAGATCTGATGCTGAGGGAAGACGTCATTGAGGCCGTCAAGAAGAAGCGGTTTCACATCTATGCTGTGTCGACCGTGGACCAGGGCATCGAGATTCTGACAGGCAAGAAGGCCGGCGTGCAGCGACCCGACGGTTCAATTGAGTCAGGCACGATCAACCACCTCGCGAACGAGAAGCTGCGGGCGTATGCGGAGGAGTGGAAACGGTTCGAAGCGGGAAAGGAGTAGCTGCCGACGGTGGTGTCCTCGATGAGTGATTAGATCGACGCTGCGTGAGGCGGATACCACCGGTCACTGAACAGAGCAAATTCCGCTTTATTGACCCAATTCGTGAACCACGCTGTTGAGCAAGTAACCGTCACCCTGGAGGCGACGGTCACTTCGCTGTACTCTTGCTTTTCGCTTCCCGATTTCTGATATTGCTTCGCGATTGAGCTTAAAGCGTTTTGCCGGCTATCCAAATATCTTGCAAGGAAAATGGCTAACGGATCACTCATGCAATGATCACCCGCGACCTTAAGAAAACTCGCCGGATGTGGACTGTTGCACAGGCATTTCAATACTGTGAGCGCCTCACATACGATCATTACGAGAATTTTCCCGTGGCCTCGCTTTTCATTCCGAAGGACAAGCGGCGTTACGTCTGTGTGATCTATTCTTTTGCTCGCATCGCCGACGACTATGCCGATGAACCCGGCCTCACGCCTGCAGAACGAATCGAGAGTATGAATGAATGGGAAGAGCAGCTCCTGGATTGCTATCGAGGCCACGCGGAACACCCGGTGTTCGTGGCACTGCGCGAAACGGTTGATCGGTTTGAGATCCCCATAGAGCTCTTCCACAATCTCCTCCACGCGTTCCGGTCCGATGTCACAACGCACCGGTACGAAACGTTTGAAGATGTGTTGGAGTATTGCGAGCATTCTGCGAATCCCGTGGGGAGGCTCATGCTCTTGCTCTTCAACTACCGCAGCGAAGCGATGATGCAGCAATCCGATTTCATTTGTACGGCCCTTCAGCTCACGAATTTCTGGCAGGATGTTTCCGTTGATCTCGAGAAAGACCGTGTGTACATTCCTTTGGATGACATTCGCGAATTTGGATATTCGGAAGAGGAACTGTTCGATCGCACAGTTAACCGGGCGTTCAGGGATCTCATCTGCTACCAGGTTGACCGAACCCGCGAGATGTTCAGGGAAGGAAAGCCCTTGCTGCTCGAGGTGGGAAAGGACATCGCGATGGAGCTGAAGTTGACGTGGAACGGCGGGATGAAGATACTGAAAAAGATTGAACGCGTTGATTACGATGTCCTGCATCGTCGTCCAACACTCGCGCTGGGTGACAAAGTATCACTCGTCCTCTCCTCTTTCTTCGTATAATTGACCGTGTCAGCACATACCGTTGATAGCGTCCTTCCAGAGATCTCGGCGAGCAGAAAGAGCAATTTCTTCTTCTCGGTTCTGCTTCTTCCACCTCCCAAACGTGAGGCGATCGAGACAATTTACGCGTTCTGCCGCTACACGGATGACATCGTGGATGAAGAAGCGGACGTACGGGAGAAGTATAAGCGGCTACGCATGTGGA
>Ga0315295_10002654_pt1 | contig 15114 bp, 10 predicted proteins | sample YL17G14_0_MG_FD_204453 | JGI IMG/M metagenome (GOLD analysis project Ga0315295, IMG submission 204453) | Sediment microbial communities from Yellowstone Lake, YNP, Wyoming, USA - YL17G14_0 | ecosystem: Environmental > Aquatic > Freshwater > Lake > Sediment | place: USA: Wyoming | collected...
AGGAGATGCGAGCATGATCCAATGCCCGAAATGCGGGGCGATGAACCCGGACGGTTTTCGCAACTGCAAGGAGTGCTACCACCCCTTCGGGCTGGAACTGGCGCTGCGAGAGGTGGGCCCGCCGCTGGGGCCGCCTCCCACCCCGCAGTACGCACCCGGCGGACCTCCCATGCATAGCGAACCCGTAGCGGGAAAAAGCATGCAAGTGCTATCCGTGAGGCCTGTACGCAAGGCGCTCACCGCGGTCTGGATAGCGCTGGCGGTACTCATCGTAGTCACCGTCTTCGCGGTGGCGTGGTTTCTTACCCACCGCTCCGGTGGCTCCGGCTCCTACCTGCAGGGTGTTTTCGACAACATGGATGGCCTCGCGGGATGGGAGGCCGATGTCCGCGTGGATTCCAGCGACTACCCCGCGGATATGCTCTCCCTCTACCTGGGCAACAGCTGGAAGGGAGCCCTGGTCTTCCAGGCTCCCGACCGTTTCTCCATCGTGGCCGATTCACTGCAGACAAGGGACTCTTACGGGCTGCGCATAATCGAGGGTACCTTGTACGAGTGGGACAGTTACTCGAGGGCCTGGAGGAACATGGGTCCGGCCTCCGAGGAACAGCAAGTGGCGAACCCCATATGGGACCCCGCGTTCACGGACGAGCTCTCCTTGAGCGAAGAAGATGAGATGCAGGACGTCGACGGCCGCATGTGCAAGGTCCTCTCCTTCGACAGGGACGTGACCTTTACCGAGGAATCGATGCTCGGCGAGTACGAGATGGTCTATCATTACCAGGGCAGCATCTACGTGGACAATGCGACCGATCTCCTCGTATCCATCGACTACATCATCGAGATACCGGGTATGGGACGGTCACATTACCGCTACGATTTTCACTCCCTCGGCACCCAGACATCGGTGGAAGTCCCGCCCGGTGTCCTCGCCCCGACGAGCGGAGGTTGACGGTAAACCCCGCGCTTGGGTCTCAAGCCTGCTCTTCCTTCATCTCCTCGTAAAGCATGAACTTATGCACCTTGCCCAGGGGGGTGAGGGGCAGCATATCCCTGAAGATCACCTGGTCGGGTACCTTGTATTTCGCCAGGTGCTCGCGGCAGAAAACCTTAATCTCGTCTTCGCCCACCTCGGTCCCGGGCTGGGGAACGATATATGCCCTCCCCTTCTCTCCCATCACCGGGTCGGGATATCCCAGTACGGCGGCGAAGAGGACCTTGGGGTGCTGCACGAGAACGTCCTCGACCTCGGGGGGATAGACGTTCTCGCCTCCCCGTATGTACATCTCCTTCTTCCTCCCCAGGATATGGATGAAACCGCCCTCGTCCACGAAGCCCATGTCGCCGGTGTAGAAGAAGCCGTCCTCATCGAAGACCTCCGCCGTGGCATCGGGCCGCTTGTAGTAGCCCTTCATCACCGCCCCGCCACGCACGGTTATCTCCCCCGCCTCACCCCGCGGCATCTCCTCACGCTCCGGGCTCATGATGCGCACCTCGATGCCTTCGTTGGGCACGCCGATGGTGCTGGAGATCTTCTCCCGGGGATGCTCCTGGCGCGTGAAGGTGATGGCGCCGCTGGTCTCGGTAAGGCCGTAGCCTACGAAGGGGACTATCCCCATCTTCTCCTCGATCTGGTCGATGAGCTCCGGGGGCACCGGGGCACCCGATGCCACCGCGAATCTCACGCTGGAGAGGTCGTAGGAGTCGAAGTCCGGCTGCATGAAGAGCAGGATGTACTGGGCTGGGACCTGCCCCATCACCGAGATGCGCTCATCCTGCAGGGTCTGGAGCACCTGCTGCGGGATGAAGGTGTCCAGCATGACCAGCGTGTTGCCGCTGTAGAGAACACTGAAGATGGCCATCACCGCTCCCCCGACGTGGTTGTTGGGGATATCCATGAGCAGCCGCTCGTCGTCGCTGATGCCCGAGGATTCTATCTGCCCCGCCACGTACTGCACGAGGTTGCGGTGGGTGAGCATGGGGGCTTTGGGTAGGCCGGTGGTCCCGGAGGTGAAGAGGAGCAGGGCGACGTCGTCCTCCTCCACCTCTTTTTTCCTCGCGGCCAGTTCCTCGCCCAGTCCGGGGTCGTCCGAGAGGAGATCGTCGTAGGAGATAGCCCCCGGCACCTTGGCCACGTCCTCCGGAGAGCCGATGATCACTATGTCTCGCAGTCCCGGCAGTTCGTCCCGCACCGCGTTGATCTTGGCGATGAAATCGGAGTCCATGAACGCCGTCTCCATGATCACCACCGAGGAATCGGAGTGGCCCAGGATGTATTTCACCTCCGAGGCGGCAAAGCGCCAGGTGACCGGCACCGCTGCCGCGCCCAGCTTGGTACAGGCCAGGTAGCCAAAGACGAACTCCGGGTGGTTGGGGATGTACAGGCCGATCTTGTCGCCACGCTGCACCCCCAGCTTGAGCAGCCCGCGAGCTATGCGGTCCACCGCGCGGTCGTAATCTGCGTAGCTGATACGCCGGTCGCCGTAGACGATGGCCTCGCGGCCGGGCCGCTCCTTCGCCCATTTCTCCAGATACTCAAAGATAAGCACCTCGCACCTCCCCGCTCGCAGGTATGCACTCCCCGACACCATGAACATACATATTACTTATACCCCCGACCTTGCGCGCTTTAGCGGTTTCCTTCGCCCCGTTATCAGCCCATGAGGCCGCCATCCCATCCTGCCGCCTGCTTCCCCTCAACCACCTTCCCGCCACCGGCCACCGATGGTCAGAGTCTCACCCTTTTCGGGGACACCATGCGTGGGGCCCCCCTGACCATGATATGCGCGAAGATATTGCGGGCGCGCGATGCAACCAGGTCGTGGACGGGCTCCTCTCCCGCCGCCTGCATGAGCACCTCCATGAGATGATAGAGGGGCATGCGCGTTGGACGTATCATCCGCCCCATGAGCAGCAGCAGCAGGCAGGTGGCGCAATAGGCCACCATGCAGTCAGCCCCGCTCTCCCTCGCCTCCTTCCACTGCCGCAGGGACTGGAACCCCATATCAAAGGGGTTGTACCCGCGCGCCCCACAGGCAGCCCCGCAGCATACGGAGAGCTCCCGCGCATGCGCCATTTCCACCACCTCGAGCCCCGCTCGCCGCATGAGTTCACGGGGCACCTCCGCGTAACGGCGGCCCAGGACCTTGGCATGGCAGGACTCCTGCACCACCGCCGAGCCCTTCCAGGGGCGGCCGAAGACCGCTTCTCCCGCGTCCACCCGCTCCAGCAACCAGTCGTAGAAATAGAGGATCTCGAAGTCGAAACGCGCCCCGAAGCAGCGCGGCAGGACGTTGGAGAGGATGTTGAACCCCGCCGTACAGAAGACGTACATCCTCTTGATCCCCAGGTACCGGAAGCGCTCCTCCAGCACGCGCGCCTGCCTCTCCACCACGTCCATGATCCCCAGGCGGAAATAGAGCTCGCCGCAGCACAGCTCCCGGGCGCCGATGATGGTGAAATCCCTCATCATTGGCGTATCCAACAGACATGGGAATATCTGGGCATTGCATCCGGCGTAAAGCACCGTGCCCCCTGCCGCCGCCACCGCCTCAGGTGAGGACGCGTTCTCCTGCCAGCGGGCCACCAGCTCCCGCTCCCGGGCGGTATGGTGCCGGCGGGCGATGGTGTTGAAGTTCACCTCCTCGAGGGGCATGGCCAGCTGCGCCCGCACCGGCATTCCTTTTTCCAGGTAGCGCTGGTACCAGCGGTAGAGGATGAGGCCGTACGGCGAGCAGCCGTTGGGACAGAAGAGGTCGCAGGAATAGCAGCTGGCGCAACGCGAGTCTATGAAGCGCGGCCTCTCCCCCGCGCGCAGGCGCTTTATCTCGTCACGCGCCTCCGCGGGGGTCAGCCCCATCACCTGGCAGCGGTAGAGGCAGGTCCCGCACTCCTCGCATGCGTCGTAATCGTAAAAGAGGCCCAGTTCCATTCCGTTCCCATCGGCGTCCATCTCCATGTCCCCCCTGTTGTCCCGCCGAGCACCGAGGGCTATTTATATTTGTCGTCTGAACTCAGGATGGCTATGCCGCAGACCACGCCTCCCAATCCACCGAGGTTGTGGGCCAGGCCGGTCCTGGCGCCCTCGCGCTGGCGGCCTTCCGCGCGGCCCTGCACCTGCCGGGTGATCTCGTAGATCATGCGGCAGCCGGTGGCGCCGATGGGATGCCCGAAGCATTTCAGGCCGCCGGAGGGATTGACCGCCACATCGCCGTCGATGTCGGCATGCCCCTCGCGCACGAACGGCCCACCCTCGCCCTTGGCGCAGAACCCAAGGTCCTCGTAGTTGAGGATCTCGGTGATAGTGAAGCAGTCATGTACCTCCGCACAGTCTATCTCCCCGCGCGGGTCCTCGATGCCCGCCATCTCGTAGGCGACCTGCGCCGCCTTTACCGTGGGCAGCCAGGTGATGTAGTCGAAGTCGGGGTCGAAGGGCAGAAAGTTAGTGTACACCGCCATTCCCAATCCTCGTAACATCACGTAATCGTCGCGATACTTCTTGGCGATCTCCTTGCGGGTCACGATCACCGCCGCCGCGCCGTCGGAGATGGCGCAGCAGTCAAGGAGGCCCAGCGGCCCGGAGACGATAGGGGCTTTCATCACCTGTTCCAGGGTGACCTCGCGGCGGAAATGGGCCTTGGGGTGGACCGCCCCGTTAAAGTGGTTCTTTACCGCCACGTAGGCCAGGTCTTCCTTGGTGAGCCCGAACTTGCGTTCGTGTTGGGGGAAGGCCAGCCCGAAGGCGCTGGGGGCGGTAAGTCCCCGCAGCAGCACCGGGTGGCCGAAGCCCGCCGTGGGCAGGCCGCGCCCTCCCTGGTCGGTGAGCTTTTCCACCCCGGCGGCCATGACCATGTCGTACATACCCGACGCTACCCCAAAGCAGGCGTTGCGGAAGGCATCCAGCCCCGAGACGCAGTAGTTCTCGACGTGGGTCACCGGGATGCCGTAGAGTTTCAGGGGGTCGGTGAGGGTGGCCCCGGAGAGGCCGGTGAAGGGGTACTGGATGCCGATCCAGGCCGCCTGGATCTCCTCGGGAGCGATGCCGGCGTCCTCGTAGGCTTCGTAGGCCGCCGCCACCATCATGCTCTCCACGTCCATGGTGAAGTTCTCGCCGAACTTCGAGGCCCCCACGCCGATTATGGCTATGTCATGCAAGCTGCAGGTCATCTCTCATCCCTCCTTTGGCGCCGGGCGGCATTTCCAGAAGTAGGTATAGAATTCGTTGGCTCCGAAGAGCTTGCGGAAGGTAAGCTCCACCTCCATATCCAGCTCCACCGCGTACGGATCGCGGTCGGTCATGTGCAGGAAGATGCGTCCCCCTCCCTCCAGGTCCACGATAGACAGGGTGGTGGGTGATTCCATGCTCTCGAAGAGGTTGTCGTTCATGAAGTTGAATAGCGTCCCTCTGCGGGCCAGGCGGACCTCGGTGAAATCGTCTTTGGCCTTACAGCGGGAACAGACTATCTGCATGGGAAACCTTACCAGGCCGCATTTATTGCACTTCGAGCCATAGAGGGAATAGAGCTGCCGCTGCTCCCTCCACAGGATCACCGTGGAGCTGGCGTATTCCGGGGGTTCCATCCTCGTCAGCCCCTTGTAGCGCAGGAAGGTGGCGAAGCTGTCCATGGGCGCCTGTGAGGCCAGGTGTTTCTGCACACCACGCCGGGGCGGGAGGTCTTTTATGGCCTCGGTGACTTTGAAGAGCATGACATCCACCCCGTCGGCGTAATGAGCGAGCAGGATATGGTCGCCGGGGTTGAGGCCGCTCTCCAGAGCACCGGCCATCATCATGAGAGGCTGGGCGGTGCCCGTGCCCCCCACGAAGGCGAAGAGGGCATCCTGCACCTGGCTGGCGGGGTCGAGCTTCACCGCCTTGGCCACCGCGCCGTGGCTGCGGAAATCCGGAGCGGAATAGACCGCCCGGGCCACCCCGCCCGCTGAGAGGCCGAACTTTTCCAGGGCCGCCTTGATCCCCGCCGCCATGGTCTTGCCGTAGCCCTCCGTCTGGGCCATGCGGGCGTTGAACTCCTGCAGGGTGTGGTCTTTCTCCCCGCGGCGCCAGGTGAGGTATATCTCGTCCTTCAGGGAATAGGAGCCCAGGTATTCCGCTATGACGCCGTCTCCCGAACCCACCAGGACCGCGCCAGCGCCGTCCCCCAGGGTCTGTTCCCAGTTGGTCATGGGCTCCGCCACCCGCGTCTCCGCGGAAGTGACCATGATGTTGTCCGCCTTGCCCGCGGCCGCCGCGTCCAGCGCTGCCCCCAGCGCCGTAGTCGAGGCGCGCAGCGAGGTGGCGAAGTCCGCCGTGTATACGTTCTGCGGCGCGTCCAGGACAGTGGCGACCAATGTAGCGCTGGACTTCTCCACGTAGGGCGAGGTGGTGCTCGCGAAAAACACTCCCCCCAGTTTCTCCGGCTCGAACCCCACCATGCAGTCTGTCGCGGCCTCGTAGGCCATGGTCAAGCTGTCCTCGTCGAAGTTGGCCACGGCGATGGTGCCCGGGGCGGCGGGTATCCCCCATCCCCTGGCTATCACCTCGCGGCTCAATCTCAGTCTGGGGATGTAGGCTCCAAAAGATTTTATACCGACCATCTCTACCTCCTCGCTATGGCGATCAGGCCTTACACCGGATCGATCCCCGACGTTGCGGTCGTGTGCTGCCGTCAAAGAGAATGTGAAATGCGTCGTCTGCACCTTGTTGCAAAGGATATATCGCCGCTTTTTTTCAAGCTACCCCCCGGGGCGCAGTATATCCCGATATTCTGCCGGCCCGCCTTCAGCATGAGTATGAACCGGGACTTAATATTATCAAAAACGGCGCTTCCTTGGGAACGCTGCGCAAGCCGGCATCCCGACACTCCTGGTCACCCCGGTCGTGCCCGGCTGCAGGGGTAGGCATGAACAAGCCGTCCACTATCGCCCGCAAGCAGGGATCATACCTGGTAGGGACCGATGTGGGTGTCCGAGGCACCGGCAACGAGCAAGCTGCAGCCTGCGCCCTGTCGTTTCCGGGCTGGCCCGGGAGCGCCATCCCCTCTGAGGTTTACTCGAAAACACGAACAACACGAGAGAATCTGTTTGACTCTCCAGTTACTAAATGGTAGCATAAAACAAACATAATGCTTGATTTGATACGATAAGGACTTATGGGGGAACAGAGGCAAGGACCTGCAGGGAGACCAAAGATGATGATGACAACGATGGTCCACGGCTCGATAAGGTCAGCGGGAACAGACCCGATCACTCGCGGTGATCGGGTTTTCATATAGGGCAAAGAACGCACAAAGGAAGGGAGACCAAACCGGACGCGACACACGCGACAGGGCATGCGAGGGGAGCAGCGAGTCCCTATCGAAACGGGCATGGCAACCGGGACTCAGTCGGCGTAGATATCTATATCTCTCCTTCATAATCCTTACAAAGAACTCACCGGCACCGCCCTCCGTCCACCGTCCCTCCCGTCCGTTCCGGTCTCCCGTACCAGGGGTAGAGGAAGCGAACCGCGCGGCGCTTCTTCCGCCCGAAGGACGAAGGAAATGAGGAGGTAGATGCGAATGAGAAGGGCTACAAAATGGTTGGCTTTTCTGATGGTCATGGCCATGCTGCTGACCTTCCTGCTGGCCGGGACACTGACCGCTTCGGCCCAGGAGACCACACCGCCACCAGAGGATGATGGGGTAATCACCCTCGAGGAGGCGCCCCGGGTAACGCCACCGGACCTGGTCGAGCAGGGCAGGTCGGAGGAGCTCGTGGAGCCGGAGCCGGTGGGCAGTGTCGGCTCCTTCGAGGCGCTGGTGTGGGACGACACCGCCAACCCCGACGGCGCCCTCAACGAGGGCGAGATCTACGTGGACGGCCTGACAGTGAACCTTTACATCAAGAGGCCCGATGGGACCTGGAAACCCTATGGCAGCAAGGTGACGGGGCCCGAGCCGACGAACTTCGTCCGTTCGGTACCCTGGATAAACCCGCTGCACGTGCACGGCTGGGTGGGCTGGGATGGTCTGCCGCTCAGCTATACGGGCGTCGAGGTCCTGCCGGCGGGGGACAGCGGCGGCACCAACAGCTACGCGTACGCTGACTACAAGATGGAGCTGGTGCCGAGCGGGAAATGGCTCCCCTCCAACAAAACGGTACGCTACGGCAGGCTGTACGCGATACAATTATTTCCCTTTCAGTGGGCTCCCGCCCTCTGGTATTACCCGCAGAACGGCGACCCGGCGGCGCGGGGCTTCGGCTTATGGGAGCCCTCCATGATCAGCGGGTACGCGTTCCACGATAGCAACGCCGACGGCAAGAAGTCGAGCCGGGAGTCCTGTCTGAAGGGATGGACCATCATCCTCACCGTGGACCTCAAGGAAGTAGCGCGCACCACCACCGACGCCAACGGCTACTACGAGTTCAAGGGGCTGGCTCCCGGCTTCTACCAGGTGTGGGAGGCGGAGAAAAGCTGGTGGAAGCTGATCTTCTACTACCACCCCCCCATCGTCCCGCGGCCGAGTGGGGTCTACAGGGGCAACCACTTCGTCTGGATCAAACCCCACGAGAATTACGCAGACCGCAACTTCGGCAACTTGAGGATGGACTCCATCTGCGACATGTACTACTACGGCAAGTACGTCATCGCGCTGGTCAAGTACTGGCTGGGGTTGGGGGTAAAGAACCCGAACGCCTACCTGTAACCCGACCTGTCGAAAGGGCCTCGGTTATCCGGGGTCCTTTCGTTTTTTATGATAAGCCAAGGGATCATCTGTTTCCTTTGATTTGGTTCTTCTCCGAGAAGTGTGGGTAGGAGTGTGAGAATGGTAGCTACCTTTGGGCAACACTTTGGGGTCAGACCTCAAAAATTGCCTCTCAGGCAACACTTTGGGGTCAGACCTCAAAAATTGCCTCTCATGTTTGCGACGATTAACATAACTGCAGCGGGTGGAGAGGCAGATTTTTGAGGTCTGACCCCAAAGTGTTGCCCAATACCGAAAGCCCATCAACCCATTTACGCTTGGTACTAAGTCTTGTTCCAGGGAAGGATGCGCAGGTATTCCTGCAGGATATTGTAGGCGGAGCTGGTGCCGATGCGGCTCGCCCCGGCGCGCACCATCTCCATGACGGACGCCAGGTCGCGTATACCGCCGCTGGCCTTGACCCCGAATCCCGGCCCCACCACCTCGCGCAGGAAGGCCACGTCGCCGGCGTCGGCGCCGCTTGTGCCGAGGCCCGGCGAGGTGCTTGTGCCGAAGCCCGTCGAGGTCTTCACGAAATCGGCGCCCGCTTCCTTAGCGAGGAGAGCGCCCCGGCGCATATCTTCCCTGTTCAGGTAACAGGTCTCCAGGATGACCTTGACCACCACGTGGCCTTCGCCCTTGCCCGTATCGTAACGCCTGGCCAGGCCGACCACCGCGGCTACGTCTTCCCTGACCCTGTCGAACCTCTTGGAGCGCAGGGCCGATATGTTGACGACCATATCCAGCTCTCCCGCTCCCTGCTGCAATGCGAACACGGCCTCGGCTTTTTTGCAGTCGGTGGACACATGACCGAAGGGAAAGCCGATGGGCGCGCCCAGAGCCACGCCGCTCCCCTCCAGTTCCTGGCGGGCCATGGGGAGGTAATAGAGCGGAACGAAAGCGCTCCTGAACCTCGCGTCGGCCGCCTCCCTGAGGAAATACACGTATTCACTCTCCGTGGCTTCGGGACGCAGCATGGTGGTATCGATCATATGGGTGAGGTGCCCTACACTAGGGAACATCTCCAGTACCTGCTCGACCATCTCAAACTCCAAGCGTCAGATCAGGGCCGTGCCCACCAGGAAAAAGACCGCAAGCCCCAGGATGTCCATTACCGTGGCGAGAAAAGGCTCGGAGGCCTTGGAAGGGTCTCTGCCCAGTGCCTTGAGGATAAGCGGCAGCAGGGAGCCGACCAGCGCCGCGAAGACCACCGTGCAGGCCATGGCCACTCCTACCACCAGCCCCAGTCGGGTATCCTCCCGCATGGACCAGGCGAAGAGGGAGATGACCGTCCCGCTGAGCAGGGCGATGGCCAGGCCTATCGACAGCTCGCCCGTGATGCTCCTCGCGAACCTGCGTTTTCCCCCTCCCTCGCCCAGGATGTCCAGGGACATGCGTGTCGCGCTCTGGAGAGAGACCGCTGCCCCCATGGCGAGGATGGCGGGGATGAAAAAGACGAGCGCTATGTGCTCCTGCATGGTATCGGAGAATGCCCTCAGTATACCCCCGGCCACCAACAGCTCCAGGGTCAGGGCTATGAGCACCCAGGGCAGGCGGCCCAGGACCGCGGCGAGAAACGGGTTGCGCTCCCTGCTCTCCTCGGCCTCCCAACTGCCCGCCAGGCTGTAGATGTCCTCCTTGGCTTCCTCTTCGATGACGTCCATGACGTCGTCAACGGTCACGATGCCCAGGAGCCTTCCCTCTTCGTCTACGACGGGCACCGCCAGCAGGTCGTAGCGGTCGATCAGGGATGCCACTTTCTCCTGGTCTTCCGCGGGATCCACGGTCTTGAGGTTGCGGTGCATGATCTCCCGGACCGGCTTATCGGGGTCGGCGATGATCATCTCGCGCAGAGAGTTCACCCCGGTAAGGCGGTTCTTCTCGTCGTGGAAATAGACGTAATAGATCATCTCCACGCTCTCGGGAGCCTCCCGCAACCTATCCAGGACATCCCCTACCGTGAGCTCCTCGCTCAGGCGCATGGATTCCGGGGTCATCAACCCGCCCGCCGTCTCCTCGCCGTGCGCCAGGAGATGGCGCAACTGCCCCGCTTTGACGGGGCTCATGCTGGCAAGTAGCGCTTCGGAGGTCTTTTCCGGGAGGTCCGCCAGCAGGTCCACGGCATCGTCGGGGGGCATCTCGGAGATGATGCGCGTGGCCAGGCCACGAGCCAGCCCCTGCATGACCTCTACCTGGCCGTCCTCGGACATCTCGAGGAGGGCTTCGGAGGACTCCTCGACGTCCCAGGTCTTGAAGATGCGCAGCCTCTCCTTGTAGGGGATGCTCTCCAGGACCTCAGCCGCGTCGGCCGGGTGCAGGCCGTCGAGCAGGGCAAGCGCCGCCTGCATTTTGCCCTGGTCCAAGAGGTCGCTCAAGCTCTCTCCCAGCACCCGGTTTCTCTCCTCCATAAGCAGCTGCTCCCAACACTACCGGCTGTTCAATATGCGGGTGTGAACATCTTATATTCCCATTTCAACATTGTACACGGCATCATGCAGCAGTATAATCCTGCAGCCATGCAAAGTGGTGTTGATCGACTTGAACCCCTCCAGGCTGTTGATCTGCAGGCTCCCTTTCATCTCATACTATGGGGATAAGAGGGGCTGACGCCGGGCACGGCCAATAGGGCAAGAATAACCGACTCCCTAGAGTAATATCAGCGCGGGCGTGGAGGCCTGACCCTTGATGTGGTGATCACCACGACGCTACGCTCCTTGTGACAAGTCCCGGGCTGACCCCCGGGCTCTTCAGTAGCCCAGCCTCTTCACCATCTGGGGCCTCTTCGCCCAGTCCTTCTCCACCGCCACCTGGAGCCTGAGAAAGACCCTCTCGCCGAGCAGTGGCTCGATCTCCACGCGCGCCCTGGTGCCTATCTCTTTGAGCATCCTTCCGCCCTTGCCGATGATGATCCCCTTCTGGGAATCGCGCTCCACGTAGATCACGGCCTCGACGTCCACCAGCTCCTTGTCCTCCCTCTTCTCTATCCCCTTCACGACCACCGCGACGCTGTGGGGTATCTCTTCGCGGGTGAGCTGCAGCACCTTCTCCCGGATGAGTTCGGCGACGATAAAAGAGGCGGGTTGGTCCGTGAAGACATCCTCGGGGTAGTACTTCGGACCCTCGGGCAGGAACTCCACGATGCGCTCGATAAGGGCGTGCACGTTCTCGCCCGTTTTCGCCGAGACCGGGATGATGTCCCGGAAGTCACCCAGCTTTTCCGCCACCGCCATTTGCGCCTCCAACTGGTCGGCGGAGAGGCGGTCTCTCTTGTTGAGCACCGCTATCACGGGGGTGTCCAGTTCCGCCAGTTCCCCGGCGATGAACAGGTCCCCTCTACCGATGGTCTGGGTACCGTCAAGGATGAAGGTGATGATGTCCACCTCGGAGAAGGTCTCGCGCACCGCCTTGTTCAGGCGTTCGCCCAGGGCGTTCTTGGGCTTGTGGAAGCCCGGCGTGTCCACGAAGATTATCTGGGCGTCGTCCCGGGTCCATACGCATCGGATCTTGTTCCTGGTCGTCTGCGGTTTCTCTGAGATGATGGCCAGCTTGCGATGCATGAGGTTATTGAGGAGGGTGGATTTGCCTACGTTGGGACGTCCTACAATGCCCGCGAAGCCGGACCGGTATGTGTTTTCGGGCTCCAAGCCTACCCCCTTTTCGTTTTCCTAAGTCCCGGCCAGATGAATATATACCATAATCTACAATAATTTGGCTATATCTGGGAGAAGCGCCGTATATGGATGTTGGTGAGCAATCCTATCGCCGCCAGGTTTACGATGAGGCTGTTCCCCCCGAAGCTTATAAACGGCAACGGGATGCCGGTTATCGGCATGATCCCCATGGTCATACCGACGTTTACCATCACCTGGAATGTGAACATGATCACTATCCCGAAGGCGATCATGCTGCCGTAGAAGTCACGGGCGTTGTTGGCTATGCGTACTCCCCGCCAGAGCAGGAGGCAAAAGACGCCTACGAGCATGAGGGCGCCGATGAGCCCGAGTTCCTCTCCGATGACGGCGAAGATGAAGTCGGTATGGTGGGCGGGAAGGAAGTCGAGGTTGGTCTGGGTGCCCTGCATGAGCCCCTTTCCCACCAACTGGCCGGAGCCGATGGCTATCTTCGATTGCAGGAGATGGTAGCCGGCTTCCTGGATATTGGAGCCCTGCTTCAGGAAAGCCATGAACCGTTCGACCTGGTAAGGCTTGAAGACGTGGAAGACGAAGCCGAGGGTGAAGCCGATGACCCCCAGGGCAACGAAACTGACCCAGTAGCGCATACGGCATCCCACCAGGAAGAGCATGCCCAGCAGGATGGCCCCCAGCACCAGGGTGGTGCCCAGGTCCGGTTGCAGGAAGACCAGGAGCATGAAGGGCAAGGCCCATGCCAACGGCACCATGAAACTCCGCAAGGAGTCAGGTTCGGCTTTGTTGTCGGAGAAGAAATTCGCCAGGACCAGTATGAGCACCAGCTTGCAGTACTCCGACGGCTGGAAATCTATGGGACCCAGCGATATCCACCGCGAGGAGCCCATCACCCTCTCGAAGAACAGGACGACCAGCAGGAGGAAGAGGAAGGCCCCGTAGACGAAGGGGGTGGCTACCTTCAGCCGGCGGTAGTCGAAGCTCAGCATCAGCCCCATGACGATCAGCCCTATGAGCAGGCTGATGGCCGTGCGCAGCACGTAATAGGTGGGGTTGTTGGGGGTGTCGTTGCGGGTGGCGCTGTACTGCACGAGCATACCGAAACCGATGAGAAAAACCGCTATGGCCAACAGGGTCCAGTCTATATGACGGATAGGCAGCCCACTGAGGCGGCGTGCTACCTCGTCGGTCTGTCTCCTCTCCGTGACCTTGGGCGCAAGCACCCTTCCCAATCTCTCCGGCATGGTCGCTCCTAGTCCCCGACGGTCGTCCCGCCCTGGCCGGGCGGTATGTTGAAGGCGGACTCCAGTATGCGCCGCGCTATCGGCGCCGCCACCATGCCGCCGTGACCGCCCTCCTCGATCATCACCACTACTACGTATTGCGGGTTGTCGGCCGGGGCGTAACAGGCGAACCAGGCACAGGGCTGTTTGTCCTGCACCTCGGCCGTTCCCGTCTTGCCCGCCACAGGGAACTGTTGCAGGGGGAACCCCGCGAAGGCTCCCGCTGCCGTGCCGCTGCCCCACACCACGCCGGTTAGGGCGGAACGCACGATCCCCAGGTTTCCTGCGTCCACGTAGATGCCCAACGTGTTGTCCTTATTGGTGACGTCCCCGATCTGCACCGGTTCCATGACCTCCACCGTCTCCCCCTGCCAGGTGAGGATCTCCTTGCCAACGTGTGGCCGGAAAAAGGGTCCCCCGTTGGCTATAGCGGCGTAGACGTTGGCCAGCTGCAGGGGGGTCACCAGGATGTCGCCCTGTCCTACCGCCATGTTCACCGTATCCCCCGGGTACCAGCGCTGATAGTCCGGGTTGCCCTGGTTGAACTCCCACTTCCACTGCGGGGTCGGAACCCTCCCCTCGAACTCGTTAGGCAGGTCCACGCCGGTCTTCGACCCCAGCCCGGCCAGCATCGAGTAGTCCTGGAGGCGGGTCACCCAGCCGTCCTTCTCGCGGTTTTCGTAGAACGAATAGCCCAGGTCGTAGAAGACTGCGTCGCAGGACTGGATGATGGCGTTCATGAAATCGATGGTGCCATGGGTGCCCCAGCAGGTCTTGGGGAAGTCCCTGAACTCGCCGCGGTTGAAGACGTGGCTGCAGAAGAATGGTGAGTAGGCGGTGACGCCGAGGTCCTGCAGCGCCGCCATGGCTGTGACCACCTTGAAAGTGGAGCCGGGGGGGTACTGGCCCACGATAGCACGGTTATTGAGGGGCGCGTTCCTGGCGGGGTCGTTGAGCTCCGCCCACTCCTGCTCGTCGATGCCCCCGACGAACCTCTCGAGGTTGAAGGTCGGCTCGCTGGCCATGGCCAGGATCTCTCCGTTGCGTGGATCGATGACCACCGCGGCGCCGGCTGGAGCGGCATAGTTTTTATCCCTCTCCTTGTCGTAGTAGGTGCGTGCCTGGTCCATCCCCTGGCGCAAAGCTTGTTCAACGGCTTTCTGCAGCTCCTTGTCCAGAGTGAGCACCACCGTCTTGCCGGGGTTGCGCTCCTCCTCGCCGAGCACCTGCAGGGGCAAGCCCGAGGCGTCCACCTCCACGATCTCCTTGCCGTCCACCCCGCGCAGGGTATCCTCGTAAAAGGCCTCGACGCCAGAGGTGCCCACGATGTCTCCCGCCTTATACCCTTTCTCCTTGAGGGTATCCAGTTGCTCCTCCGAGATCTCTCCCAGGTAGCCTAGCACGTGCGCCGCCAGGGTCTCTTCGCCCTCGTAGTACTCCCGCACCGGCATCTCGTCCGCCTGCACC
>Ga0315295_10002655_pt1 | contig 15112 bp, 13 predicted proteins | sample YL17G14_0_MG_FD_204453 | JGI IMG/M metagenome (GOLD analysis project Ga0315295, IMG submission 204453) | Sediment microbial communities from Yellowstone Lake, YNP, Wyoming, USA - YL17G14_0 | ecosystem: Environmental > Aquatic > Freshwater > Lake > Sediment | place: USA: Wyoming | collected...
GCACGGATACTATTACCTTCAGCTAAACATCGCACCACTTTTTCTATGTGTGTTTCATCAAGATGAAAGCCAAAGAAGACGGTATTGCGACGTTCAGAGAATCGAGTTTTACAGGTTCTACATCTAAGCAGTTTGGTCTTTTGCTTCCCATAGGTATCATAACAAACAATATTCCCATGTCCCTTTATTCCATAGTCTTCACATTCTTTGTTGGGACAATAACATTGAGATGTATCCATGCTTATCCCTCCGACAATATGAGATTATTTTAAATCTCATATTGTCATAATCAAAAGGATAAGACAAGATATTATTACAATTATATGGGGACATTAAGTGATTTTACACTAACAGTATTAATTGTCTAAAAAAATGAATTTTGATTGGGTCAGTGCTGCAAGATAGCATACGTGGTAAATCTGATAACTATATCGGCTAGGTAGCTACTAACTTAAACTAAAATCATAGCATATCCAAAGATCATGGAGACCATTCGTAAGGAAAAAGAGAGAAATATTTTTAATTATTTCGAGGGGCGACAGTCCTAAAGTTATCTTGTTGGAAAGGTGCAATTGGTGTGAAAGAAAAATCATAAAGAACATTATGCTTTTGAGAGCGACATACAAAACACCATCTACTGATTTAGTACAAAGAATTTATTAAATAAATTATTAAATTCTTGACTTGTTTAAAAGTTATTTATATCCTATATACTCTAAGTACTTTAAGTACAGATACTTTTTAATGGTATCTCACACAATGAAAGAGATTAAACTTTTATTTATTCAATTGGCAGATACTCTTCTCAGAAAGAGATACAAAGATATTGAACATCGTAAATTCATTAGGTTGAAAGACTATATCTCACTCGGTGTGAGGCTTTTTGATTATGAGAGTGGAAAACCATGTTCAAGGCAAATCAGTGGAAAAACTCTTAATATATCAAAGCAAGGTTTATGTATAGAGACCAGCACAGTTACCGTTGATGGTGTTGATGTATTTAATAATGCTATGTCTGATGAGCAAGGCTTAGAAATCGAGATAGATGACTATCAGAGTAGTGAAAAATTGAAAGCTCTCGGTAAAGTTATATGGTTTGATATGACACCCAAACAGAAATCTTTCTTATTCAAGGCGGGAGTATATATCACCATAAAAAATACACAAGATATGAATCGATGGTACAGTTTAGTAGAAAATGCAAAGAAGGCTAATAAAGGCAAATCCTGGTTCATGCGAGGAATTAAAAATATTATTCATAAACCTGGGTAAATAAGTTTAGGACGAGTGGCCCACTTTAAAATGAAAAAACCGGTTCCCATCAATCAAAGATTACTAGATATCATTCATAATGATTTTGATGGCTGTAAATGGTTTATTATTGCTTCAAATGAGTTAATGAAAACGATACATAATACCATTGAATTATTTAAGGATAGCAACACGTCATTTAAAGAAATGAAGAATTCCATTGGAGAAATAGGTATTGGAATAAGCAGTGTTGAGAAAAGTCTGGAGGGGGTAGAGGAATGTTATAATAAACTGGTTGAATCCCTGAGTCAGGAAGCTAAAATGAATAAGGGAGAAGAATTATAAGATTATGTAAGCATTGTTTTTAGGTGTGTTGAAATCGTACGTGTTTTTGATAACGTTTTCTTTCCGTTCAATCATTCTTTTAATTTTTCTAACAACTCACCACCAGAATAAAACCAACTATCTCTTGCCAGATTATTCTACTCTTATTATAGCATTACAAACAAACCTGATTAATAATTTTCAAGATCAACTGTGGAGTAATAGGGTAGGGTTATGTTACAAATCTTTTCAAATAGTTAATTTTTTTAAGTATTAGTTTATGTTTAATGAGATACTATACGGGATTATTTTAGGTTTATTATCTACTCCCATTAGTATAATTAAAAAACCACGTTTCTTCTGGGGATCGGCAGGATTTGATCCCATCAGTTTTTTCTGGGTTCTTTCATTTTTTCTCTACGGACCTCTAGCAGCATTTATTAGCTCTCTAATAGGTGCTTTTTCAATTGCTATTTTTTCTAAAGAGCCCACTCCTATTTTGGGGGCAATTTTAAAATTTTGTGGTACCTTATCAGTATGGTTAACCTTTTATTTAATTCTTTTATTTTCACCTACTATGTTATGTTCTTCTATTTATTTTAACGAACTATCGATTTTTATCCCCGCAGTTATACTCGCTGCTATCATGCGCTGTCTCATTGAAATTCCAGCCTGCCTTTTTGCTATTCCGTATTTTCTCTCTGTTGCTCACAAGGAAACTGTCACGATTCGTACTATGGTCGAAAAGTTCGGGGGCTTAGTTAAATATTCTCTTTCAATGGTAGGTCTCAATTTCTGGCTTACCATAGTAGATTCATTCATACCCTGGATTGTAGTTTTTCCAACAGGAATTTATAATAATTTCGGAATGTGGTAGGTTACACTTTTTAGCTTTATAGTTTACATAATATATCTTATCAGACATAATAAAACAATTATCTAGGTATTTTTGTCTTCTAAAATTTTAAAAGAAATTTTTAAAGGTAGTACAGAAAAGAACTATTTGGTGGGTTTATTAAGCGCAGTGATAAATGACTTTGTCAGACGGTTATCAATTGATAGTTTCTCAGCCCGAGCCCTATTTGTTCTGCGTAATCAAGCTGAAGTTCCCAATCAACCTCCGGATAGAGATCTCTAAATTTATCTTCTCCTTTATTAAGAGCGTTTTTCAATGCAGATTGCTTTAATCCCGCTTGTTCATTGACAAGTTCCGCTGAGGCCTGATCTATGGCAACGGGATCAATTGATGAAAGGATACCTATATTTGGTACAATGGGTGCATCAGCATGACTGTAGCAATCACAGGCAGGGCTGATATTCATAAGAAAATTTAGAAAAACTGCCCTCCCCTCTTTACCTTTAAGAACTCCAAAGGCGAATTCAACCATTTTTTTTTGAAAAGTGCTGGTAGTTTCATTCCACTGAATTTGAATTGCTCCTTGGGAACAAAAGGTAATACATTCTGCGCAGCCAATACACTTTTGAGAGTCTATCAATGATTTTTTACCAGTTAAGTAGATTGCATCTTGAGAACAAATATCTCTACACTCACCACATCCGATACACTGTTTTTTATCAACTAGGGGGGATATAGTAGAATGTTGTGACAACTTACCCTGACGGCTTGCCCCACCCATACCCAAATTTTTTAAAGTACCACCAAAACCAGTGAGTTCATGACCTTTAAAATGCGCGAGGCTGATAATTCCATCGGCATGAAAGAGTTCAGCTCCTATCAATACTTCTTTAAAGAGGGGCTTACTAATTGTTACGCTCACCGCAGTGTTACCTCGAATACCATCAGCGATTACCAAGGGAGCATCAACAACCGAATAGCTGAAACCGTGCTGGATAGCGACCGTCAGGTGTGAAACTGCTTCACTACGATCTCCACGATAGAGCGTGTTGGTATCAGTGAGAAAGGGTTTGCCGCGGTAGTGCTTTACTCTGTCTATAACCTTTCTCACAAATACCGGGTGAATAAACGCTGTGTTACCCCGCTCACCAAAGTGAATTTTTATAGCGATGAGGCTATTTTTCTTAATCCTTGACTTAATGTCCACCTTTTCTAAAAGCAGGTTGAGTTTGTCAAAGATATTTTCTTTGGTATTCGCTCTCATGTCAGCAAAAAACACTTTACTCTTCATAGTGAGAATGGAAATGGAAAGGTAGAGTTTAAGTTAATTATAGAGAGCACAAAACAGGTGACATGTCATTGCAAGGTTACGGAAGGTAACCAGCAATCTCTAGTAGGGCTCAGAACAGGCCCTAAAATATCAAGAGCAGCGATACAATGGAATTGCTTCGCTTCGCAATGACACGTAAATTATTTAACTTCGCCTAACTTACCCAGTCCTGCAAGATTAAAAAGTACACTATATTCGGTTTCTCGGTCGCGTCCATCTTGTTTAGCTTTATCATCGACAGAAAATTTAATACTCCAGCACTGGGCAAAGTATTCAAACCCATAGTAGGAATCCAAGGTTTTATTATTATATTCAGAGCGATGAGACTCATAGAATCCAAAAAGTGACCTGGTTATTTTAAATCGTGACTCAATACGATATCCTTCAAGCTCATTCTTCGCGTAGCGATAATCAAATCTAAGCGAATCACCTCTCTTATCCTCAACCAACATAAAAAAATCGTAAAAGCTTAGACTGTTTTGATAAGGGTTATAGTAGAGGTGGCCTTTAAAGAAAGCATAGTCAGTGAAGGTTATGCGTAATTCTCCCATGAGGTCTGAGAAATCATTACCATTGTATCCCTCACTAGCCCATGTCCACTCTGGATGAGTGTAGTAGTAATTCTGACTTATTTTAAAGTATCCTAGCTCTCTCTCAATAACATTCCCATCAGGTTGTAATATCTTTGCGGTAAATCTATTGGTAAGGGCATAGGTGAGGGCGCTCCTCTTATAAAATCTATCCATGGGTTCAAAGAAAGGAAACTCGTCCTGGTTATTATCAGTGATATGTTGAAAAAAAACACTTGGTTCTATAGAATGTTTTAATTTAGAGATCCTTGTACCTGGGAAATGGTACACTTTAAGAATAGTAGTTGAAAGTTCGGCATTGGCATCAAGTAGTCCTTTTGTTTTATCATAATCACTATTTTTGCTTAGACCAAAACCAGCTACACCACGCACCCCTACCTCTGGTGTAAATTTAAGATAGTTATTGAAGTTTAAGGGGAGAGAGAGCTTAGGAAAGAAGTCAGCTCGATACCCATCAACGCCTTCATTACGCTGAAAGTGGTCATATGACGAATCAATTTTAAAAAAGAGAGGAGTCCCTGTAATCATTTGCCGTGCTCCTGTGAAACTTATTTTAGGAACACGTTGTAGTGTAGTGTCGTCACTTTTGACCAAATCTTTGTAGTAATTGGTTTCTGCTACAAGACTGTACTGAGACCAGTTTTTGGTGTAAAAAATAAACGACTTATCTTTCTCTCGTGACCTGAGACTTACCCTATCCCATTTGCTCTGCGAGCGTCTAATCTCTTTCCCGTAATCCTTATAAATTTTTCTATCGCTAAGCAAGTCAATCCGTGCTTTTGTATATGAGGTGTCGTTAAAGTAGTGTTCACCTTCATAGGTAGAAAACATCCTCTTTCTCTCACGATCATACTTTGGATCATACTCATCTTCAAAATAGTTTCTGCGTTCCTCTATAAAGTAGTTATAGAACTTACCTTTACTACGCTCATTGAGCACATAGCGAAACTCTAGCCCACCCCCTGTCCCCTTCTCGCTTGAGTAGTCAAGGTAGAAGGTGGCATCGGTATTACGAGAAATTGCCCAGAAAAAGGCATTGTCCATTTCAAAACCATCACTGGTAGAGTAGTTAAAATCAGGTATGAGAAGGCCACTCTGACGTGCAATCTTCACAGGATAGAGAAAGTAAGGGAAGTAGAGAATGGGGATATTTTTTATTCTAAAGGTACTGTTTTTTATGGATGCGAACCCTTCAACCGTTACATCGATCTCACCACCGGTAATCTTCCAATCAGGAACTTCTTGGTTACAGGTGGTGACAGTCCCATTGAGCACCCGGTATCTATTTTCACCAAGTTTTTGGAAAGTTTGTCCAGTGATGTGATAATTGTTGTCCTTGATAAATAACCTCGCTTGAGAAATGGTGCCAATTCTTGTGTCCAAGTTGATATCCAGACGTTCACAGTTGAGTATATCTTCTCCCTCAGTGAGGGATACCGTTCCTATCGCCTTAGCATCTTGGGTAACTGTATTATAATTAACCTTATCAGCTTTAAGGGTTGCATTGCCCCTTATAATGATAACGTTACCTTCGGCAAAGTAAACATTGTTAGCCTGGTCATAGTACATGGTATCGGCCTTAATGCTCACATTTTCTTCTGAGGTAAATTTTACTTTGTAGGGAGCATTCTTACCCAGCGATGTCAAAGGAAACACTATGACATAAGTGATAAAGCAAAGAAGATATACGAAGCACTTTCTCATCATGAGTTGCTCACAGTCGTGGAAAATAGGTGATAATGACACCTATCACACAATATCTCTTTTATCAATCAGAATGTCTACCTGGATTTGACAGCATTAATTATCATCACACACATACACAGATGACGGTAATGTCACCCCGCATAAAGTGAAGATGAAGAGCTTCTATTCATGGGAGAAAACCTTTTTGGCTGTAAAAACATACTCCTTGCCTCCCCTACGGTAAAAAGGGAACCTGTCACGCAGATTACATCCTGGGGGTGTGCTATGGAGAGGGCGTAGCGAATTGCATCTCTGACTTCTTCGACCTGATGGTATGAAACGTTATAGTCATCCAGTAGTTGGGAGAGCAAATGTGTAGAAGCGGCACGATCCAGATGAGGGGTACAGAGGATTACCTTATCAGCAATTGGTACAATTATGTTCATCATACCCTTTATATTTTTATCTGCCATAATTCCTAGAACAAGAATGAGCTTTTTAAAGACAAAGTGTTGTAGCAGTGCCTGTCTAAGACTCTCCATGGCTGCAGGATTGTGTGCGCCGTCAAGTAGTACACATGGTAAGTGGTGTACTGTTTCAAGTCTCCCGGGCCACGAAACGTATCGTAATCCCTGAAGTGCTTTACTATCATCGATATAATACCCTTTTTCGTTTAGAATTTCTATTGCTGCGAGCGCAAGGGAAGCATTTTTGGTTTGATGGTCTCCCACTAAACCAATTTTTATCCCCTGGAGACTATGGCGTAACCCGTGGTACTGATATACATTGAGGCTGGTTTTCGTTAATAGAAAATCTTTCCCTAATTGATACAAAGGGACGTGGAGTGCATAGCACCGTTTTATAAAAAGAGAGAGTACACGAGGTTGCGTTGCTCCCGTGATCACCACGCTTTTCTTTTTAATGATCCCTGCCTTTTCCTTTGCAATCTTAGTGAGGGAGTTGCCAAGATAGAACTCATGTTCTCTCGCTATATTGGTGATAATGGAGACAAGGGGAGATACGACATTGGTTGCATCCAGCCTTCCTCCCATGCCAACTTCTATGACAGCCACATCAACTTTTTGCTCAGCAAAATAACAGAGTGCCATAGCGGTGACAAATTCAAAAAAGGTAATACTTTCAATAGCCTTTTCTTTTTTTCTGAGGAGGGTTGTTAACCTCACTACATCCTTTTTGCTGATTTCGCAGGTATTGATTTTAATTCTTTCAGTAAAGTTGATGAGGTGAGGTGAGGTGTAGTGCCCTACCCTATACCCTGCATACGATAGCATGGAAGCAATAAAGGCAGAGGTAGAGCCCTTACCGTTGGTTCCTGCAATGTGGATGCAGGGTAGGTTTTTTTGTGGGTGGTTGAGGGTTGCAAGGAGATAAGATATATTAGCTAACCTAAATTTTATACCAAATTTCTGTAGTCCGTAGAGATAGGATAGCGTAGCGTGATAGGTCATGGGTTCATGCACACTAAACGATTATCCCCAGTTTTCCTTGACAACTTTTTATAAACACATAATTCAACGATACAAAGGCTTCGCATGGTTGCTTATTAAATGAGCATTACTTCCAATACCAGTTTGAATGTCTCCATTTTCAAAAGCGTGAATAAATGCATCTACCACAGCGTTATCAAATTGCAAACCTGCGCAACGTTTGAGCTCCGCGATAGCCTCGGACTCAGTGAGTGCGCTGTGGTATGGCCTGGTGGTAGTCATTGCATCATAGGTATCAGCAACTGATATAATTCTGGCAATGAGAGGAATATCAGCACCGTTCAGTCCCTCCGGATAGCCTTTCCCATCTGCACGCTCGTGGTGGTAGCGCATACCAGGTATCACATCTTTTAATTGTTTAATGTGGCCTATAATTTCGGCCCCAATAAGGGGATGTTTCTGCATTTCCTTATATTCCTCTTCGGTGAGCTTATGCTTCTTTCTTAAAATCTTATCTTCAATACCAATTTTGCCTATGTCGTGAAGTATGGCAGCTATTTTGAGCTTTTCTATTTCATCATCACTAAGGTTTAAATAGCGGGCGATGGCCACACCGAAGGCAAGTACCCTTTTGGTATGGCCACCAGTATAAGGATCCCTCTTTTCAATTGATTGAGCGAGGGCTTCAGCTACCTCTAAAAATGCACTCCGTATCTCTTCGTATAGGGTAGCATTGTCTATGGCGATGGCTACTTGATTCGCCAATAATTGAAACAATTCAAGATCACTTTTAATGAAAGATTCACTACTGAGCTTGTTAATCGCCTGTAGTACACCGATAACCTTTTGTTTTACCCTCACGGGAACACAGAGAACATTTTTGGTGGTAAAACCTGACTTCTCATCAACTCTTACTGAATGACGAGGATCTATTGTGACATCAGGTACCATGAGAGGGAGACCATGTTCTGCCACCCACCCTGCAATCCCCTCCCCCATTTTCAATCGTACCTCTTTTACCACATCTCCCTTCTCTCCCAGTGCCACCTCAAAAAACAGTTCATTTTTCTCTTGGTCAATTAATAAGAGTGAACCGACCTCGCAGTTCATCAAACTGGTTGCAGCCTGCATGGCCCGCTTCCTTACCTCGTGGGGTTGTAAACTTGAATTGAGAATAGTGCCCAATTCAATTAAGGTGACAAACTGATTTACCTTACTCTCTGTGTGCGTACTCATCAAAGCTACTATGTTTTTTACAGATCGTTTTTAAGTGGTGATGAGCAAGTGCTTACACATTTTATTTATTTTAGTGCTCTTTTTATTTGGAAAACGAATTGACCGACATTGCGGAGCATCTGTGTTTTATTCTTACTCTCCTCCATTATCTTTATAATAGCACTTCCTATTACCACTGCATCAGCCCACTGAGCAACTACTTTTGCCTGGAGGGGATTGGATATACCAAATCCAACACCAATAGGAAGTTCAGTATATCTTCTTATTTTCTCTATCTGTTTTCTTATATCCCATGCGAGTTTCGATCGAATACCGGTTACACCAGTGAGAGAGACGTAGTAGATAAAACCCGAGGCGTTTTTTACAATGAGTTTTATTCTCTCATCATCACTTGTGGGTGCGAGAAGGAAAATCATGTCCAGCCCTACCCTCTTGATATGTGACTTCATTTCATGAGCTTCTTCTGGGGGAAGGTCAACCGTGAGAATGCCATCCACTCCTGCACGTTGTGCATCGTGAGCTAAGTACTTCAGGTTATACATCAAAAATGGATTGTAGTAGCCCATGAGAATTATAGGAATACTGGTTTTGGTTCGTATTCTCTCTACCAATTGAAAAATCATCTTTAAGTTTGTTCCCTTAGCTAAAGAACGTTCTGAAGCCATCTGAATGGTGGGACCATCGGCCATGGGATCAGAGAAGGGAACTCCCAACTCTATCAAGTCAGCACCATTTTTTTCCAATACAAAAATAAGCTTTTCAGTGGTGACGAGATCAGGATCACCTGCGGTTATAAAAGGTATTAGTGCCTTTTCACCCTTAAGCCTTAGTGCACGGAATGTTTCATTCACTCTTCCCATGATGTTTCCTTCTATCAATACTGGACTTAAAAAATTAAGGCGTTAGGTTTAAGAAAAATAATCATAGTTTCATTCCCATTGCCTCAGCAACAATATGAATATCTTTGTCTCCTCTGCCAGAGAGGTTAATTACTACTATTTGATTGCGAGTCAATCGAGGGGCTAGTTTCATTACATAGGCGACCGCGTGAGCACTTTCAAGGGCAGGCATAATACCTTCACTAAGGGTCAATGTATTAAAGCCTCCCAATGCCTCCTTGTCGGTTACCGAGACGTAGGTGACCCTCTTAATATCGTGGAGGTAAGAGTGCTCAGGTCCTACACCCGGGTAATCTAATCCAGCCGCAATGGAGTGAGCCAGTTTGATCTGCCCATACTTGTCCTGCAGGAGATAGGTTTTATTACCGTGTAACACTCCTGTCTTTCCCGCGCAGATGGAGGCAGAGTGTTTACCACCCTTTAACCCCCGTCCCGCCGCCTCCACACCGATCATTTTTACCTCTTTGTTTTTAATAAAGGGATAAAATATCCCTATGGCGTTGCTCCCTCCTCCTACACACGCTACCAGATAGTGAGGAAGCCTCTTTTCCCGAGCAAGGATCTGACGCTTTGTCTCCTCCCCTATTACTTTCTGAAAATGGCATACCATAGAGGGATAAGGGTGGGGTCCCGCAACTGAACCAATGAGGTAAAAGGTGGTGCGCACATTGGTGATCCAGTCCCGGAGAGCATCATTCATGGCATCCTTCAAGGTCTTGCTACCGGAAGATACAGGCTTTACTTCAGCTCCTAGTAGTTTCATACGAAACACGTTGAGAGACTGCCTTGAAATATCCTCAGTGCCCATATAGATTACACACTCAAAACCAAACAGTGCTGCAACAGTTGCAGTTGCCACCCCATGCTGTCCTGCACCTGTTTCAGCAATAATCCTTTTTTTTCCCATCCTTTTCGCGAGTAAAATTTGTCCAATGGTATTGTTAATTTTATGTGCACCGGTGTGATTAAGATCTTCACGTTTCAAATATATTTTTGCACTACCTAGAAAGCGAGTGAAATGCTCAGCAAAGTAGAGAGGCGTCTCCCTTCCCCCATACTCCCTGAGGTAGTAGGTTAATTCTTTTTTAAAGGAGGGTTTTTCTTTATAGCGTGTGAAAGCTTCTTCCAGCTCGCGCAGCGCCGGCATCAGCGTTTCAGAAACATATCGTCCTCCGTATATCCCATAGTGGCCACTTTTATCTGGTATATCCATCATTGATTCCTCTCTCAATTAATGAATTCCCTCAATTTCTTCCCTATATTCTGTTCCCTCATAAACGCTTCACCTATTAAAAAGGCATCTATCCCCTCTTTCCGTAAGGATACCAGGGTGTCTTTACTATCTATACCGCTCTCACTCACTACAATCTTATCATCAGGAATGCAATGCACAAGCTCTCGCGAAGTATCTACCGAAACCCTGAAGGTCTTAAGATCTCTATTATTAATCCCTATGATTTGTGCGTTAGTGGCAAGAGCCCTCTTTAATTCGTCATGAGTGTGTACCTCCACCAGAACATCGAGATCCAGTTGTGACGCGATGCTCAGATAGCCAGCAAGCTCTTCATCGCTGAGAATAGCCACAATCAGCAGCACGGCATCGGCACCATAGTATTTTGCCTGGTAGAGCTGATAGGGATCAATAATAAAATCTTTATCAAGAATTGGAATGGATATGTTCTCTTTAACTCGGGCGAGATTCTCGAAATTTCCTTGAAAATATTTCCTGTCAGTTAAAACAGAAATGGCTACCGCACCATTTTTCTCATATAGTTGAGCAATTTCAACTGGATCAAAATTATCCCTGATAAGTCCCCTCGAAGGAGAAGCCTTTTTAATCTCGGCAATGATACGTATGGTCCGTGGGCCATTCATTGGCGATGGTGCACAGAGAACCCCTTTAAAATCTCTTTTAGAAGGGAGGGTAGCAAGGGCACTTCTGAGCACATCCAGAGCGAGCGTGTTTTTAAACTCGCACAACTCATATTTTTTATGGCGTACAATATCATCTAAAATCATAATGATTTCCCACCGGTACGACGTACCAACTCCTGGAGAACATTCATTGCTTTACCACTGTCAATTGACTCCATTGCAATCTCTATACCCTCTATGAAATCCTTGGCTTTGCCTGCTGCTATTAAACCTGCAGCGCTATTGAGCAGTACGATATCTCTCTGCGTTCCCTTTATACCGCTGAGTATTCTTCGAGCGCTAGAAACGTTTTCTTTCAGATCTGCTGCTTTAAGTTCTTCAATGGTGCCTGTCTTCATTCCGAAATCAGTAGGGTGAATATAGTAAGTCTTAACTTCCTTTTCTACCAGCTCAGTAATCTTAGTTTTACCGGTGGTGGTAATCTCGTCGAGACCATCGTATCCATGTACAATGAGCGCATGAGTGCATCCTAAATTTTTCAACACACAGGCAAATGTTTCAGTCAAGGTTGCATCATATACTCCCACTAATTGAGCAGTGGCCATAGCAGGATTGGTGAGGGGTCCTAGCAGGTTGAAAATGGTTCTTATCCCAATTTCTTTCCTGGTAGTAGCAACGTACTTCATGGCACTATGAAACAAAGGGGCATATAAGAAACCGAAACCCACCTGCTCAATGCATTCCTCAATGATTTTTATTGGAACATCAATGTTGACGTCTAGTGCCTGCATCAGATCTGCACTGCCGAAGCTGCTCGACACTGAACGGTTTCCATGCTTTGCAACTTTTACCCCTGTTCCCGCAATGACTAATGCAGCGATGGTTGAGATATTGAATGTTTGCTTTTGATCCCCTCCTGTTCCGCAGGTATCGATAAGCAGGGCTTTACTATATTGTGAGACTTTCAAGGGGCGGACCTTGTTTCGCATAATCCGAGCTGCAACGGTGATTTCCTCAACAGTTTCTCCCTTCATTCTCAAACCAGTGAGAAAAGCTCCAATCTGCGATGGTGTAGCGCTACCGCTTGTAATTTCTTCCATCACCTCCGACATTTCACTCTCAGTGAGATTGGTGTGATTAATAACTTTTGCAAGTGCTTGAACAATCACCTTGTACCTTCTCTGGCTAATCCTAAGAAGTTTTTCAGAAGCTTCTTTCCTTCTTTAGTGAGAATCGATTCGGGATGAAATTGGACACCTACTACTAGTGTATCTCTATGGCGTATCCCCATGATTTCCTGTTCATCTGTCCATGCGCATATTTCCAGGCACCGGGGTATACTTTCCTTTTCTACTATGAGCGAATGGTACCGGGTAGCTTCAAAGGGGGTGGGGAGTCCATGAAATATTCCTTTCCCATCGTGGAAGATGAGAGATATCTTTCCATGCATAAGACGGGGAGCAGAAATAATCCTTCCCCCGAAGGCTTCTCCGATGCACTGGTGGCCCAAACATACCCCCAAGATGGGAATTTTTCCAGCACAGTGGTGAATTACCTCTAAAGAAACACCTGCGTCTCTGGGAGTTCCAGGACCAGGGGAGATTACAATCGTTTCAGGCTTCAGCTTCTCGATTTCTGCAATACTTATTTTATCATTTCTAAAAACTTCAATAGCTTCTCCCAACTCACCAAAATACTGCACTAAATTGTAGGTAAAAGAATCATAGTTATCAATCATCAGTAGCATACTACTCAAGACCCTCCTTTACCATTTGTAGCGCTCTCACAAGTGCCTTAGCCTTGTTAACGGTTTCTTGGAATTCGTTATCTGGTTGTGAATCTGCCACAATACCAGCACCCGCTTGAAAATAGATGGTTCCATTTTTGATGACTATTGTTCTAATAACGATACAAAAGTCCATATTGCCCGAAAAACTAAAATATCCTACAGCACCTGCATAGGGACCTCTCTTGGTAGGTTCTAGTTCCTCAATAATTTCCATAGCCCTCACCTTAGGTGCCCCTGAAACTGTTCCTGCTGGGAAACAGGCTTTTAACACATCAAAGCAGTCTTTATCATACTCTAGCATACCCTTCACATCTGATACAATATGCATTACATGGGAATACTTTTCAATGATTAAAAATTCAGGAACATGTACAGTACCCATTTTAGAAACTCTTCCCACATCGTTTCTGCCTAAATCGACTAACATCACGTGTTCAGCTATCTCTTTCGGGTCCTTGAGGAGGTCTTTCTGAAACCATTCATCTTCTTGTTCATTTTTGCCTCTCGGTCTCGTTCCTGCAATGGGTCTTAGTTCAATAGTACCCTCTTCTACCCGAACCAGCACCTCAGGTGAGGCGCCCACAATAATGAGGTTGTCAAAGGAAAGATAAAACATATAGGGAGAAGGGTTGACTCTCCTGAGCGCCCTATAAATGTTAAAAGGGTCTCCCCCCAATTGTGATTGAAATCTCTGAGATAGTACAACTTGAATAATGTCCCCAGCGGTAATATGCTTTTTTGCCTTCATTACGATTTCCTTGAAATAATTGGGTTCCATATTGGAAGTCACCGATACCTCTTCACTACCACAGGATTGAGTCTTGGGAAAAGAAGGGTTTTTCCTCAACAGCGAGATGATTTTCTTAATCTTCATTTGAGCACTGTGATAAACTTTTTCCGTATCCTGCGCATTATCTACATGAACGTTGCATACAACTTTTATAGTATTGCTCAAATTGTCAAAGATAAGAATGGTTTCAGTAATAAGAAAAATTGCATCAAATAGGTTTAAATCATCTATCGTGTGATCTGGAAGACGCTCAATAAATCTCACCATATCATAACCTACATATCCAACAGCACCTCCAAAAAATCTTGGCAGTCCCTCTACCTCAACAATACGGTAATTGTTCATAATATCCCGCAACACATCGAGAGGATAGGAACTTTCTATGATTCTCTCGGTTTTCCCGTTTTTTATAAGTTCTACTTTTTGTCCCTTGCTTCTGAAGATGAGCGCTGGTTCAAATCCTATAAAACTATACCGTGCCCATTTTTCTCCCCCCTGAACGCTTTCCAGAAGAAAAGAGTAATTATCTTTCCTCAATTTTTTAAAAGCCGATACTGGTGTTTCCATATCAGCTAGTATTTCAGTATAGATAGGAATAAGATTTCCTTTTTGAGCTATTTTTTTAAAGTTTGCAAGCGGTGGGTAAAATTTTCTTTTGCTATTGGTTTCTCTCATGGTTGATTGTTCCATCTTTATAGATAAATAGGGAGCCGGAGAAAATATAAGTTTTTTTGATTATTAAAAAAGCCATGAGTTTAAATACCCATGGCTTTATAAACATAATTAAAGCCGTGGATTCACTGAGGTTGACCACGGCTTTATACATTTTAGCTTACGAGAAGCGCAGTGGGACAACTTCAGTTTGAAATTTGCACCACCACCAACTAAAAAAATTTTCATTCTTTAAAACTAGTAGTTTCATTGGTTTATCCTTCACTAACATTTTATTCTTAATATCAGAATGATCTTCACTTGTCAAGTGATTAAAAGTGATTTATCATTTAATAAAATGACTATTTATTTCCCTCCGAAAATACT
>Ga0315295_10002657_pt1 | contig 15105 bp, 12 predicted proteins | sample YL17G14_0_MG_FD_204453 | JGI IMG/M metagenome (GOLD analysis project Ga0315295, IMG submission 204453) | Sediment microbial communities from Yellowstone Lake, YNP, Wyoming, USA - YL17G14_0 | ecosystem: Environmental > Aquatic > Freshwater > Lake > Sediment | place: USA: Wyoming | collected...
TTGGCTCCAAGTTGAGCGGCGCGGATGGCTGCCACATATCCTCCCGGACCCCCGCCTAAAACCGTTATATCGAACTTATCCGACATATTCCTCCTCGTAATAGGGGCGCACCCGGAAAGGAACGCCCAGCTCCTTTGCGATATTACGCGATTTTTCGATATCTATCAACTGGGGCATATCCACCACGGTCACTTCGACCTCAGGGATAACTTCCTTGGCTTTCCTGATGAAATCGATTACCGCGTCAAAGGCCTTCTTACCGAAGAAGGAATTGCAGATCTTCTCATAGACCTCGGAGTTCTCGGCGTTCAAAGAAACCGAGACCTTATCGACCAGTCCCTTTAGCTCTAAAAGAATATTACGGCCGTAAAACAGGTTAGCGTGGCCATTAGTGTCGATTCTTATTTTAACTTTGGCAGGCCTTAAGGCCTGTGCTACTTCCTTAACTGTTTCCAGCCGGATCAGCGGCTCACCATAGCCGCAAAAAACTATCTCCTTATATTTTGTAGAATCGCCGATCTCCCTTAAGACCTCCTCCGCAGTGGGCTCAGAATCGAGCCAGAGCGGGTATTTCTTGTTAAAGTTGCGGCATTTATTGCGGATGCAGAACTGGCACTCATTGGTGCAGCGATTGGTGATGTTCAGATACAGGGAATTATCCAGTTTATAGGCAATATCCTGCTTCATTTTTCTTATTATAACATGAAATTTATCTCTCATTCAGGCGATAAATTATCGGCATGCCATCTTTTATTAAATTAATAGCACCGGCCGAGCGAGCGCCGCTATACTTAAGCCATCAGGCCTGGGTGCGGGGACATAATAAAGTTAATGCCTTCATTTCAGGAGATTCCCGAAAGGCCTTAACCCGCTTTATCACTGTACACCCGGATCTGGCGCGCGAGCTTTTCACCTCCATCAGGACGCTGGAGAAGCCGGGAATGCCGGTGCCCAGGATTTTTTTCCCGGAAAGACTGAATGAAGTTCCGCTCAAACTCCTCCACCAATTGGTTTCCGACCGCGCGGCCCTGGCCAGATGCTTGACCCCCAAAGGGCTGGACCTTAGGAAAGCCGAGGTCTTGAAACGGACTTATATCGATCTGACCTTGCAGTTCGAGGAGATCCAGATCATTAAGGAGAGCTTGGAAGCGCTGTATGCGGTCGATAAAGAAAGCCTGAAAAAAAGCCCCTATTTCTCTCTGGTCGTGCTCTATGACAGTCTGCTGGACGTCAGCGATGTGTTATATATCGCGGGCGGGGAAAAAGGAACCGGGAAGCTGGAAGGAGACGCCACCGCCTTTTCCCTGGGCCGCACGCAGCTCATCCTGGTCAAGGAATTCCTAAGGGACCTTTTGGATCATTTTCCTTTTGAGATGTTCCCTGAATATAGAAGGGCCATTTCTAATCCGGAGGCAAGCGATAAGGGAGAGAAGAGGGGTTTGATTGAACTGCTGGAGGCCGGCAACAATCCCGCAGCCGGGCCCAAATATGACGCCTTGCTAAGGGATATTGAAAAAAGATTATATGGAATGGACAGAGCCAGGGCGAAAAAAGAGAGCCGGACCCGCCTGCGGCCCCCGCGCGACCTGCTGGGAGAGGAAATACTGCGCCTAGCAAAAAGAAAATATAATATGGAATTCCTTCCGGGCGGCATATGGCTCATCCCCCAGGATACCTACAAGAAAAAAGACGGTTTTGATGTCAAAGAAAGGGTCCCCCATCAGGTGCCGGAGGACTCGGTCTTAAGAAGGAACGAACACATCATCGAAAATGTCGTAAGCGAGATCGCAGCCAATCTGGAGTTTAGAGGCATATTTGATGGTTTCGCCGAGGCCTTGATCGCCGGCAAGGTCAGCCTGAAACTGGTGATAGCTGAGTTGGATCGGGCCTATGAGAATTATAAAGCGGTGAAGGTCTTCACTAAAAAAGAGGTCCGCGCCCGCGTCCAGCGGGCCCTGCGGCAGCTTCAGAAAGCCCGACAGCCGGGCCGCCATATCGATGCCAGGTCCCGCCTTATAAGAAATGCGGCCATCATGCTTAAACAGGCCTGCCATTACCTGGACCAGAGGATAGAGGAGCAAAGGACCGGACAGCTGCCCAGCCTGAAAATTAAAGGCGAGGTAGAAGAGACCATCATTGTTCAAAAACTGAGGAGGGACTCCAATCTGCGGCGGGCTTCCAATCAGCTTTTGAACGGGCTGAGGGTGAATAAAGTGGCCTGGACCCCCACCAAACTGGAGGAGATGCGGCAGATAGCGGCGGAAGCGGGGCAGGAACTCAAGGACGCTATCGAGCCGGGGCTGATAAGATGCCGGGGAAGGATCGGGGAATTGGTCAAGCAGATCGCCAAGCTGCGCCGTCTGGTCATTGAAAAAAGACAATTACTGAAAGAGCTTAAGGATCTGCTACAAAAGATAATAAATAATTATGAAATATATGAGAAAAAGCTTAAAGCCGGCCACTCTGTGGAGATCGACGGCCAACCCGTAACTCTTGAAAAATTAAGGGCAGCTTGTATAAATGCAATAGCTAGAAGGCTCAGCGGAGATAAAGGATTAACCTGGCACGTCAGGGAAATAAAGCAGACCTTGCTTTTAGTCATAAAAGAGGCCTTCTTGATCACCTATGATGTTGAAAATAAATATTCAGAAGCAGCTCCTGCATCGGAGGAATTAAAGCCCATATGGGATATATTGGAAGAGGTGGAAAGGCGGGATACGGATTTTGTAATGGCCATCAGCAGAGGAAAAGATCCCCAGCCCCTGGGTGTGATCCTGAGAAGAGATGCGCAAGAGCTGGATCTGCGCCGCGCGGAACTTGAAGTTTGGGAGAGGTATCTTAAATGGAAGGAAAAGAGAAGCGCTAAATAAGCTTTTCCCTCAGCAATTTCTGCACCGCCTCCGGCTGGGCCCGCCCCTTGGACAATTTCATCACTTGCCCCACCAGGAACATGATCAAGGTATGCTTGCCGGCTTTGTACTCTTCAACCTGTTTAGGATTGTTCTTTATGACTTCTTCCGCGATCTTAAGCAAAGCGCCCTCATCCGAGATCTGGGTCAAACCCTGCTCTTTGATGATATCCTTCACGGTTTTGCCGGTCTTGAGCATCTCGGTCAATATGGTCTTGGCGATCTTGCCGGAAATGGTTCCCTTGTCGATCTCTTTCAGCATATCGGTCAAGGCGGCTGGGGAAAGATCGACCTTTTCAATGGTTAAGTTGTTGGCATTCAAATAAGCGGTCAGGTCGCCCATGATCCAGTTGGCCAGGATCTTGGCCTTAGGATAAAGCTTAAGACATTCCTCAAAGAAGAGGGCCAGGGCAGGGGAGGAGATCAGGAATTCCGCATCCGCCGCGCTCAACTCAAGATCCTTTTTAAATCTTTCACTTTTATGCTCCGGCAATTCTCCAATACCCTTTTTTATCCCCTCGATCCAGTTCTGTCCGGGCATAACCGGCACCAGGTCGGGCTCGGGGAAGTAGCGGTAATCGTGCGAATACTCCTTGCTGCGCATCCCGGTGGTGGTATCGGTTATGTCATCAAAAAACCGGGTTTCCTGGAGGATAGTCCCGCCTTCCGTGAGCACCTCCCGGTGTCTTTTCTCCTCCGCCAGGAGGGCTTTTTCCACCGCCTTGAAGGAGTTCATGTTCTTGACCTCGGTCTTCACGCCGAATTTGATCTGTCCCGCCGGTCGGATAGAGATATTGGCGTCACAGCGCAGTGAACCCTCTTCCATCTTGGCGTCGCACACCCCAATGAACTGCAGGAGGTGCTGGAGGGCTTCCATGAAGAGTTTGGCCTCCTGCGGTGAGCGCAGGTCGGGCTCGGAAACGATCTCCATTAAGGGTGTTCCGGTGCGGTTGTAATCCACCAACGATTCCGTCGCTCCCATGATGCGAGCGGCGCCTTTGTGGACCAGTTTCCCCGCATCTTCTTCCAGATGCACTCTGGTGATCCCGATCCTCTTTTTGCCTCCATTTAGCTTAAGGTCCAAATAACCTTTGGTGGCCAAAGGCAGTTCGAACTGTGAGATCTGGAAATTCTTGGGCAGATCGGGGTAGAAATAGTTCTTGCGGGCGAAGACCGACCGGTGCTCGATCCGGCAATTAAGAGCTAAAGCGGATTTGATCGCCAGTTCGATGGCTTTCTTGTTCACAACCGGCAGAACACCCGGCTGACCGGTGCAGACCGGGCAGATATTGGTGTTGGGCTTGGCCCCGAACCTGGTAGAGCAGGAGCAGAACATCTTGCTCTCGGTTAAGAGCTGAGCGTGGATCTCCAGTCCGATCACGGTTTCGTACTTCATAAGCCAGGTTTCCTCTTGTGCCACTCGGTGTTCTGCTCATAGGTATAGGCCACTTGCAGGAGCTTCTCTTCGGCAAAGGCCTCACCGATAAGCTGCAGGCCGATAGGCAAATCCTCAGCGAAGCCACAGGGCAGTGATATGGCCGGCAGGCCCGCCAGGTTCACCGGAATGGTGGCGATATCGGAAAGGTACATAGAAAGCGGATCCGCGGTCTTCTCCCCGATCTTAAAGGAGACCGAAGGGGCGGTGGGGGAGAGCAGGACGTCAAAGCGCTGGAAGGCCTTATCAAAGTCCTCTTTTATAAGCTGGCGCACTTTGAGCGCCTTCAGATAATAAGCGTCATAGTATCCGGCGGAGAGGGCATAAGTGCCCAGCATGATCCTTCTTTTGACTTCGGGACCAAAACCTTCCCGCCTGGTGTTGTAATACATATTGATGAGGTCCGAACCTTCCTGGCTGCGATGGCCGTATTTGACCCCGTCATATCGGGCCAGATTGGAAGAGGCCTCGGCGGGGGCGATCAGATAATAAGCCGCCACCGCGTATTCGAAAGTGGGCAGGGAGACCTCTTCCACTATCGCGCCCAGACTTTCCAGTTTCCGGGCGGCTTCCCTGACCGCTTTCACAACCTGCTCATCAATGCCTTTGCCGGTCAATTCGGTTATCAATCCGAGGCGGAACCTTTTGGCGTCGTTGACCAAAGCTTTTCGGTGATCCGGCACCGGCAGATCGGCGGAGGTCGAATCTTTGGGATCGTGACCGGAGATCGCGTTCAAAAGTATGGCGCAATCGGTCACATCCTTGGTCAAGGGGCCTATCTGGTCTAAGGATGAAGCGAAAGCGACCAGACCATAGCGCGAAACCCGGCCGTAGGTGGGTTTTAATCCCACCACCCCGCAGAAGGCGGCGGGCTGGCGGATAGAGCCCCCGGTGTCCGAGCCCAAAGCCAGGATGCATTCGTCCGCCGCCACGGCGGCCGCGGAGCCGCCTGAGGAACCCCCCGGCACGCGATTTAAGTCCCAAGGGTTATGGGTAGGATGGAAGCCGGAATTCTCGGTGGAGGAGCCCATAGCGAACTCGTCCAGATTGGTCTTGCCAGTCGGAACCGCTCCGATCTTCTGGAGCTTTTCTATAATTGTCGCGTTATAGGGCGGGATATAATTGGCCAGGATCTTGGAGGAGCAGGTGGTTAGAGTTCCTTTGGTGCACAGGTTGTCTTTTAAGGCAATGGGGATGCCTTCTAAGGGAGAAAGGGTTTCTCCCTTTTTAACCTTTTCATCCGCTTTGCGGGCCGCTTGGAGCGCTTTTTCTTTAGTTAGAGTAACATAAGCCCTTACTCGGTCCTCGACTTTTTCAATACGTTCGAAGACTGATTCGGTAAGCTCCACCGAGCTCACTTTCTTGGCGGCCAGCAGACTGTGCAGTTCGTGGGCGGTCTTAGTGTTCATTATTCCAGGATTTTCGGCACTTTGAACATCTGCCCCTCTTCCACCGGGGCGTTATTTACGATGTCTGCTGTATTCTCAAAGGGGATGACCTTATCTTCCCTGAGAACATTTTTTAAGGGCAGGGTATGGGTTAGGGGCGGGACCTGGTCGGTATTCAGTTTTTGAAGCGTTTCCGCGTGTTCCAGAATGCGGGCCAGCTGACATCCGTAGAGCTTTTTTTCCTCTCCGGTCAATCCCAGGCGCGCCAGACGGGCGATATGCTCCACATCGATCTGCATACTGAAAATTATAGCTTATTTGAGGGGGAGGGTAAAGTAAAAGGTGGCGCCTTTCCCCAGGCCTTCGGACTCCGCGAAGATGCGGCCGCCGTGCCGGTCTATGATGCTTTTGCACAGCGCCAATCCCAAGCCGGTGCCTTTTAAGGCGACGTCTTCCCGGGAGGACCGGTAGAATTTTTCAAAAATGTGCGGTAGATCTTCTTTCAGTATGCCGTGGCCCTCGTCTTTGACCGAGACCAGCAGTTCCCGGCCGGTTTTTTTCGCCGCTATCCATACTTTTCCTTCCGGTTTTGAGAATTTGACGGCATTGGACAGGAGATTTATGAACACCTCCAGCAGTTTGACCTCATCCGCAAAAACCTGCGGCAGGTTGGCTTCCAGATTTTGGAGCAGGATCACCCGATTCAGGTCGAATTGCGGAGTCATTTCCACGATGGCGTTCTCAATGACCCGGGAAAGGTCGAACGATCCGGCCTCAAATTTAGCGCGGCCGGATTCCACCCGGGCCAGGTCCAAAAGATCGGAGACCATGTCCGTCATGCGCTGGGACTGGCGCCGTATCACCGCCAAGGCGTCTTTCTGGTTCTGGGGGATCTCGCCCAGCAGGCCTTCCAGAAAAAGGGAGGAGTATTCTTTGATGGAAGTTAAGGGGCTGCGCAGTTCGTGCGCCACGTCGTTCATGAAATCGGTTTTTTCGGCGGAGAGCCGTTCCACCTGCTGTTGTTTTTCCCGGAATTTATCAGCAAGATAGGAAAGGCCGTAGATCAGCGCCAAAGCGATGAAGAACAAGCTGGTGGAATTTATAAAAGCGAACTGAAGGTCCGGGATATGCGCCGCCTGCGGATGGATAAGATCGTAGTGGGGCAATATCTTGAAGAACTCCAGTATGCCCAGGGCATTGAAGAGGATGGCGGCATGCCCCGCCAGGAAAATGGCCAGGGTAGTGCCGTAGAACATGGAGGTCAGCGCCGGGGAGAGCAGATAAAGCGCTATAAAAGGGCTTTGCTGCCCGCCGGTGCAGTTCAAGAACAAAGTGATGGAGATAATATCCAGCAGGGAATAAAAATATACCATTAGGGGTTTTCCGCAGATCTCAGGCTGGAGGCGGATGAACAAAATAATACCCAGGTTATACAGGACGGCCCAGACGAGAAGCAGCAGCACCAATATAAAGGGGAAGGCCAGGCCGACCAGCTGGGCCAGGATCACGGTGACGGTGATATAGAATAACACGGTCCCGCGGATACGAGTGTACCAGACTATCTGGCGGGCTGCTTCGGTCAATTCCGGCCTGGTCATGATCGATTATTATAGCAAACATGATATAATTTAACACATGTTAAAGAATAAATTCTGGATGCCGCTGCTGCTGCTGACCCTGCTTATCATCCTGTTCTGGCATCCAGTGTTCTTTAATAATGAATTTTACGGCGATGACCTGGATTTCCTGAAGGCATTCGAGTCCGGTCAATTCTCGTTAAAATATATGCTGGCCCCGCATAACGAACACTTCATGCCCATCTTCAAATTACTCTTTTTTATGATGTTCAAGTTGTTCGGCCGGAACCTTATTCCCTGCCTGATGCTATCCTTAATCCTGCATATCGTTAATTCCTTCTTGTTATTCAAGTTGAGCGAGATGCTCTTTCCGAAGAACCGCTGGCTGCCATTTTTGGTGGCGGTCCTCTTTGCAGTGAATTCGGCCTATTTCGAGGTCATTCACTGGTTCACCATAATCAATTCCGCCATGTCCTTGTTCTTTTTGCTTTTGACCCTGGTCCTATTGCACCGCTATGCTCTGGAAAAGAAGGACTGGCTGCTTTACTCTTCCGCTGTCAGTTCCTTTTTCATCCCCGTCGGATTTTCACTGGGCCTGATAGGCATCGCCTTTATCTGGCTTTACGCTTGGCTGGTGCTGAAACTCCCCAAGATCAGGATCGCCGTTCCCTATCTGATCGCCTGGTCGGTCTTTCTGGTCCTTTACGGGCTGTTCGTGGCGAGGGTGGGGGTGGTGGGGGCCGGAAGCCTGACCCTGGATCCGCTGAAGATAGTTCAATATGTATTTTTCGGATACCTGGGCGCGTTCCTCAAGACCATGGGATTCTCAGTCCTGGTGGCTCCTTACACCATCGTCCTGAGCGTGTTGCTCACCATCCAGTTCGTGTTCGTCGGCTATTTCCTGCTTTTATATCTTTTCTTAAATCGCAGGGAGGAGCGTATCGCCGCGGGGGGAGAAAGGGGCATCCTGTGGTTCTGCCTTTTAAGCGCACTGCTTTGTTATATGGCGATCGCGGTCACCCGTTCTTCCCTGGGGGTGGAGGCTTTCCTTTCCTGGGGGCGTTATCATTATTTTCCGATCCTGTTCTTCTCGATCCTGGCCGGCAGCATGGCCAGGCCGGTGTTCAAGATATTCAGCAAGGTGTATAGTCCACGCCGGCTTAAGATCTTCTTTGTTATTTTGTTCTCTTTGTATCTGATGACCCAGCTGGCCATGATCCGGCAGAAATCTTTTTCACCGGTCCGGGTGGAAGGGGCCCTGCCAAAGCTTGAAATACCAGTATAAATAGCGGGGCAGCCATTGCCAAAGCTTAAAATTGGATCTTCCCGCGGCGCGGTCTTTCCAGACAGTGGGCAACTCAGCTATCTTTTTTCCCATAAGGCGGGCTTTAACGGTCAGCTCGGTTGAGATCTCAAATCCTCCCGTGCTCTCGATCTTAACCGACTGCAGGAATTTTTTGTCGTACATCCTGAAGCTGTTACTGAGGTCGTGAGTGGGGATGCGGGATAAATAGTAAGCGCTCAGGCCGGCCAGTCGGGAAAGCGTTCTTTTCAACCAGGGCCCGCCGATCTGCCGGCCGCCCCGCATGTAGCGGCTGGCGCACACCACTGCGTTCCCTTGCTTTATCAACCCGTACATCTTGTCCACGATGGCATATTCGTCGGACCCGTCCGCCATGGTGACCAAAACCGCGTCGCCCTCCGCGGCCTCTATCCCGCTTTTTATGGCGTTTAGGACCCCGCGGCCATATTTATTTTTGGTGAGAATCAAGCCGGGATGGCGGCTCAAGTTTTTTTTAACGACCGGAAGGGTCGAGTCGGCCTCAAAATCATAGACCAGGTGGACTACTTTGGGGCTTTTTACTTCGGCATAGAGCGAAGCGAGGGTCGGCAGGATGTTCTCGCCTTCGTTATAGACCGGCATCACGATGGAGAGCAAGTTAAATGCCCCCGATCTCAATTTGCTGTTTTATCCAGGGGATAAGCTCGTCAAGCATCTGGTCGAGAGTGGTCTTGGCCTCAAAGCCCAGGACGGCTTTGGCCTTCTCGGTCGAGGGCACTCTTTTCTGAACATCGTAAGTGAAAGGCTTATCGGAAACATATTTAAAAGGCTTGCCCTGGTTGATCTTCTTCCAGATCAGCTCCGCCAGCGACCGCACGGTGGTGGACTGTTTGGTCGAAAGATTGAAATCCTCATTTACCGCCTTTTCACTTTCCAGGCAGAGCCGGATCCCCACCGCCAGGTCCCCGCCGTAGGTATAGTGGCGGATCTGCGAGCCGTCGCCCAGTATGTGCAGAGGGTCCTGCCCCTTGAGCACCTTCTGGATGAGGTCGGGCACCACATGACTCAGGGCCAGCTTGATGTTGCCGGAATAGATCTCCTTGTCATAGACCGCCCGCTTTTCACCAACCCCTACGCAGTTGAAGGGCCGGATGATGGTGTAGGGGAGCTTATGCTGTTCCCAGGCGCCCTTGGCGAAATATTCGCAGGAGAGCTTCTGGAAACCATAGGTGGAAAGGGGTGGGGGGCACTTGAGCTGTTCGCCCTCGGGGGTGGGGAAACGGCCGGTGGATTCGAACACCATGGAGGATGAGATCACATTGATCTTTTTCAGCTTTTTATTCTTATGGGCCCAGAGGGCGGCGTCAAAAGTGGAAGCGATGATGCGCTCGTTCTCGGCCAAAAGATCGTAGGCCAGTTCGTGAAATAAGGATATCCCGCCGATGATAGCCGCGCCTGCCACCAGCTGATCGCAATCCCCCATCAATTCCTTAAGCAGGCCGGTATCCTTGGCGTCGCCTTGCACCAGCTTATACTGGGGGTGACCGTCGTAGCTTTTCACGACCTTGCCGTATTTGCTGAAATTATCGAGCCCCACCACCTCATAGCCGTGGTTCAAGAGTTCTTCCACCAGATACCCTGCGATAAAGCCGGCCGAGCCGGTGACCAGTATTTTCATTATAGATCGGCTCCCTTCCCGTAGAAGTTCCAGATATCCACCACCCGGGATCCCTTACGGAATTTAAGGTTCCGGTATTCCTTATGCGGCGCGCCCAAAATAAGGATATCGCTTTTACCGATCACGGTCCTTAAGTCGTCAAATCCGGGCTCCCGGAGGTAGACATCGGTGCAGAGGACCGCCTGGGCTTCCACCTCCAGCGCTTTCTTTAGCTTGTAGGAGAGGGAGTCGCGCCGGTCGTCGCTATTACCCTTAAAGGCCATGCCCAGTATGCCCACGGTCTTTTTGCCAAGGTCATATTTTTCCTTGAGCTTTTTAATGATGAAATTGGGCAGGCCCTCGTTCACGAGCATGGCGGCGTGGCCCAAAAAGAAGGAATTCTCGGCAAAAGCCGCGATCTGCATGGTGTCCTTGAAGAGGCAGGGGCCGGCGGCGAAGCCGGGGGAGGGGAAATCCGCGGTGCGCGGGTACTTGTGCTTGATGGCGTGAAAGATCTTGTAGAAATCCAGTCCTCTTCCTTCCGCGATGGTAAAGAACTGGTTGGCCACCGCGAACTGGATATAGCGCCAGGCGTTGGTCATAAGTTTGGCCAGCTCCGCCTCCTCCGGCGAGAGGACGATCACGTCCTTGGCGATCTTTTTGAAAAGTTTCTCCGCGGCCAGCTCCGAGTCCCGGTCCACCCCGCTTACGATCTGGGGCAGGGTTTTGAGCTCTAAAATGGCGTAGCCCTGGGCGACGCGTTCGGGGGCGAAGGCCACTTTGATATTCTTGTTCTTGACCAGATTCTTCACCAGCCGGGTGGTGCCGGGATAGATGGTGCTGCGCAGGATGATGGTCTGGCCGGCTCTTAAGTATCTCTGTAATTCCTTGAGGGTGCGGTGGATGTCCTGCAGGCGCGGGTTCAGGAATTCATCTATCGGCGTGCCGATGATAATGATGATATTTTCGCTTTCACTTATGACCTGGGGATCGTTCGAGACCAAAAGCTTCTTGTTTTTCAGGGTCTGCTTGAGCTTGGGTTCCGCTCCGCGCTCCAAAAAAGGCATCCTGCCGCGGGCCACCCGGGAGACGGACTTTTCGTTTATATCATAGATCACGGTGCTTAGGCCGGCGGAGGCAAAGGTGATGGCCAGGGGAAGGCCCACATGCCCGCAGCCGCCCACCACGCAGACCTGGTGCTTGAACATGGGACTATTATATCAAATTTTGAGTGAGGCGACCGGCTTAAGGTTTAACTCTGAGAATTGTTGGTTCTTGAAGCGAAAGAAAGCCGCGGCCGCGATCATAGCGGCGTTATCGGTGGTGTATTCAAGGGGAGGGATTATGACCTTAAAACCTTCACCTTTTCCCCTTTCGGAAAGGTGCTTCCTTAAGGCGGAATTGGCGGAGACCCCACCGGCCAGGGCGATGGTTTTCACTTTGTGTTTTAAGGCGGCCTTGATGGTCTTTTCGACCAGGGTCTCGACCACGGCCTGCTGGAAGGAAGCGGCTATATCCGCTAACTGCTTATTGCTTACTACTTTTTGCTTACTAGCATAATTTACCACCGCGGTTTTAATGCCGCTGAAAGAGAAATCATATCCAAATTCCTTTTCCATCATAGGTCTTTTGAACTCCACTGCGTGCGGATCGCCTTCCTTGGCCAGCTTATCGATGATGGGTCCTCCGGGAAAACCCAAGCCTAAAAAGCGGGCGACTTTATCATAAGCTTCCCCCGCCGCGTCGTCCCTGGTCCGCCCTAATGTCTCGTATTTTCCGTGGTCTTTCACTAAGACGATGAGTGTGTGACCGCCGGAGACAATGAGGCATAGGAAAGGGAACTGGGGAACTGAGGAACCCCTCGATTCCTCTCGGGGCAAGCTATGAACTAGGAAATTGGCGTAAATGTGGCCTTCGAGGTGGTTCACGCCGATCAGCGGTATCTTCATAGCCCAGGCGATGGCTTTGGCGGCGCAGAGGCCGACCAATAGCGATCCGACCAGGCCGGGGCCGTAAGTGACCGCTACTGCGTCCAGGTCCTTGAATTTTACCTTGGCTTTATCTAGGGCTTCTTGGATTATAGGATTGATGACCTCGATATGCTTGCGGGAGGCGATCTCCGGGACGATGCCGCCGTATTTCTGGTGGAATTCGGTCTGGGTGGCAACAATGTTGGAGAGGACTTCCTTCCCGTTCTTGAGAACGGCGGCCGAGGTCTCGTCGCAAGAAGTTTCGAGGGCGAGTAAAAGCACAGTATGATTTTATCACAAAATAAATTATAATAGACATTGGATATGGCAGAAGAAAGAAAATATGCGAAGACCGATGTTTTGGTGATCAATAAACGGTTAGACCGACCCTCCTTTCATGATCCGGTCATTATTTCGCGCTTATTCAAGCGCATCACCAATAAAACCCTGGGAAAGTTCCGCCCGGATAAGAGGAGGGTGATCACGCGGCCTTTACGCCCCCGCAGTGAAGAACACGCCAGGAATATTGTCAGCCGCGTCCTGGCCATGGAAGAGCCCAAAGTGAAGGCCTTGTTAAAGCAAACGCTCAAGGACTTTGCCCACCGCCATAAGAATATCCAGTCCATCTTAATGAAGAATTTCCAAAAAATAGAAGACTGCGTTCCCGCACCGGAGACCCTATCCCTGGAAAGAAAGCTGCTGCTGGGTTCCTGCTTTACAATGGAATATTCGATCGAATCCACGGCCCTTTTTAATCCTTCTTTGGTTATCTATCCCAAGCAGAACGATCTAAAGAAGGGGCAAACCCGCGTGGTCTTCAGTTTCCGCGCGACCGGCGAAGGGCATATTTCATCTATCGTTTTCCGCAGCGCGGTCATAGACCGGGATAATTCGATTTTTATGGAGCCGATCAGCCCTTATTTGGGCACGCCCGAGATCGTCTTGAACCCTTCTTATGACCGGGAGCTTTTTAAAGCCAAGCTTGAGGAAATGGGACTGCTTAGAGAAGCGGCGAAGGCGATCTACCTGCAGTTGCCGGCCAAATTCACTCCGGAGGAGATGGGCCAGGCGATCAACGCCGTCCGCAGCGGCCAGGCTTTTGCGCCCGCCGACCTGGAAGAAACCATAGCCCACCTTAAGTGGCTGGCGGAATCAAATTATGAGGTCTTTTTCCCGCCGGAACGTATGATCTCGGAAAGGGTCATCTTTCCCATATCCCAGAACGAAAGCAACGGAGTGGAAGACGCGCGTTTTGTGCGCTTTATCGATGACGACGGCAGTATCACCTACTACGCGACCTATACCGCTTATAACGGCCGGGAAATATTGCCGCAATTGATCGAGACCAAAGATTTCCATCATTTCAAGATCTCGACCTTGAACGGACCGCTGGCGCGCAATAAGGGGATGGCGCTTTTTCCGCGCAAGATCAACGGACAGTATGTCATGATCACGCGGACCGACGGGGAGAATCTCTATTTAAGCTATTCCAACAACATCCATTTCTGGTTTAACGGAGTAAAGATCGAAGCTCCGGAAAATCCCTGGGAGCTGGTCCAGATCGGCAATTGCGGATCCCCCTTGGAAACCAAAAAAGGCTGGATACTTTTGACCCACGGCGTGGGACCGATGCGCAAATACTGCATCGGCGTTTCTCTTTTGGACCTTAAGGATCCCTCTAAGATAAGCGGGCGACTGGAAGAGCCGCTGCTTATGCCGCGGGAAGAAGAACGCGAGGGTTACGTGCCCAATGTGGTCTACAGCTGCGGCTCGATCATACTTAATGAAGAGCTGATCATTCCCTACGCCATATCCGACTCGGAATCACACGTGGCGATAATCGCGGTGGATGAAATGCTCGAGAAGCTGCTGAGGGCTTAAACGACGCTTTCTATTTCATACTCTTCGATCATGGCTAAAAGCGCCATCAGAAAAGAGACCGTGCTCTCCCCCCCCTGGTTCAAACTGACCCCCTCCGGCAGCAAGCCGTCGGCGCAGCCTTTGGTCTCGTGATCGTACAAAGACATCCCCATGTCGTTCTCGCCGAGGAACCAGCCAAAAGCCAGCCGCATCTTCTTTAAATAGTCTTTTTCCTGGGTGACCCGATAAGCCGATTGATAAGCCAGGACCATCGCCGCCGCGTCGATCGGCTGCTGGTCAAATTTCGCTTTGGTCCCGCCTCTTTTATGCCAGCCGCGGCTGCCCACGAGGGAAAGACGTCCGTCAGAGATCGTGTTTTTTTCCAAAAACTCCAGCGCGGCCCTGGCTGTCTGCAAGTATTTTCCCTCGCGCAAAATTGAATAAGCCTGGAACAGGGCCATGGGCATTATCGCATTATCGTAACAAAGGATATCTTCGAACCAGCGCCAGTTATCATCAGAATTATTATTATAAAGGGCCAATAATTGATCGGCGCATTCTCGGAGTAAGGCGGAAACGCTCTCGTCGCCCTGGTAGCAGCGCAGATAAGCCGCCAAGCCCAACGTGGCCAGGGCTTTACCCCGCAGATTTAATCCGCGCACCTGGGGCAAGGCCTTTTTAAAACATTCAAAAGCCAGGGAGCGGTAGGCGTCGCGGGGGGGCCGCCAGATTATATAGCCCAGCGCCCAAAAAGCCCGGCCAAAAGCGTCATCCGAGCCGACCTCATCCATGAAACGACGCTGGTAATCTATAAAATTGCGAAAGCGGCCGTCGGGATTTTGCATAAAATTGGTAAAGCTGAAATAGGTGGCCAGCAGGTCCCTGGCATCATCGCTTCGCAGGAGGAAAAACGCCCAGGCGCAGACCATCAGCGCGCGGGAGTTATCGTCTAAACAATAGCCCGTGTGCCGGTCGGGCACTATGTATTTGGCATGCTGGATCAAACCGGTATCATCGGTCAAGCGCT
>Ga0315295_10002658_pt1 | contig 15101 bp, 25 predicted proteins | sample YL17G14_0_MG_FD_204453 | JGI IMG/M metagenome (GOLD analysis project Ga0315295, IMG submission 204453) | Sediment microbial communities from Yellowstone Lake, YNP, Wyoming, USA - YL17G14_0 | ecosystem: Environmental > Aquatic > Freshwater > Lake > Sediment | place: USA: Wyoming | collected...
AAGCATTTTGATTTTATAAAGACAACGGCATAAAATTATGAGATTTCAACAATACATAGAAGAACCAACTCTTACATATGAGGAATACTGCCAAGCATGGGATGTGTATACTTTGAATGAAGGGGTCATTGATGCTGTCATGAAGTTTTTACCATCTTCTATCAAGAAACTTTTTAGTGATTTGAAAGAGTATATTGATGATATGGTTTCTAAATTTGGTGTCGGTATCATGGATATAGTCAATGCATTTAAGAATAGAAGTGTCTTCGATATATTGAAAGCCTTTAAATTTAATATCAAATTATTATTAAAAGCAGTTAGAGATGCATTAGGATTGGTTAAGCATGGATTATTTGGTATATTTAAAGAAATTGTAAAGTCTGATGCGTTCAAGAAAATTCAATCAGGTGCAATGAAAGTAGATGAACTGTTAAACAAATATCCCATTCTTAAAAAACTTACAGGAGTTGTTATCGCCGGTCTTTTATTTTACATATGGATGAACATGTCATTCACCGGAGATTTTCAATATGACTTCGATTTCTCTGATATAACCAAAGCACTTACAGGAGCATTCAGCATTAATGATCTTTTCTTTACACCAGCAGGATTAACCATGCTAACTTTATTTGCTACAGGCACATTTACCGGAATGTCATTTCCTTGGCTTGCTAGTAGCTTATATAATATTGTAGTGGCTCTTACATATACGGGATTTGTCATATACAAAAATCCCCTACCATGCATGATGCTATGAATAAAATCAGGAGTTATATAAGATGATAAACGAAATAGAATATATGGATTTGGCACCAGCACGAAAGAACATAAGCGATGTTCTACTCAATATAGATACGATGATTGATTGGTTAGAGATGGCTAAGAACCTTGTCAATAATGGCAGAAGGGATGATGCCATGAAAGTATCATTGGCATTGAAAAAGAAGACAGATATCATTGACAGACTCATGAAAAAAATTCCAGCAAAACGATTGGAACCTGATATCAAATTTGGATTTAGGAGGTAAAATGAAATTTAGAGAATATATAAATATTAATTATTTGAGTGAAACAGCAGAACCACCAAAAATGCATAAATGGGTAAAGAAGGCAGTAGAAGAATTAAAGAAAAAAGGATTTAAAATAGTTATGTGGGATGCTGATTTTATAGGAATGATGGACAAGAAGAAAAATCCGGCAGAAGTTTATCCAGATGGAACTATAAAATATCCAAAGCGTTTAGTATAAATGAAGCAATAAAATTTGATAAAAACAAAATGAAAAAATTTGTTAATGACGATCCTTTTTTTAAGTTTCAGTAAAAAAGAAGAAGACCTTTTATTGATTCTTTTCAATACATATGTCAAAGACAATTCTAATGTAGAAAGGATATATAATAAGACAAAATGATAGACCAAATCACACAAGAAGATTTAAACAATCTTGAAAAATACGCCGACAGACTTTTTCAATCTGTAGGGATAGATGTTGAGTTTACCAAGCACTTCTTAGAAAGAGCAAATGATATCAGGAATAAAAAGCAAATAACCTTTACTGAATTGGTTGAACTATTCAGGAAGACATACCAGAAATACGGAAGAAAAATTGCTGAGTTGGGGGATGGTGCTGAAGCAGTAATCAATGATATGAAATCAGACTTGAATATGCCGTTTGTTTTGGATTGGAAAAGAAGAACACAAGAATTTGATTTGATTGCTAAAACCATAATGAGAAAACGAAACTTTCTTACTCACGATCCTAAATTAAGAGTGGAAAGTATTATAAATAAGTATATTAGAAATGGAGGAATAAAATGATAGCTAATGAAACCCCTATAGTGGATGAAAAGATTAAAAAAGCATATGAGAAAATCATGCTTAATGAGGAAGCAGCAGAAACCGTTCCTTTTAAAATAAAACCACCTGCAAAATTAGAAGATATTAATATAAAATATTTGTATATGGGAACTCAAAATGCCGCATTGAATTTATTTAACAAGATGGCAGATGAAAGAGGGCTATCAGCACCTATCACGGTACAAATATTAAAAGACTGGCAAGAATGTGAACCTAAATTAAAACAATTACTAAATAATGATTTAAAGGGAATAGAAGCAATAAAAATATGGTGGAATGTATGTAAAGAATATTATACAATTGACATGCCATTTGCACGAAAACTAGTTCGCAAATATAAAGAAATATATGAAATATTAAGATGGTCATAAATATATGAAACAATACTTCTTTTTCCAAGTCTTTAGACGCACCCTAATCCAGTTTTTGGATTCAATGAACAATATCAAAGTTGCCCGATATACACCTAATGGGCAATCGATAGAGAAGTATGTTGAAGTTCCTATAAAATTGGCAGTAAAAGAAAAGGTATTTCTTTGGGTAAATGAAAGAAAAGACGATCAAATGTTGCCTATGATAACAGCATGGATAACATCTATTGATTTTGCAACAGATAGACAAGTGAACAGTTTTTTTGAAATGTGCAAATCAGCTAATAGTACTACGTTAGAATATGAAAAGTTTTTACAACCCGTTCCCTATAATTTAGGATTGACAATGAATATATGGACTTTGCACATGGTTGATACCGATCAAATCATGGAGCAAATCCTTCCATTCTTTGCCCCACATATTTTTGTAAGAGTTGCTATACCAGAATTGGGGATTGATTTTGATGTCAAAGTAATTTTTAGAAGTTGCACTCCAGAAATAAGTACGGAAATGACAGACGATCAATATAGAGTAATAAACTATGCTATAGATTTTGAATTACAGACTTGGTTTTTTAAACCATTAGATACATCGTCTGCTATCGGAAAAATATATGCCAGTCTCATGCCCGATAAAGAATCTTTTGATGCATATGTTTCTGACACCACTTCCACATTTTCGTCTGGTGCTTCTGGTGGAGTTTCTTTTGTGTTGAGTGGGAGAAAAGACATAGATGATAATATAGTAATAAAATATAATTTGTTTGAGCCAGGATAAGGAGGAACATGAATATAATAGAAAAAATAGAAGAACTCATATCAGAAGGAGAATCTTTTACAGTAGAGACTAAAAAAGATCAAACAGGACACTTGCATAAAGGTAAGGTAAATACTGATGGAGATGGCGCAACAACTACAACTATTAGAAGCGGGCCTGAACATACTCATAAAATTTTTCAATGGTTAGTGCAACCTGCTAAAGGGCATACTCACAATTTAGAGGACTAAATGAAACACCTATTTTCAGAAGGCATAGAAGGCGACATGAATTTAAATTCTCTATATAGAGAATTGAATGTAAAATACTTTAGTGGATCATTGCCTAATTGTAAATGCAAATGGAATGGAAAATTGAAAAAATGTATCGGTAGAGCAATGGTAACATATAAAGGAAATGTTACTTCATTATCTAAACCATTTTCCAAATTTATGGTTGGATATGATGCTCCCGCTAACGTTGAGATAGATTATAATTCTATGCGAATAGATATATCAACAGCATATGATATGACCGAAAATGATGTAACAGCAACCATGCTACATGAGATGGCTCATGTAAAATTATATGATTTGAAAATAATAAATTCGCCCCATCATGGATCGCCAAAATTCGTAGCTGAAATAAATAGACTTAGAAGTGAATCTGGACTAAATATAACATATAAAGAAAGTAACTATAAGTCGTCTCCTAAATTACAATCTAAAACTAGAGTTGTCGTTTTAATTTATGAATTAAGCGGCGAAATGGGGGCATCAGTATATAGTGTAGATTTTATTAAGAAAGACCCTTATTTTTTTAATACGCTTTATTTAGGAATAATAAGTAAATCATCGAAAATTAAAGAAGCAGAATATTATTTATTTACAAGCATATTATTAGATGCACATCCTGTACGAAGAAATTATAAGGGAATATCATGGATTAAAATTGGAGATGATCAAGCAAAAGAAATTAGAGAAAAGGGGAAGAAGTTTGGTTTCTGTACAAAGACTGAAGCGGAAATAGACCCAGGAGTTTTAGGATCTAATTTAGAAAAGAAAATAGAGACTACAAAAAAAAGAGAATTCACAGGGCTACATAATTTCTTGAAATCAGATGATGTAACAAAAGCGTCAAACGCAGCAAAAGAAAGAGAAAAACTAAACAGTTTATTAAAGGTGATATATTTATGATTTGCGGGGATTCAAATTTAAACAACTTAGACAAAGCGACACCTACCAACTTTCAATTGATATTCCCGAAGGTGCCTACGGAGTCTTCCATATCTGCTAATAATCCATTTGTAATGAATATCTTTTCAGCAGTTATTCCGGGAGTATCATTTTCGGAAGACGATAGAAGATGGCAAGGGAATATATCAAAAGCAAGTATGAATCCGATGACGTTTGATTCTTGGCAGGTCAGTTATGTAGTTGATTCCAATCTTGCAAACTGGAAACTCATTTTTAACTGGATGTCATATATAAATAATAATAACAATAAGATAGCAGAATTTCATAAACAATATGCAGTAGATGTTGCGTTTGTTGCAACAGGTAACTACAAACAATCGGTACTTGAACTTTTATTTATAGGAGTTTGGCCCAGTCAATTAGGAGAAGTATCTTTCAACTATCGTGAAGGCGATGTTCAATTAGAAGGATCGGTAACATTTTCATATGATTATTTTAGATTAAATAAATAATTTTGATTTTTTTAGTTAAAAAAAGATAAATAATATAAGATGCAAAGAAAGAAAATATCAATGGCTTATCTCTCTAGAGATAATGAAAGGAGGATTAAATTATGGCTATGTTTTTGTCGCCCCTAGTAAAAGTAAACGAGATTGATCTTAGTACTACAATTCCGGCAGTAGCAACTTCTATCGGAGTTACAGTTTTAAGAAATACATGGAAGGGACCGGAACTAAAACGTCAACTGATAAACGATGTCGATGAATTGATTGAAACATTTGGGGAACCCGAAGATAGTTCATTTGAGGATATTCTATCAGCAACGGGATTCCTTCAATATGGCAACAATCTTTATTGCACTCGCGCACTTCCAGTAAGCGCGACTTTTGCAGGAGTATATGGAATTCCAGCATCGGCAAGCACACTTACAAAATATGTTTCTGGTTCGGCATATCAATTGGAGGATTTTTCCACAAGAGATCCCGATGAATTCAATAACGAGTCAACTGTATTTGATGCTGGCAGGCCTGATTTCGGATCGGATTTTTCCATCATAGGAGCAAGTCGTGGTGAATGGGCAAATTATGTTCAGGTAGCTATTGTAGGTAGAAATACTTATGACAAAATTAGAAAGGGACAAACAGCAACAGCAATAGGAATATCTGCTTCTCTATATGACGATATTGCGACTCAGATTGATACGGCATTTACAGATGACAATCAATTTCTTATTGTGGTGAGAGAAGCAAAACAAAAAGAAGTTAATAGGAGAGTAGTTCCTTATGACATAGTAGAAACCTGGATGGTAAGCACAGATCCAAGAGAATTGGACGATACAGGCGGAAGCATTTATGCTCCGATAATGATTAATAATTCTTCAAGATATATCCGCGTAGCATTCAGCGGAGCAATGTTGAATTTTGATATGAAGGATGTGTTCACAATTGACTATCAAAATCTTGGTGGTGGAGTAAGAACGCAAGGGGATCAGATTCAAGATAGTAATATCATAGAAGCATTTGAAATGTACGAAGACCCGGAAGTGGTTGATGTAAACATTTTTATTGACTCTGATAAATCAATAGCAGTAAAGCAAACAGTTTTGTCTTTGTGCGAAGCTAGAAAAGATGCAATGATAGTTATGGATGTTCCATATGCCTTAGTGATAAACAATAGAAGTAATGAGGCAACAGATTGTAGAGATGCCAGATTAGGGCAGCATGTGACTTATGATTTGAATTTTAATTCATCCTATGCTGCTATTTATGCTAACTGGTTGAATGTATTTGATAAATGGAATAATACATATAGATGGATTCCAGCTTCAGGGCATGTTGCCGGAATATTTGCCAATACAGATAACGTGGCGGAAGCTTGGTTTGCCCCGGCAGGATTGAACAGAGGAATTATAAGAAACGTAAGAAAGCTTGCATGGAACCCAGTTCAAGGAGAAAGAGACATTCTATATAAGAACGGACTGAATCCTATTGTTTCGTTTGCAGGGCAAGGGAAAGTAGTCTTTGGTCAAAAGAATATGTTGGATAAAAATTCGGCATTCAACAGAATCAATGTAAGAAGACTTTTCATTATTCTAGCCAAGAGCATTTCTACAGCATTGAAGTACTTCTTGTTTGAACCAAACGACACCTTTACAAGACTGCAAATTATAAATATGGTTGATCCTTTCCTAAGAGATGTCCAAGCAAGAAGGGGTATATTTGAATACATGATAGTATGCGACGATAGAAATAATACTCCTGAAAGAATTGACAGAAACGAACTATGGTGCGATATTTATATCAAACCAACCAGAGCAGCAGAATTTATCGTCCTGAATCTTATTGCAACAAAGACGGGTGCTTCTTTTACTGAGTTGATTGCTGCTTCAACACCGTAAACACAAAGGGTAGGGTCAGAAATGACTCTACCCTAAAAACAGGAGAAATATATATGACCGATTTCATAGATAAGATAGATGACTATTTAAAAGAGAATATAGAGATAGATGATAAATTCATAAAGAAGATAGCTCATATGACAGATATAAATTATCATACGGAAGCCAGAAAAGAAATTGCTAAAAAATTGGGCAACCAAAAGTTAGTAAAAATTTATCAGAAAATGGCAGAGCTAAACCAATTAATTGGTTATAGCCCACAAGGATTGGTAAATATGCAATATGAATTAGACAATGAACTTTTATGGCCTTTTGTAAAACAAACTGTTGGAGAAGAAGGCTATCAAAAAATTCATGATGCATTATAAGTAAGTAATTTATAGGAGGAAAGAAATATGCCTGATGTAAGAAGTTTTAATATAGAAGCCTTTAAAGCAAGATTCGGGGATGGTGCAAAGAATTCATTATTCTATTACCAACCCGCATGGCCGCCAGCTTTGGCAGCAGATATAACAACAGAGGATGCCATGTATTTAGTCAAGACAGCACAGATGCCTTCCACTACATTGGAAGAAGGAACAGTCCAATGGCAGGGGTTTGATTGGAAATACCCTAACAAGAAAACCTATGGAGATGTGGGCATAACATTCAATGTTGATAAAGCGGCTAAGATAAGAAACCTATTTGAAAAATGGGCCAATTTAATCCATGATCCTAAAACGAATTTTTGGAACTATCATAACGTATATATGATAAATCAAAGACTACAAATGATAGGATACAAAGGAGAGGTAATTCTTGAATTTGTCCTACATGATGCTTGGCCTAAAGAAATCGGGCAGATTGCAATGGATTATAGCTCCGCCGATATTGCGACATTTGATGTAACTTTTTCATATAGTTATCACGAACTATCATTCAATGAAACAGGTGGTTCTACTACAAAATAAATTTAGAATGTAAATATAAACGGTGAGGAGGTAAAATGTCTGAAATTAAAAAACCCAATTTTTATGACTTTGTTAATGTTTATGACTTTGTTTGTGAATTACCGGGGAGTAAGAAGCAGATAAAATTCAAACCTGTAAATACTGCACAACTGAAAAGACTTCTAACTTACGAAAACGAAAAAAATCTTATAATACAGGAAATGGCACTAGATGAGTTAATAACCTCTAGTGTCCTTTCCGAAGATTTTAATATCAATGATCTATATTTGGAAGATAGATTTTTTTTGTTATTGGAACTTAGAAAAAAGACAAAGGGGGAAGTCCTAGAATTTACTATTGCTTGCCCCGAATGTAAATCTCAATCAATCAATAGAGTAGACCTTAACAATCTACCTACAAAAGGAATTGATAAAGGATTGAAGACTGTAGCAGAACTGTCACAAGGAATAAAAGTACATTTAAAGTATTTGAAACGTGGGGATCAGAAAGAAGTAAAATCAAACCTATTGAAAAAGACAATGAGTGAAATATCACAAGCGGCAGAATTGCAAACATACTATAATGCTTTAACAATTGCAAAAATAGAAACTCCGAATGGGATTGATGAAGATCTATCTTTACAAGACAGGAAATTTTTCTTAGACAGCATACCTTTACAGGAATATGAGAAGATAAAAGAAGTATTAAAGGAGATGGAATTTGGAGTAAATTTGGAATATGAGATTAAATGTATTAAATGCTCATTTGAACAGACTACTACAATTCCATTAGAAAACAATTTTTTTTCATAATTAACCTGTGGAATTCCTCATTAGAAAATATAATAAAGGAACAATATGTATTGGCAAAGTATGTACATATAGGGATAGAAGAAAGCAATCTTTTGGCAGATTTTGAAAGAACGATCTATGTGAATCTTTTAGCCAAGGATTTCGATGATGAATTAAAGGCAATGGAGAACGCGAAGAAACATAAATGAGGAATAAAAAATGCCAGTTGATGCACAATTAAAAGAAATACAACGAACAAATAAAAGACTTGATGAAATTATCAATGCCTTGAATAATGGTAAGGGGATTGAAGACTTAAAAAAAGTTGCAGAGTTAATGAAGAAAGGTAAAGAAGATGATGAAATAGAACAAGAGTATATAAAAAGTAGATTCGGGGATATGATAGATAGTGCAAAAAATGCATTTTCTATGATTGTTGGTGGAGTAAAAGATGCTGGAAAGAATTTTAAGGGATATATGAAGGATCTAAAAAATTCAAATACATTGATAGGAAAAACATTTAAATTTGGTGCTGCATTATGGGTTGAAACAAGTAAACGTATTAGATCAATATTTGATAAAGTCATAGGACATGTTGCAGAAGTGTTGGGGCCGGTATATGATCTTTTTGTAACTATTAAAGATGGCATAGTTTCGGCATTTACTTTTGTCAAATCTCTAACATGGGATATATTTTTTGGAAAAACTCCTAAACATGCGACTGTTGCAAATAAACATTTGAAAAAGATAGCAGACAATACAAAGCCGAAAAAGCCAGCAGAAGCAGCAGTAAGTGGTATGGGACCAAAGAAAGCAGAAGACCCTTGGACGCTATTAGCCTTATTAGCTGCGGGTGTGGCTATGGCGATTGGGGGATATTACAAGAAAATTATATTACCATTCCAAATGTTATGGAAAGCCCTTACTTCTATTCCTTTTATTGGTAAACTAATATCGGGTGCTGGTGGTAAAATATTTGGGCCAGTAATGGAGTGGGTTGGCAAAATAATAACATGGTTTGAAAAAATTCCTTTTTTTGGAAAGTTTATAGGAAAATTTTTTAAGTATTTTAAACTAGGAATGGAATATCTTGGATGGCCTTTACAGATAGTCATGAGCGTCATAGATTTCATAAAAGGATTTATGAATACGGAAGGGGATCTATTAGATAAGATAATGGGGGGTCTAAAAAACGTAGTATTAGAATTTTTAGATTTACCAATAGAAGCATTGGGATGGATCATAGAAAAAGTTGCTGGATTTTTCGGAATTGAAATAACGGACGCAGCAGGGACAATAAAAAAATGGATATCTGATGGTTTTGATATTCTTACTGGATGGATAAGAACGGCTATAGACATGTGGCCCGCACTTTGGGCAGAATATGTGCAACCTCGATGGGATACAGCAGTAACAATGGCTAAATTAAAATTTTTAGAATTTATTGATAGAATACAAGTAATATGGGAGGATATTGTAGGAATACTTGATCCAGTAATTCAAGGCATAAAAAACGCATTCACTTGGCTTTCAGAATTATTATCTCCCGCATTTGATTTTATAGCAAACATAATTACAAAAATATCAGAATGGTATGAAAGCTTTAAAACGGGAACAATAATGAAAGCATTGAGTTGGCTGGGATTCAATGTTGCATCTAGTAAAGATAAAGAACCTGTACCTACACCAACAACATCGCCAGGACAATCGGAAACAGCAGCAGACGAAGTTAATAAAAAGAGACTGGAAGCACTCAGGCAAACCGAAGAAAGAGAAACACAAAGAAGCAATGATTTGAAAGCAGCAGCAGAAGCGGCAGAAGCGGCAGCAAAGGCAGCAGGAACAGCAGCAGCAAATGTTAGTGTAAATCAGAGCAGCAGTCAATCCAATAGAGGGGGTGGGGGAGATTCAAAACAACCTACCGATGAAGTAGATAGTGCATTAACACTAGCAAATCTATCAATGGAGTTTAGTTTCTAATATGGCAAAACAAGACCCATCATTAACAGATACAAACGAATCTATCATAAGAAGACCTGCGGGAATTAAACCGTGGAGCATAAATCCAGAAGATCCAAAAAGCGGAAGTGTCTGGATTCATATGAAAGCATTCAAAATAATAAACCAATTTTCTAAAGCAGCAGAGGGAATCGATAGAGTTGGTACACCGGAAGTTCAATATGCTTTTCTCGCGCCATTAAAATTGCAGGAATCGTTATCTCATACTTGGTCGCCATATGAATCTATTGCATCAAGATTGGCTCAAAAAGTAAGAGATGCAGGGAAGACAGCAGCAGAAGTAAGTGCATTGGCAGACTCCTTTAAAGGAGATGAGGGAATGGCTACTCAGGCTACCAAATTATTTTCTAGTAATAGTAGCAATCCCGCAATGGCTATAGAAGATTTTGCGCGAAATGCATATAACAAAATTCAATCATCCAATATACCTAATATAAAAATCGATGCTCCATTATACTATGAAGACTCTGGAAGAAGAACAATAACATTGGATTTCACTTTAATTGAAGAAGGCAATCCAAAAAAAGATATCATAGATCCTGTACAGAATATAATGAAAAGATCATGTGCGGCAATGATTTCTAATTTAACAATTGAATTCCCTTATATGTGGGAAGTATACACAAGACCTGAATCTTGGTTGAATTATAAAACTTGTGTTTTAACATCAGTAACACCAAGCTGGAATGGTCCCTTTGTACATGGGTTTCCCTCAATATGCGAACTGTCTTTGACTTTTATGGATTTAGGACCACTATATCGATCATCCATAACGGCAGGAACATCCATTCAAGTAATCAATAGCAATGACTCCAATGCAAAGAAAGCTAGTGGAACAGAAACCGTATTGAGTGCATCAAATCCAAATAAGAGAGATACTAATCAAGGGATTCTTAATGACTTTTAATGAGATTTAATGAGATTTAAACGATATATAAATGAAACTCATATACTTTCGGAACCATTGGATGTTATTTTAAAATCAATTGTTAAACCAGATCGGGCAAGGGGAGAAAAATTAGTTTGGGTGGATACTGATAAATTCGATAAGGCATGGTCAAAAGATAAAGGATTTTATATAGGACCAATGGGAGTAGGGCAGATACATAACAGATATCCAGATTTCATTAAACTCTTACAGATGCCAAGAGAGCAACGTAAGCCTCTCCTATGGGGTAAGAAGCAAGAAATAACAGCATCCGAAGTTTATGTTGATAAAAATGGTGAGGTATCATTCTCTAATGGGAGACATCGTTTTGCAGTTTTAAGAGACTTGGGAGCTAAAAAAATTCCTGTTTCCATGAGTTTAGCAGCAGTAAGAAACGCACAAAAATTCGACTACATCTAAATCTTGAATTCGTCTTCTTTAATGAAATTGTCTTCTACTTCTATATTCCACTGCTTATTGGGTGAAAGGTAATAGTTTAATTTTTTATCTTTTCCATCCCATTTTAAGTGATATGCCTGAATCAAATCTTCAGTATTTGTTTCAGGATGACAATATAAAGTAATAGTATTGAATACAAATTTAACTGTTTTATTATTATATACTGCCAAATTTTTTACGTCTCTTACAGCAACACTTAAAAATGTTCCTGGCAACACATCATATATTAACATATTCGCGTCACTGGCACTCCTACCTAATATGTGATTATATGCGAAGCCCCCGGCCATTGCCTTTTCCTTTTCCTTTTATACTAACATTTCTGATTCTTCAATAAATTCATTACTTACTTCCCTTCGGGGGGCAGCTTGCATTGTGCCATAGAAATCGGACTGAGATCGTATACTTCTGATATGTTTGCAAATCCGCCTATGAAATATCCAAGCAGGGCAACTACATCCCCAATTTGATTTTTCATCTCTGGAAACAACGTATTCTTTATTTGAACTTGAACTTGGAACTAACCATTTTTCAATCCACATACTTAACTCCTCTCAATAATCTTTTCGTAAATAAAATCCAGTAGCATACCGAAACAACATAGGCATATAAACCCTATTTGTTCAATATACCAATTCGCTTTCACCATGAAATCTGAAAACATTTTTTTCCTACCCTTTTTTAAATTGTTTATTCCACTTTCTAATCCATCGCATAAGATGTATTCCTTTGTGTTCTGATTTAAAAATACCTCCTTTGGTTTCTTCAAAAGGGATTGGAAATTCATAACCATCATGAGTGATATACCAAAGATTTCCATCCATGCAATAAGAAAATTTTACAATATTTTTTACTGCTTCTTTTAAATTTATCTTTCCGTACATTATACCTCCAAAAGTGGCACCGTCTATGGTTGTAGCTTATGAAAAATGTCTTCGGCTTTTCTTGCATCGGCAAGAGTACCATGCCAATGTAAATCCCGTTCAAGCGGAAATTCAAACCGGCCAATCTTGATCTTTAAAGAATCCAATTCTTTAAGGGAAACATAACCGAGTTCAGCTTCGTGAATGCAACATAATCCATACATGGTATCGTCACCATCGAATTCGGTTATATACCACGTACCACGACCGTAAGGATTGAAGATCTTCAATAAGACGGGCGTATCCTTCTCTTCTTTTTTTTCATTGGTATAGAGGGGAGGAAGTGCCTTCCTGATTGCCTGAGTCATTAACATCATCTTTTTCATTTTAGTTCTCCTGTCCAAGCAGACGGGTAAAGTATGTTTTGATTGCACTCTTGACGGTCTTGTTATATTTTTCCTTCATGGAATTGCCGCAGTTTGGGCAACCCGCTTTAATCATTAATTCTCTCTCAGAGATAAATTCCATACATTCCATGCAAATTTTTCCCATGATTGAAATCCTTTATTCGTGGTTCTTTTTATGTTTGGGTTTGCGGGAATATTTTTTCTTGTCCCGAAATGCCTTAGTGGGCATAATGGGTTTTCGGTGTTTGGTTACAGCCAGCGGATCATTTTCGATTATTATTTTCATGATATTCTATCTTATCTTATTTTATTGGTTCTGTCAAGTTCCTTTATTTATTTATTATACAAAGGTATTATCATCGCAAGTTCACGAAGTATATAGCGAGACAAGTTGGGCAAACTATCCGTCCATTCAACTCATATTTTTTTGCGTGTTTGCCTTCCCCCCAAGGTATGTCATAGGATGTTTCTGGTTGCCCGCAGACTGTCCCATTGCCCCGATTTGATTTGTCTCTGTAGAATTGATTTCCCTTGGCATTGGTCAGTTGTTTTCTTATATGCATTTCCATACCATACGTATAAGCAAGGTCCATGCCAAAGATTCAAAAAAGTTAAGTGCTTGATTTTATTAGAAAATAAAAAATTAGGTTTTCTTGATTGATATAAAGAGTGACAATTTTTGTCATTTTCTTGACAATTTTTGTCTTGACATTTGTAACAAACTATAATATAAGAGATATATGGAATTAATAGAAACTGATAGGGGATTTAAACTCGCAAGATTTTTAGATATAAACGGCGAGCTGTGTTCAATCCAGGAAAGTTCTTTGGCTACCGATGACGCTATTTGGTTAGGGATACAACATATTGAAGGTAAACCGGCTAGAATGCATCTTAACCGACAACTTATTATTGAATTATTGCCACATCTCACAAAGTTTCTACAAACAGGGAGGCTATAAAATAAATATTTGATCTTGACAATCTAACTTATATATGATATAAATCTTCCATGTGCAGTAAAATTCTAATATAGGAGAGGAAAAATGTACATTAAAGAGTATCCAGAAATCTTGAACCATCCGAATACAAGGGTAACTTATATTCGAAAAAAAATTAGGCGAAAGGTCATAAACGACCAACCTATTTATTATTCTCAGGGAGAGAAAAGGGGAGTAATGATTTCGTTTATTAATCCCAATGACCCCAATATGATTTGTATGGGATGGTCTATTTGCAATTCTATTGATAAATGGGATCATGTAAATGGAGTTAAGGTAAAAAATTTCGGAAAGAATCTTGCCATATCTCGCGCCTTCAAGTTAATAGAACCCAACAGAGAGACACACATACCGGATACTATCTTTAATCTTTTCTATTCCTTTTTTGAAAATTCGCAGAAATATTATTTAAACCCAGAGAAAGAAGGAAATGCGAATAAAAAAATGTCCTTTGCCTTACTATACTAAAAGGAGAAAAATTAATGATTGATGTCAACATACTTAAAAGTTTGGGTCTGGTAGAACTTCAAAAACTTAGAGATAAAACTGATAGAATTAAAAATGAAGAAGACTGGTTAATCATTCAACGAGCGATAGAGGATTTATTTTTAAAGAATCCACCGAAACAAGTCAAAAAGAAAAAGCCCAAGAGGAAGATAAATCTGGAAGATGATGATAATGAATATGACGATTTATCCGATGTCGGATTGATAGAAGAATTTGAATCAAAATGGAAATAGGAGATTTCTATGAAAACAATTCGTGAACTTAGATGGTTCGTAGTTGGAATGGTGTTGGGTGGGTTTGCTGCGATATTTATTATGGGGATACTTCGACAATAATAAAAATGAATAATGGAGGAAAAGAAATGAATGCAATAACGTATGTTTGTTTTGTAAGGGATCATAGTGGGTCAATGGCAGAACCTATTGATGGAATTAACGGAACTAGCAAATTGAAAAAAGAATTTGCTCAGTCTGGTTTTAATGAACAATTAGCAGTACTAAAACGCGAAACTAATATGGATATGGAAACCATAGTTACAGTAGTAGAATTTGATGATTCCATAAATTCTATTATTGAAAATGAAAACGTGCATAATATAACTCCATTAACAAATTATTGG
>Ga0315295_10002659_pt1 | contig 15097 bp, 7 predicted proteins | sample YL17G14_0_MG_FD_204453 | JGI IMG/M metagenome (GOLD analysis project Ga0315295, IMG submission 204453) | Sediment microbial communities from Yellowstone Lake, YNP, Wyoming, USA - YL17G14_0 | ecosystem: Environmental > Aquatic > Freshwater > Lake > Sediment | place: USA: Wyoming | collected...
ATGTTATCAAGTCATTAGTGCCTTTATCAGATTTATGGTTTTTGGTGTTAGGGCAAAGGGCTCCGCTTTCATCCCCACCGTGAACGGTGGGGTCTTCCCGCTCCGCCATTCGCAATCCCGCTAGATAAAGAAAAGGGGGAAAAATTTGGTCGCCGCTTTTGGGAGCGGCGACGATATCGCTTAATGGGGTGCGATGGTTTTAGCGTCTAGCGAGTTGCGTTGACTGGGGGTGCCTGAGTTTCATTAGCTGGGATTACTGGGACTTCCTGCACCTCATTAGCTGGGGTTTCCTGCGCTTGGGCTACAGGCAGCATAGGCGGTGCTGGGCTTGCCGGCGCCGTCCAATCGAAAATTTCACCCCTGTATTTCGCCTTAAGCAGGTCTTCAAAGCTCATGAGCAGGTTGGCTTCTACCCTCAATAGGTTCTCGAAGGCGGCGAAGGCATCGACCTTCTCATCCTCATCGACGTCTCCTATTGTCTTTAGGAGCAACTGATAGCTATTGAACACCTTGACCTGCTCTTTTAGCAGATCCTCGAAGCTGGCTATGAACTCCGTCTGAGCATCTTGGGAATGACCATCCGCCTTGTAGGCACCGAGGTCAACCCAGGCATCTTTTAGCTTCATTTCGAAGCTGGCAAAGAGGAACGCCTGATCCCAGATTATGCGCTTGAAGCTCTTCAGGAACATTATCCTCTCCGCTTTGCTAAAGTTGCCCCGATCCCAACCGTCATTGGTATCGTTCTTCAGAAGATCTTCGAAGCTGAGCGAGAGATTGGCCTGCGCCCTCAGCAGCTGCTCGAAGCTGGTGATGAAGGTATAGTTCTCTTGGAAATTACGAGGGGTAACGTGCAGCAAATCCTCGAAGTCAAAGAGCAATTTTGTCTGGCTGTGAAGCAGCTCCTCGAAGCTCTCCACTGCGGCAGGCTTATCATACCCAGGCACCGGCACATAGGTGGCTAGGGTAAAGGTGTTGTTGTCGGGATCGGGATCGTTGGCATACCTCAGGTTAACGATATTGTACAGAGTTGTAGGAGCCTCGCTAGGTGCTGTTACGTTGATAACTATGTAAAATGTTTTATCCTTGGTGATGTTAACGTCTCCGAAACTGACGTAAAGAAGATCTCCCGTCTTATGAATATCGACCTCTGAAGTCAAGTCTGGTGTGCCAATGCCGCCATAGACTTTTGTCGAATCATAGATAACATCGTAAGGGAGCTTATCCGTCACCACTACATCCGTGGCATTGTTGAGGAGATCATTATTCGTCACGTTGATGACGTAGTAGAAGTCTGTCCCTGGATCCACTTCAGTTATATTGCAAGTGGTGTCGTTGCACGCCATCTTGCTCACATTCATGTCTATTGCTGGTTGTTCAGCCAAAGTGATGCCGGCAAATCCCAAGAGGATAACCAGGATCACCCCCCATGCTAGACTTATCTCTCTTCGCACCATTCTCACCTGATTAATATTTTTGATGAAAATAATCGAATCACGAGTTTAAATACTTTTCCATATCAATATAATTACATAGAGATCTTACGTCCGTATTTGCTGCGGTCTAACTGTGAAATCGCGATCAATGATTTCAGGATTGAGAATTGTGCTATGTGCTAATGCAGGCAGAGCAGCACGCTTTTGCGCGTAGAGCAAGCGGATGTGGCAATGGCAGGGCAGATAATTCAGCTTCGCGCAGATCCATAACTTTCTCCACGCTGTATCAAAGAATATTTCCAAATTTTGTGCGATTCTCTTCGGGGGTGGGGATGCCTGCGAGACACCGGCTCGCGGCCACGGGGGAATGGCCGCAAAGCGATGGCTTGACGGACCGATGATCCTGTTTCGAGCTCTCTCTTGTCGGCAGCAGCTCTGCCTATTCCGGGAGGGAATATTTCCTGAAGAAATGCCGGCCAGTTATTGCCAAAAGGGTATTTCCAGACCCCCAATATTTTAATTTAATACAATCTTTATTTATTTTATTTAAAAAAGAGAGAAAAATTTAAATCCTTATAAGTTTTTTATAGGAGAGAAGAAGGGATGGCATGAACTTGGGGGCATGGCAGCTGGGGCCTTTTAAGACGAGGCCCAATTATTTCATCACATCATTATTTATTCTAAGCTCCATATTATTTTTAGCCTCCGAGGCCCATGCCGATAATTGCGATGATTGCGAGCTCACCCGCGCCAATATAACCAATATTGCAATCACCAACTCGACCGATGCCCTTGGAAGGCTAATTGGCCCCAAAATAGCCTATGAGAAGGTGAACGCCACCTTCTGCGGGTGTCCAGATCTCACCAACTTGGTAGTGGTGAACTCAACTGATCAGTCCGGCCGAAACCTAAGCCCTAAGATAGCTCTAGAGAAGGTGAACCTCACCTACTGGGCTGAGCTGGATGTCACCAAGAGGCCTTCATTGGTGACCAACTTGAGTCGAGTGGGGCTCGATCTGGCCCTGGTTGAGTATAATATAACCATCAAAAATATAGGAGAGGTGAATGTAACAGGGATTAAGATCAATGACACCCTCCTGGGAAATTATTCCATCGTCAATTTGACTCCTGGACAGGAGGTCACCATATCCCCCTCTCCCGAATATATCGTCACCCAGAATGATACCAAATACTGCTGGATCCATAATATGGCTCTAGCGACGGGAAAGGACCGATGCTGCAAGCCCATAGGACCCTATTATGCCTACGCAGACTTTCCCATCAGCGCCAAGAACCTGGAGGATTATCTGAAGATTTACAGCGTGGAGCTGCACGAGCTTGGCTACAGCCTTAAGGGAGCACCGAACCCAAAGAAGCTAGCGGATTTTGAGCAGAAGATACGCATCCAGGCGAATAGGCTGATGACCTTTGAGGATATACTGCACGGCAACTTCACATGTGAGATCCCCGATCCCGCTTACATGCCCGAGCCCCCGCAGGAGCAGACCTGCTGCCCCTATTGCGCGAAGTAGAGGTAAGCTCTCGCTGAAGAGGCCCACGGGACACGGGACGATCCCTCCCTAGGGCCGGATGTCATTAGCCCTGGCTGATAGTCGGCAGCCTTCAGGCGCTGGCCTCTTTGGCTATGAAGGCGAGGTTGCATGGCCATCTAAAGTCTCCGGAAGATCGGAGATGGGGCCAGAAGATGGCGCTTTCTTCGAGATCAATCGTATTTCACCAGCTCATCCATCTCCTGCCACCCCTGAATCTGCGAATACTCTTTCCAGCTATCGGCGGGCCCTTTGAATTTCATAAACAGCATCTCCTCGAAGCTCATAAGCAGATTCGACTCCAACCTCAGTAGATCCTCAAAGCTGGCCAGGAAATTCACCAGGTCCTGCCTGTCCTGGGGATCTGCTTCTGCATTTATCTCTTGCAGCAGCATCTCGAAGCTTTTGTAGAGCTTGACCTGTCTTTTGAGCAGATCCTCCAGGCTGGCCAGAAACTCCCACTGAGCGTCCATGGAATGGCCTGGCGCAGTGTAGCCGCTAAGACCAATCCAGGCGTCGGTGATCTTGGTCTCGAAGGCCGCAAAGAGGAAGGCCTCGTCTCTGAGCTGAGATTCATAGCTCTTCAGAAGGTTTGTCCTCTCTTCTTTCCCCAGGTCCCTGTCCCAGCCGCTCCTCTGCTGATTGGAGAGAAGCGCCTCAAAGCTGCCCGTCAGATTGGCCTGGCCCCTCAGGAGCTGCTCAAAGCTGGCCATGAAGGTGTAGTTCTCCGCTGCGCCCCGCGGGATATCATTCAGCAGGTCAGAGAAGCTGAAGAGCAGATAGGTCTGGCTGTGAAGCAGATCTTCAAAGCTCTTTATTGCCGCGGTCTTATTATAGCCGGGGAGAGGCACATAGGTGTCCAATATGAGCGTATTGTCGCTCAATTGCTGGGCATACCTCAACCGCATCATATTGTAGAGGGTGGCGGGGGCTTCCTCAGGAGCCCTCAGAGTTATATTAATAAATCTCTTTGTGTTTCCAGGCACCTTGTTTATCCTTACCTCCAGCGTATTTCCCGTCTTATTTATGGTGCAGCCCGCTTCTGCACAGGGATTAACCACCGTGTCTATGTAGACCGCTTCATTAGGAATGAGGTCAGTAAACACCAGATCAGATACATCGCAGCCCGGAAGGGTATTATTCATAGTAATATTATAGCTAAACGCTTGCCCGGGCGGAACCTCCGCTACTACGAGGCCTCCCGCTCGAGCAACGGCACTCATCTTCAGGTCTGCACAGGGCGTGGACGCACCATGTGCCACCGAAATGAGCATAGCTGCTAGGATGCACTGAAAGGCAAGATTCCTAGCCATGATCACCAATACTGTATTACTTTTATTACTATGTAATCCTGGCTTCTGGTTTAAAAAGATTTCTATTATCTATGTAAATCAGCTACTACTTATGCACAGCGCTGCAGCTACCCCTATTATCTATATTACTACTAAGATATTTCTTTCGACATGGCCTCTTCTGTCATGAAATCCTTCGGCCGATGCCTCTGCGGTTGCCTGAACGATTGTGCAATGAGAAAGAACATATCGCTCTCCAAGATGCTCCTGGCCACCAGAAGCTCTACGGGATTAAATATTATTAGTTCTATTTCAGGAGGGGCGCTCCTCTCCTCACGGGGCCCGCTAGGCGCCGGGAGGGAGAGCAAATCGATCTATATCCCTCAATCGTTTTCGACGCGCTCCTTCGAATGGTGTTCCCCGCGGACGCGGGATTAGCGGGCCCGCCCGCAGACCTGCAGCGGGAGCACAAGGCATCGGGGCGATACAAAAAGAAGCATAATAGCAAGAGTCATAGTAGAAGCGCCGAGAACAGATAGTGTCGGGCCAATAAGGATGCGAATAGTGGGATCGTCGCAGTCGTCCAGAAGGATTTCTCTTTTATAGATCGCGCTATCCTCTGCAGCAATCAAGGGCGGTTTGAAGAACAGAGGGGGCAAAAGTTGAGATCAGCCGGCGAGATGAAAAGCTGCCAACTCTTTTCTTGGATGGCTGTCCTGACGGCGGCCGGACTTATTCCTGGTTGGCGACAATTTTTATCGTATTGCTCGACGATCCAGTGGAGATGCCGAAGGCAGTCTGATCTCCCAGCTGGATGTCCTCTAGATTGTAGAGCATCTGGGTCTCTGAGAGGGCCGATCTCTGATTCTTCTTGATCTCAATGGAGTTAAAGGCGTTTGGCGGGTCAGATCCTATAGAATATGTTCTCTGGTCGCCTGTGGTTATCTTATCCCTATTAAGGCCAACTCTTATGATCTCCACGCAGACCATATTGCTTTCGTCGTAGAGCATCTCTTTGCATGGACCATCGCCGAAGACCTTCGCCAGGTTGCAAACACAACCTGTAACTGCTATCGGCCGAGAGAAGGTCTTGATCTCGCCTGGACCAAGGGTGATATTATTGGTGATGAGCCCAAGCTGGTCGTCCACTATGGTCACATTCTTCACAGGCCTCTTGTACCAGTTCCGCACAGCATACGTGTAGGTAACTTTCTCCCCGGAAGTTACGCACTTCTTGTCCACGCTCTTCTCGAGGGTCAATCCGCCATGGGTCATCTTGAAGAGATCTTCAAAGCTCTTAAAAAGATCCGTCTGCCGCCGCAGGAGGTCCTCGTAGCTTTGCAGCAGCTTGACCTGCTCCTCGCGGGGAAGGGATTCCCAGCATCCTTGTGATAAGTTCTCGAAGCTCGAGAACAAGAAGACCTCTCTGTGAAGGAGATCCTCATAGCTGGCCAAGAACTTCTTCTGCCCCTCGCAATCCAGGTTGAACCATTGCAGCTTGAGCAGCTCCTCAAATCCGCTGAAAAGAACTGCTTGCCTCCTTAGCAGATCCTCAAAGCTATGCAAGAAGGTGATCTTCTCCTCAATTGTGGTATTTGTCCTGTGGAGCAGGGCCTCAAAGCTGGCCAGCAGCGTTGCCTGCCCCCTCAAGAGATCCTCAATGCTGGAGAGGGGGTCGTGATAGGTATTATTATATGGAGCCGTGTAATTATGCGCATACCGAAGTGTCTCATTCGAGCAGTTGAGGTCTTCTGTTGTGATGTTCTCTGAAGCCTGAGCTGCAAGAGCCAGCAATAAAAACAAACCGAGAGGCAGGGGGGCAAATCCCCATAATGAGGGGCAGGAGGGCCTCAGCCTGGCTCTCGGTTTGATTATCATAATCATCAATTTTGACTTCTAACTATTAAAATTTTTGGTTTAACTAATATTAATTAAACTGATCTAACAATATACATATATATTTTATTAGTTATCAAGGAGTCAATCATCGATCAATATGCTCTTAAAAGCTTTTCTAAACCCGCTGCCTTCGCGCGAAAGTTCTCATAGTCACAAGCGAGGTCCTTTGCTCCTCCATCTGCCTAAGCGAATTTTAACCGATGAAAGCACCTCTTTTTCAACTTCATAATCCTGCAAGTCAAGACGGCCTAAAAATCCTGGCCAAAAGCGCACCAAATACCAAAACTCAATAAATATATGATAAAGCTTATATGCGATGATTGCTTTCCATTTAAGAAATGGGTTGGAGGCGGACGAAAGGGCCGTGTCCATGTGCCTGTCATAGAAAAAGGCACACCTATGCGATAATGAATAGACGGGGGAGCATATAATGGGCAATCTCGCAAAGGGATCGAAACTTTTGGCAGCATTAGTAGTATTTATATTATGTATTTTAACTCCAGCGACATCCACCACAAACATGCAGTTCAGTTCAGGAGCCTACATTATCGATATGGGGTCGGTCAACACCTATCCCTACTCCTATGCCACAGGCCTCAAGCCCTACGGCCTGGTCTACGACCTGGTCATCAACAAGCAGATCCCCGTCTCCTGGGCCATTAATTCTTCCAAGTCAAAGGATGGAGTGGACTTCACCGTTGGGGGAAAGCAGTACAAGGGAGGGCCGCTCATAATACCCAAAGAGTATGCCTCCCTGGCCCTGTCCACCATAAACACGTGGAAATCCAAAGGGGTTGTGGTAGACGGTCCCATAGGCAGCTCCTTCACAGCACCCATTTACGGCAACATCACCAGCTTCCCCAACGCAGTCTGCGACCTGCAGAATGGAGCCATAATAATCTCCGCCTTCTATACCAAGGCGGAGGTTCCCTCCAGCTCCTACAGGCTGGGAAGCCCCCAGGATCTGGGGCTATGCGACGACATCTACGCCATGCCCCATGCCGATCCTCAGAAATGGACAACGCTGCAGAAGACCAAGTTCAAGAGCTTCATTGATGGGGGTGGGTATCTCTGGGCGGCATGTCACGCTGTCAGCGCGATGGAGGCTCCCACTCCAACCTATCTCGGCTGGTACTTTCTCAGCTCCAACGGCCTGATTCCCTGGGGCTCTCATTCCAGCCCATCCCCACCCTATACCTATAACGCTAGCAGCGCCACCCATCCCATAATGCAGTTCTTAGGGAACCTGGACAATGCTCTGCAGAGCGGCTCTGAGAAGGTATATCTCCCACGGCTAGGCAGCAGCTGGCGGCCTTCCACTATGGTAGCGGTTTGGGATCCAGATCAGATAGATGTAGTTACAGGAAAATCTCCGGGCAAGGCGGCCATCGTGGCCTACGGATATGCAGAAGGAAATACGGCCAAGGGCTTCATAGTTTACGAAGCCTCGCATAGCCTGGCCACGGGAACCGTCTCTGAAAATGTGGATGCTGCAAGGGTGTACGGCAACGAGCTGCTCATGGCCGGCATCATGAAACGGGTGGTGCTAACCGTAAACATTCCCTCGGCAATCGTAAGCGGCCAGGCGGTGACGTTGAGCGCTACAGCGAGCGGAGGGACGCCAGGATACACTTACGTCTGGAGCAGCTCCTGCGGCGGCATATTTTCCAACCCGTACGCCGCCACGACCACCTTCACTCCTCCTTCTGTCAGCGTGGAAACCTCTTGCGTAATTCGAGTAACGGTCACAGACCAGTGCGGCAGAAAGAACTTCGTAGCCCAGGTCGTGACTATTTATCCCACCCTGATGACCCTGAACAAGACGGATCGCAAAGAAGTGGTCCAGCCGGGAGAGATCCTGAACTATTCCATCTATTACAGAAATCAGAACCCGATCTTGAATGCCACGGATGTAACCGTCATAGATCTGCTGCCTTCAGAGCTGACATACATCCCAACTGCCTATCCTGCCCCAGCCGGCGTGGTCAACAACCCCAATGGGACCACAACCTTGACCTGGAACCTGGGGACAGTCCTCAAGAACAGCGGCTACAAAATCATCCGTTTGAATGCCTCGGTCAAAACCAGTGTATCTTCTGGAACTATAACAGACACCGTTACCCTCTATTACAAGGTCAATAGTAGTGGCCCGTTCTCACTACAGGCCCGAGACATAGATAGCGTAGTTCCAGTGTACAAGATGGTCAATCAGACGCTGGCTACGGTCGGAAATAAATTGCGTTACACTATATGTCCCAATTACAACGGCATCAAGCTGCTGCTCAATGCCATCGTTCGCGACACTATCCCGCTCAATACCATATACGTGACAGGAAGCGTCAACGCCAGCGGCACATACACCTCTCTCAACAAGACACTGCTGTGGCGATTGGGGAGCAACTCGGCGGGAATAGCTGGAAAGGTCACTGGTCACGCTGCAACAAACGGATATCGCAGAAACGTTTCAGTGAACGATACATATCTCCGAGAGGATCAGGTGCTTAGGAACTATGGAGCCTCTCTAACATTGCGCATAGATGGAAAAGGTGCCAATGAAAAGAAAGCCATCTTGTACTTTGCCCTACCTACGCTTCCCACAGATGCTGTCCTCACCAAAGCCGAGCTCGATGTTACCGTCACCAATCTCCGCCTTGCCACTACCATAGGCATCTACCGCCTTACTAGATCTTGGTGTCTAAAAGCAAACGGCGGATGCACTGCATGTATTAACGGAATTGTTGAAGGCTTGATGGACGATGCAGAACCCGCAACCAGCTACGGTGCCACTTGGAGTTACTATAATCACAAGAAAAATGCACCCGGCGCAATAAGTTGTGCCTGGACGACAGCAGGTGGAGACTATAATAGCACCGTTAGCTTTGGGAGTTTTTCCGGAGCTACAACGGGATTGAAGACCACAGATATAACTAATCTAGTCCGAGGCTGGTATAATGGCACCTATGCACTCCAGGGCATGTTATTGAGACAGACAACTGTTCAGGATGACATACAAATCGGAAGCAGGGAGCATGGTACTGCATCCAGCAGGCCTTATCTAAATGTCTCTTATACCATTTCCGCCACTCCCACAACCAACGTTATCATAACTGCAAAGCCGCTGCTCTCCTGCGGGGGAACAGCCTATGTGAATATGACGGTGAACAGCTCGGCCATAACAACCATCACCGCTCCCACCAGCCTTTCCATCAGCAGCACAGGCGGCGCGACGGCCAGCAAGATCAGTGGCCCAACTCCGGCCTCCTACAACAACGTGCCGGCAGGGACCGATGTGACCTTCCAGTACAAATACACCCTCTCCCCCGGGACAATTCCGGGCAGCATAAGCTTCACAGGAAGGCCAACTTCCCCGACGGCCACCTTTCACAACGCCACATCTGAAACCCTGCTTGTCACCCCCCATGTCGGCTATACTGTGACCATCGACCCCTCTACCAACCCTTCAGTGAGCTACATCAACAATACTGCCAACCTCTCCGATACCAATGCCTTCACCTCGCCCGTCGATTCGAACCTCGTCTCCACCAAGCTGTATTGGACGGCATCAATAGACGTAGACAAGGCGGTGAATATCAGCCAGGGACCGCTCTGCACTTATGTGAACTTCACTCTGAACGTCTCCAACACTGGCCAGGCAACTCTGGACCCGGTTACAGTTGTGGACACTCTGCCTGCCGGGCTGCAGTACATCTCCAGCTATCCCGGCGGCTCGCCAAATATGAACTGGGTCACCTGGACGAATATAGGCCCCCTGGCCCACGGAGCATACAAAAAGCTTTACATAAAGGCGCACATCGATGGCACCGCTTTCGGCAACCTCACCAATGTGGTCAATGTCACAGGAAACACTGTGGATGGGCGAGCGGTGAGGGATAACGATACAGAGGTAGTCAAAGCTTTAAGGGTGGGAATGGATGTAACCAAGAGCGGCAATAGGACGGTGGGAATTCCTTGCGAGTATGTGAACTTCACCCTCAACGTTACCAATACCGGCGAGGCCCCTCTGAACCCGGTGGAGTTGACCGACGTCTTCATGGAGGGATTGACTTACGTATCCAGCAGGCCTGCCGCCACACACGTGGATACCGTCAATAACACTATCGTATGGAGCAATCGAGGGCCACTGGCTAAAGGGAAATCAAATCTCACATATCTGGTATTCCACCTCAACGGCGATTACTACGGAGAGATTTTGAACACTGTGATAGCCAAGGGCAAGCTCTCCACTGGCATTAACTTGACTGCAATAAATTTCTCCAGCGTATATGTTCGGGAGCCCAAGATCTCAGTGAACAAGACGGTGAACCTCTCCGAAGGCGCCCCGTCCACGCACGTGAATTTCACCATAAACGTGAGCAACACCGGCGAGACCTACCTGAACCCGGCCACTGTTAAGGATACGGTTCCCTACGGGCTTGACGAGATTACAGCCAGCGGGGGAGGATCCATTTTGGGCAATCAGGTTACCTGGAACTTGGGGAACATGACTGTCGGAAGGCAGGTGACCCTCTACCTCGCTGCACATATCAATGGATCGGCCTACGGAGCTCTTACCAATAAGGCAAATGCCACGGGCACCTCGGCTACGGGCCTGAAGTATTACTCCAACGACACAAGGAACGTGACGGCACTCCGGACCTCGATCGCCGCCAATAAGACGGTGAACCTGTCGCAAGGGGCTCCCTCCACGAAAGTGAAGTTCACCTTGAAGGTGACCAATAACGGCCAAGTTACAATGAACCCTGTGAAGGTGGTGGACACGTTGCCCTACGGCCTCGAATATGTCTCGAGCAATGGCACGGCCGTCGGCAACGTCATCACTTGGGCCAACATAGGGCCCTTGAATGTCAGCCAATCGAAAAATCTGTACTTGGTGGCACACATCAACGGCAGCGCCTACGGAGCTCTTACCAATAAGCTAAATGTCACTGGCACCTCGCCTACCGGCCTGAAGTATTACTCCAATGACACCAGGACTGTAACGGCGCTGCATGCATCGATCGCAGCCAGCAAGGCGGTTAACCTTACAGAGGGGGCCCCGTCCACGAAGGTAAAGTTCACCATCAACGTGACGAACACGGGCGAGGTGACACTGAACCCCGTGAAGGTAGTAGATACGATTCCCACTGGCCTTGATTACGTCTCCAGCAACGGCACCCATGTGGGGAACACTGTCACTTGGACCAACATAGGACCTATGACTGCAGGCCAATTGAAGAGCTTGTACTTGGTGGCCCATATTAATGGTCTAGCCTATGGCCCACTCAACAACACAGTCAATGTCACGGGCACGCCACCCACAGGAGATGATGTCACCGCCCATGCCAGCAGGATTGTAACCGCGAAGCGAGCATCGATCGAGGTGAACAAGACCTCCAACGTCTCCTCCGGTTACGCGGGCAGCTATGTGAACTTCACTCTCAAGGTGACCAACACCGGCCAGGTTACTCTGAACCCTACTAAGGTTGTTGATACGCTGCCCTATGGCATGGTTTACATCTCTAGCAATGGCACTGCTGTCGGCAATGTCGTGACCTGGAACAATATAGGACCTCTAACCGCGGGCCAAATCAAGAAGCTGTATCTCGTGGCGCAAATAAACGGCAGCGTCATTGGCCCGCTCTACAATACAGTTGATGTCACGGGCAAGCCCCCCACTGGAAATAATGTCACCAATTCGAGCAGCTCTGAAGTGATAGCGTTAGAAGGTGTTCCGTCAATAATGGTGATAAAAGATGCAGACCCGACGAAAGCGGTCTACATGCAGAACATAACCTTCACAATCGAGGTTGCAAACAGCGGCAATTCGGCTCTTAATCCCGTGAAAGTTATTGACGTCCTGCCTACTGGACTGACGTACTCCAGCGATGACCGCGGCGGCAGCGCTGCAGGCAAGACCATCACATGGAACAATGTGGGGCCATTGGCAATAGGAACTTCAACCTTCATCCACATGATCGCCTTCGTGGATGGAGACAAGTTCGGCGATCTTACCAACTACGTCAATGCCACAGGTAAACCCGCGACGGGGAACAACGTCACCGACAACGACACTGCGGTTGTGGACGCTCTCTACAATCCCAACATAGACATCACCAAGACGGCCATACCCGATAGCGCAGGGCCTGGTGATAACGTAACCTTCATCATCAATGCCACCAACACCGGCAATATACCCCTGCCCACTGTCAGGGTGGTGGACATCCTGCCGGTGGGCATGGTCTATGTATCGGACAACCGCAGCGGAACGGCCTCAGGCAATGTGATCACCTGGAACAATGTTGGCCCCCTGGCCAGAAATCAATCTACCTATATCCGCTTGAATGCCACTGTGATCTTATAGCTGCGGGCATTATATGGGAATGCTGACCACCAACCGCTTCCTCCTCCTTTCGGCCCCATCGGCCTTGCCTTCTCCTCCGGCACCTAGGCCAGTGGCTCCAGAAAATTGTCGTCGCCCCCCCTTAGCAGGAACACGCCGCCGTGCTGCGGTCTCCGGCTTCAATCTTGCTGCTACTATTATTGCCGGGACAGCCCAGGCATTTGCTCCTCTGATCCCCTGCAATCTTTACTACGTTCTGGGCTTTTGATCTTTGCGAGCCCACTGCCATAGATCTCTGAAGCCCGACCTTGATCCGGTCTTCTTTGACCGTGGGGCAGACCAGCTCTACGCATACCTTGTTGCTCTCGTTGTGGACAACAAAGCCCTTGGGGTCCTCGCCCAGGACCATGGCCGTGTTGCAGATAACGGTGCCGCATTTCCCCTCCAAGACTGAAGATGCATTGACAAAGATTGTCTCATGGGGTCCCAGGGTCAGGCCTGCATCCACTATGCCCAGGCGGCTGTCTATGACGGCGACATCTTTTATGGGGTAATCGGCCTTGTTGGTTACATTATATGTATAGAGGACGGTGTCTCCGGGCGCGGGACAGCACGCGTAGGCCACCTTCGTTATCTCCAGGACGTCGCAGTTAACCTTCAGGAAGTCCTCAAAGGTCTCCAGAAGGATAGCCTGCCTTCTGATCAGGTCCTCAAAGCTCTGCAAAAAGGAGATCTTACGGTCTTCCGGCAGCAGCTGCTGCTTGTGCAGGAAATCCTCAAACTTAAGGAGGAGGCGGGATTCTCTCTTCAAAAGGTCCTCATAGCTGTCCAGGAACTTCTTCTTCTCGCAGTAGGGGAGGAAGCACCAGATCTTCTTGAGATCGGACTGAAACTGATATAGATACTCGGCCTGCTTTCGCAGCAGGCATTCGAGCTTGCTTGTGAGGTCGATGCGCTCCTGATCGCTTAAGTGCGGCCATTTCTTCTCCAACTTCCCCTTAAAAGCATCCAGAATCACGGCTCGATCTCGCAGCTGGCACTCGAACTCAGCCATTAATCCGCCGCATAGCGCTATCGATTCCAGAGTGTACTTTTCCCAGACTTCTGTGGTCTCCAGCTGCTTTATGTCCGCAATCAGAGGGGATTTGAAAAGAGATAGGTTGAGGTCGGATGGGCTCTCCAGGGGATTGCTCTCAGCCGAATAATTGGTTACATTTATTGGAGGGGTCTGTTCCAGATCAGCTCCCAAGCCAGATATGACATATAATGCAAAAAGCACAACCGCTATAGATGCTACTTTCAACCCCTTCGACCCCATTGCTATCTCCCTTCTGATTCCCTTTGGAATTACTCTTAAGAAACTCATATATAATTCTTTCATCTAACAGAGAAAGTATAGTATATAATATATAATTTTAAAACTTACAAATTTCTCTAATACAATTCTTGCGGTTTAGGTATTTATCCGAATCTTTTGCTTGACGCAACAAATATATGAAAAAAGATAAAATTTAAATATTAGAAAGTAATGTACATTCAATTAAAAAATATATGGAGGAAGTAAATGGCGAAAAAATGGGGGGTCGAGGTCACCTCGCTGGCCGTACTAATGTCTGTATTTGCATTGACTGGAGTCGGCATAGCGGCTGAATACAGCTCAATGACTAGCTATGAAGATCTATTGAGAAAACAAACACTCCTTATAGAAAGTTTTGAAAGTCTGCTGAAGAACACAACACTTAATTCTAGTATGAGTTATACATTTCTGGACAGCTTCGATGACCTGGCGGAAAGACAGCAACTGGGTCTCTACAGCTTTGAGGATGTGGTGAGCTTCAACTGGACTGAGCTAGACATCGCGCAGACTATCAACCTGACTGCCAGCTACGAGGATCTCCTGAGAAGAGAGGCCGTCATCCTCACCAGCAATGAGGATCTTCTCAAGAGGGGCTTCTGCAAGCTACCCTCGGGTCAGAAGAAAGATCTATTAGATAGATTTGAAGACAGGCTCAAGTTCGAGGTCGTCCTCCTCAAGAAGTTCGAGGACTGGCTGCATTATCAACAGATGATAGAGGGCACGGATTACGATACCTGGATGGCCTTCCTGTCCAGCTTCGAGGATCTGATCCGGAGACAGTCCGATCTGCTGGACAGCTTCGAGATGTTGATGAAGATCGATTGCACCGATGAATATATCAATGTGACCAAATCGGTGGACCAGCAAAACCCAGCTACATACACATATACTATTACTGCAAAGAGCACTTATAGCATCAAGAATGTCGTCGTGAAGGACTCTCTGTGGGGCGAAGTGGGGACTATAGCACTATTGGACCCGGACGATCCTCCTGAGGTAATACAAGTACCCAACAAACCTCTGAGCTGCGCTGACTGCAACAACTGCCAATGCAAGGTCTGCAACTTCGCGACAGTCTGTGGCGAAGTGATTACAATCAACGGCAACTTCACGGTCTGCGATGTCAGCAATGAAGTATGCGTCACAGTCGACGATAATTTCGGAGTAGAGCCATTCTATCCGGGGAAGAAGCTGACTGAGACGGTAGTAAAGCCAACTCCGGAAGT
>Ga0315295_10002660_pt1 | contig 15095 bp, 14 predicted proteins | sample YL17G14_0_MG_FD_204453 | JGI IMG/M metagenome (GOLD analysis project Ga0315295, IMG submission 204453) | Sediment microbial communities from Yellowstone Lake, YNP, Wyoming, USA - YL17G14_0 | ecosystem: Environmental > Aquatic > Freshwater > Lake > Sediment | place: USA: Wyoming | collected...
AACGGGCTTTTTCTAATGTACTTAACAGATCTGGCTGCTATTTATCCAAGTTTAAAAAAACCCGACATTCATCTTCTAAACCACTCCTGCACACCAAACTGCTGGATTTATATATACCGTGGTCACACTCTGTTTTTCGCGCTAAGAGAAATCGAACCCGGCGAGGAACTCACAATCTCCTACCTGCTTAGTCCAAAAGACGAGACCTGTAATCCTTGCACCCACACCTGTAAATGCGGTAGTAAGTTTTGTACTGGCACCATGCACTTATCAAAAGATAAATACGAAATTTGGCAAAATTTACAAGATGAAGAGAAGAAAAAAACTAAAACGGCAAAATTTACCTTTGGTAAAAATTTGCCAAAACTCGCATCTTATCCAAAAATAATCCCCAATAACCCAATTTACGCAATAATTAGCTCAGTAAACGAGCCACCTTCCGTAATACCGAATAGACAGATTTAGTAGTTGACCACCAATTCTTTAATAAAGCGAGTAGTTATTAATCCGGCCCTCTGCTCCCAAATACTACTTCAGGGAAGTTTCAATCCCTTGCGCGATAGCTTTCCAGACTGATATTAATCTGTCTGGTACCGGCTGCTGTTGGTTATTCCAGGCATTATCAACAACCGCCACAAAGCTTGAATTGCCGATTTTTTGGGCAAGTCCCCTTCCTATCTGATATTCCGCGTCAGTCCATCCGGTAAAACCGTTGTGAATCTCAATAACCGAATTTAGATACTTATAGAACTCGTTGTATGTTTGTGCCTTGGCAATTTTAGCCTCGTAATCTGCAATTTGCTCTTCCAAAGGTCCCGTATTGGGCATTGACCCTTGTGCCTCCTCCAGCTCTTTTGTCTTTGCGTCCAGCTGAACTTGTAATTGCTCCTTCTCTGAAACGAGAGAGTTGTATTGCCGAACTCTCGAGAAATAAAGGTAACCCAATACTGCAATGCCTACCAAAAGAACTCCTATTATTACAATGAATACTATTAGGACTTTTTTGGAAGGCTTGGAAGAAACATCGGCAACTTTTTGAGTTGTTAGTTCTTTTTCCGACTTATCGTCTTTCTCAACGACCTTGTCCATGTTCACCCCCTCTTTTCTATCTTAACACATCAGAAGTAGACTACCCTTACTTCTCGATTAAGTTACAATTTGAGGCTAGAGAATTGGCTCGCCAAGTGGGACGATTTTAGGACTTTTAGGTGGGTAGAACAAATTGAGCTTACCGAAGCGACCAAACTAATGGACAACGTCAGAGCCTATTTCTGTAATGACCACCAATTCCAATTTTAGATAGTTCTTCAAATCAGTATAATCTAGTAGTGGCTATCGCGATTCTAACCATAACATTTATTCTTCTTCTAGTATTTTTCATCCGTAGCGGCTTACGTCTGGCTTGGGTTTACTCCTCCATCATTTTTGGGGCTTACGCTTATATCATTACTGAGGTATTAAGTATCTCCTCAGCCCTAACCTTTCGGAATGTGTTTATTTCATGGTGTTTATTATGCCTAGTTTTATTTTATTTACTACGTCATAGAGGTGTTAACTTAGCTAAAAATTGGTCCCCGATAAAAGGAATATTCGGATTTAATCCTTTGACTATTCATCCCCTATCCCGGCCATTTCTCTTGTGGTTTTCACTTATTTGTATCCTCGCGTTTACTTTTGTAACTGCTATTAAATCTCCTCCCAACACTTTTGATTCTATGGCCTACCATTTACCAAAAGTGGAACATTGGATTCAAAATAGGAATATTAATTTCTATCCCACTAACGAAGAACGCCAGCTTTATACAAGCCCCTTCGCTGAGATTTTAATACTTCAAGTACGTTTGTTGGCTGATGCAGATACTTTTGTGAATATCATCCAGTGGTTCGCAATGGTTAGCAGTCTAATTTGTGTCTCACTGCTTATAAAAGAATTTGGTCTGGGGAATTACTGGCAGCTTACAGCCTCAGTTGTGACAGCTACTATACCAATGGGCATACTCCAGTCAACAAGTACTCAAAACGACTATGTCGTATCTTTTTGGATAATATGCTCTGCCCTTCTTATCATAAGAAGTCTTCGTATCAAGAGATCGTCGTGGGCGGATATTGCCTTTTTGGGCCTTTCACTTGGCCTGGCCGTGCTAACAAAACAGACAAGTTTTTTCTTTCTCCTCCCTTTCGTACTTCTTTACGGGATAACACAAATTGTAAAGTCCAAGAATGTCTATCAACTTGCTGTTATATTCTTAATCATTATTCTGTTTAATGTTTCTCAATATACCAGGAATTATCTTCTTTTCCGTAATCCACTGGGACCAGAATCTGACATGTATAAAGTCTCCTCTCCACTGCCAATTTATCTAATTTCAAATACTCTAAAAAACATTAGCGTACAAGCAGGTACAACCAACACTAAACTAAATGACGTTATTTATGGAGGTTTAATAAATATCCATAAGGCACTCAATGTTGATATTAACGATTCTCATACCTCGTGGGAAGGTTCCTCTATATTTCAAGTGGCTCCCGCCGGCAGGTCGGAAAATTATGCAGGAAATCCTATACATCTATATCTCATTTTTGTTGCCACTATTTTAATTCTAATAAGCAATAAACTAAAAAGTATTCCTAAAATCTATGCGGGGGCCTCGTTTCTGGGATTTTTGATAATTTGTATGTACCTACTCTATAACCCCTGGATTAGTAGACTACAGCTTCCATTTTTTATATTAATGTCCCCCGTAGTTGCATTAGCATTATCCAAATTTGGTAAATTTTTTAGCTTTGTCATCATTATTTTACTGATTTATACTTCTATACCTTACATAATGCAGAATCCTGACCGATCACTGATTAGGCCCAACTCCATATTTCAAAAAAACAGAGATGAGATAACATTTCTCAATTATTCACCTAAAGCACCTGGTATTTATAATCAGATGGTGAAATATATCGTGGATCACAATTACAGGCAAATTGGTCTTTGCGCTACAGGTAATATTTGGGAATATCCTTTCTGGTATAAGTTGAGGCGAAGTTATAAAAATGGTTCGTTCAGATTCGAACACGTCAATGTAACCAACACATCTAAACAAATTCCACAAGATTTTCACCCACAAGCAGTAATTAGTATTGGATGCAAAGATATAAACAGCTTATCCCCAAAGTCAAGGATTGAATTCTATACAAACTTTGAGGTTGATGAAATTTGAGTCAGATAAATAGGCTTCCCCACCGACATTCAAACTTTTTATTTGGGACCTAGACCACGGGCGACCAAAGGAAGTCGAATGGCTCCGACTGATAGAAATAGAAATGGAGAGAACCTATTTTATCTCTCGAGCCTTTTTCTTAGTTCATCTATGACAGCTTTCTGCCAGTATTTCATGGAAAACCAACCAATCAATGGTTGTGCAACTATACGGAGCCAGCGTTTATGGATGGCAACTTTATAAGTGTAATCAATCACCGTTCCATCTGAGCTTTCAGACAACATCAATTCTTCGTGGCCAGAAGTTCCAAACTTAGGGCTTTCATTATCCGAAATGAACCCCTTTCCAGGGAGGATCTGAGTTTTCATTTTTACTGGAAACTTTTGGCCGAACGACTTAACGGACGCATCCATTTCCAAGTAATTACCTTCGCACCTCATGACTTGTATAGACTCCGCAACTTTCGGAAAATACTCAGGCCATTTTTTAAAGTCAGTCATTATGTTATACACCTCCGTTAGAGGAGCCTTGACAAGCCACCTAGCATGGAGAGCGATGTCTTTCATATAAGAATGATATCAAAAAGTTCGAACGTCCAACACTGGTTGAAGGAAATTTGAGACTGAAAATGACTGGCTCCGCGGGAAGGATTCGGACCTTCAACCTCGTTCTTAACAGGAACTCGCTCTACCGTTGAGCTACCGCGGAATGCAATTTAGCTTCACTATTATACCAGAAGGATTCTTTAATCTAAATAATCTTGAAGCTTCTTCCTGCGAGATGGGTGTTTAAGTTTTCTTAAAGCCTTTGCCTCAATTTGCCTTATCCTCTCTCTTGTCACTCCAAATACTTTTCCTACCTCCTCCAAAGTCATTTGTTTGTTTCCCTCAAGTCCAAATCTTAGTTTTAGTACCCTTGCTTCTCTGTCTGAAAGGGTTGAAAGAACTTCATCGAGATGATCTTTTAAGAGTTGTTTTGAAGCTTGGTCTACAGGTGAGAGCTGGGATTCGTCTGGAATAAAGTCTCCCAAGAAGCTTTCCTGGTCATCTCCGACCGGAGTTTCGAGTGAGGTTACTTCCTGGGCTATTTTGAATATTTCCCTTACTCTTTCTGCGTCCAACTCAAGCTCATCTCCAATTTCCTCCGGGGTGGGTTCCCTTCCCAATTCCTGCATTAATCTTCTTGAGGTTCTATAAAGTTTATTTATTGTCTCGACCATGTGGACAGGAATTCGAATGGTTCTTGCTTGGTCCGCAATTGCGCGGGTTATTGCCTGTCTTATCCACCAGGTCGCGTATGTTGAGAACTTAAATCCTTTTCTCCAGTCGTATTTCTCAACTGCCCTTATAAGTCCCTGGTTTCCTTCCTGAATAAGGTCGAGTAGAGATAGACCACGGCCAATGTACTTTTTGGCAATTGATACAACCAGTCTAAGGTTACTTTCCGTGAGTTTGTCTTTGGCTTTTTTCTCGGCTTTCTCGTAGCGTTTGGCAAGCTCTATCTCGTCCTCCGCTGAAAGAAGGGGAACTCTGCCTATTTCTCTTAAGTATTGTCTTACCGGGTCGGTTGACTCCACTCCTCCGAGTTTTGAAAGGATCTCTATTTCCCTTTCGAGTTTCTCTTTCTCTTTTTCGTCGGAATCAATCTCTTCTGGAGTTACTGATTCAAAAACGTCTACGTTTTCTGCAAGAAGCCTTGCGTAAAAATCATCGAGCTCCTCCACCCTTGCTTCCGCATTGGGAAAAACCTCCATTATTTCCTCTTGGGTTAAAAATCCCTGGCCTTTGCCTTTTTTGACTAGTTCCTCTACTGGTTTTCTTATCATGGTTTTTAGGCTTCGCGAAGAATTATACCCTCGGTTTTCTTAGATTCAAGCTCCGAAAGTTTTCGGGAGATGACCCCGAATCGTTTTTGTGCTCCCTTAAGTTTAGCTTTATCCTGGCTATTTTCAAGTTGATGAATTTCTAAGGCAATTCCTTTAAGTTTGTCTTTGGCATCCAAAATCGTTAATTCCTCTAAGAGTAGTTTTAACTCAGCTTCCGTTTTCTCTTTATCTGCCAAAACCTCCGCGAAATCCAAAAGGACCATTTCAGAGAAACCTTCCGAAAGCTCCGAAGGAAGACCTTTTGCAAACTCTGCGACGTTAAATTTCGGTTTTTTGGCTAAATAGTTACCGGCCTCCTCCAAGATTCGTTTGGCCAAAGGGGTAGCGACCCTTGTTTTGACCTCTTCATCTGCCAAACGTTTCGGGTCCGACTGAATAAACATACTAACGAGCCTCTCTTCAAGAATCTGTCTTCGTGATTTTTTAGGCTGGGTAAATTCTATCTCAAGCTCGTGTTTTTCTCCCTTCTTTGTCTTCTCAAAATGTTCGATTTGTTCGGAAACCGCCTCTTGTGGAACAACCAATCTCTCGGCAACTTTTTCAATGTAATGGGCTTGTACAATCTTGTCGGGAATCTCTGCAAGGATAGGAACAATTTCCCTACTTACTTTTGCCTTCTCCTCTCCGGTTTTGCCTCCGAAACGCTCAAAGACAGAGTCGACGAGAAAATCCCAAACTCCTACCGCTCCAATTAAAGCTTTTTTATATGCATCCGGATTTGCCCTCGCTGCCTCGTCGGGGTCTTTATAGCCGGGAATCTTGGCAACTTTTACGCTTAGTCCCTGATTTTGGGCAATTGCCACACCTCGTCTTGCGGCGGCGTCTCCCGCAAGATCTGTGTCTAGGGCTAAAATAAGCTTCTCGCCAAAACGGCTAAGAAGTCTCACCTGCTCTTCCGTTAGAGCGGAGCCTTTTATGGCAACAGCATTTTTAATCCCAGCCTGCCAGGAGGAAATCATATCAAGTTCCCCCTCAACAATAATTGCCGTTTTTTTCTGTTTTATTCGCTCTTTGGCAAGGTTAAGTCCGTAAAGGAGGTTTCCCTTGTGGTAGACGGGTGTTTCCGGGGAATTTATATACTTTGCCAAATCTGACTTTTCCAAGGAAGGAAGAATTCGGCCGGCAAAACCCACTGTGTTTCCCCTGTGGTCAAAAAGGGGAAAGACTATCCTTCCTCTAAAGCGGTCTTGCTGAAAACCGTTTCTTGAATAAGTAAGCCCCGCCTTATCGAGCTCCTGAGGAGAAAATTTCTTCTTTTCTACCAAAAACTGTATTAAGGCTCCGGACGCATCCGGGGAAAAGCCCAGCTTAAATGTCTCTATTGTCTCGAGTTTGAGTCCGCGCTCCTTTTTAAGGTAATCCAGGGCAACTTTTCCTTTGGGGTGCTTAAGAAGAAGATATTGATAAAGTCTGCCGGCAAAAGAATTTATCTCGTAAAGTCTTTCTTTTTCTCCCTTTTGGGAACCCTTAAAAGGCGCAAGCTTTACCCCGGCCCTGTCGGCCAAATACTCCAAAGCCTCGCCAAACTCCATTCCGTCGTACTTTTGAAGAAAAGCTATTGCGTCGCCACTCTCTGAACATCCAAAACATTTAAAAATCTGAAGCTCTGGAGAAACCATAAAAGAGGGTGTTTTCTCGCCGTGGAATGGACAAAGAGCTCTGTAGTTTCTGCCCGCCTTTTTAAGCTCTATATACTCGGAGATAAGGGCAACAATATCCGTTTTTTGTTTTACTTCATCAACCTGGTCCATCCTGTCCTTCCTACAGCGAGATTATATCAGAATAACCCGAAGAAAAACCTAATACCCCTTAGGCGGTGAGGGAGGGATTCGAACCCTCGGTAACCTTGCGGCTACTCGCGATCTCCAATCGCGTGCACTAGACCACTATGCGACCTCACCTTGTTTAGCCTTTGAATTATAACAAATTCTCCTGCGATCCTCGCCCGAGCGTCTCGTTTGCTTTTTTCAATACGGTTTTTTCGCCCGGATATTTAAGTTTTACATAAGCTTTATCAAAAGGAAGCCATTCTATAGATTGGGTCTCATCGCCGTATCCCTCCCTTAAATCTATTATCCTCTCCATTAAATAAAAGGTCACAAATTTTAGAATTTGTTCCCCGTCTAAAGTAAAGAAAAATTTTATCGTTCCCAGTTTTTGTACAATCCGTGCCTCAACCCCACCCTCTTCCCTAACCTCCCTAAGGGCTGCTTTTTGGATCTCGTCTTCGCTTCCCCTTCTTAGACCGCTTGCTACCTCTCCCGGAGCGCCTTCGGCCTTGTTGTCAATCCATCCTTTGGGAAGCCGCCAGATTGGATTGGGAATTCTATCAGAAGCTCTTGACTGGGTAATTAACCAAAGGAAGCTTTCTCCCTCTTTTTTAAACACAACTCCACCCGCAGAGAATTCGCGCCTTAGCGCTTCTTGAGATTTTGCTTTTCCCACTTTGCTAGAACTTGTTTGGCTTCCCGAAGCTGGGAAGCCTCTTTTTTCGAACCCATCTCTTTTACGGCTTTTGCATACTCCAGCCATTTAGAATCGTCAAAACCGATAAGTTCCCCTGCCGAGGCTTTATAAATAAGAAGGTAGTAAAGAAACTTCTGGGGCACCGAACGGTTGTTTATGTTAATTGTTGCGGAACCTCTGCCGACCTCTTCCAAAACCTTAACTGTCATTCCCCCCATTTCTCCCAATACCCTCAAAATTGCCCTAACGGAAGATTCTCCTTTTCTAACTGTGGCCCTGGGAAGCTCCCACGCCGAATCCTCGGAGGGTTTTACCAAAAGCCAATATTGTTTGCCCTTCGATTCCTTAAACAAACAGGCTGCCGAAATAAGTATGGTTGTTTCTTTTTTCATAATGTTTGCGGTGGGTACAGGATTCGAACCTGTGTAGGGCTTTCGCCCTCGGGTTTTCGGAACCCGCGCATTTGGCCTACTCTGCCAACCCACCTTGGTGTGCGCCCACCCAGAGTCGAACTGGGATCAACGGCTCCGCAAGCCGCCACTTTATCCATTAAGCTATGAGCGCTTTGGTTCTAACGATTTCCGGGAAGCTTGTCTGCAAACCAATTTGCTGCCTTGTCGAGGTAGGCTGGGGGAATTTCCTCCTCGGTAAGGTGGGAAGAAAGAGCCTTATTAATTTCCGCTTTCTTATCTTTATCTATAACAAGCTCCATTCTTCCTACCAGATTAGCTGCCTCAATGACCAACAGCTCACTGTCAAACTGGTGTCTGAACCAAAATCTGCCCAAGTATGCCCACGCTGTTTTTTTGCCCGCTATCTTTACCCCCTTATTGGTAACTCCGTATTCTATTTCCTCGGGTTCAACGGTAGATAGAACATAAAAAAGAAAAACCAGGGCAATGATAAGAACAACCGGCATTATACCTTCAATGGCAAATAGAACAACGCCCGTAATTCCCGCCATGGCAAAAACCGTTACATAAAAGCGTCTGTCTCTTCTCTTAAAGGGCCTGGCTGCTGCTTTCCAGGAAACAAGTTCGCGCTCTGGCTCCTGTTTAACAACGACGGGCGCTGGTTCAGTCGACTCTCCCTCTTTCAAAGAACTATCCTTATGATGTTTCTCGTCTTCGGCAGGCATTCTAGTAAGATATTATACCTCAAAGCTGGGTTTCGTTCCAAGCCTAAAATCTGGTATAATTTAGCCTTGCCATGGAGGGTATGCCGAGCGGCTAAGGCAATAGTTTGCTAAACTATGACCGCGAAAGCGGTCGGTGGGTTCGACTCCCACACCCTCCGCTCATAATTAAGTAACTTTGGAGGGTTGGCAGAACGGTTAATGCGCAGGTCTTGAAAACCTGTGGGCGAAAGCCCTCAGAGGTTCGAATCCTCTACCCTCCGCCAGTTGGGAAATGGCAAAAATTGTCAAAGCGTTGAGTGTTTTAATTGAAGAATTATTAAAATAAATACCGCTCTTATGAAAAAAATTACATTAGTCATTTTTTTGATTATTTTGCTGTCTTTTGCGGTCGGGGTTTATTTTTATCCCCAAATGCCCGATAGAATGGTTTCTCATTGGAACGCGATGGGAGAAGCGGACGGACATATGTCAAAATTTTGGGGGCTGTTTTTGATGCCGATAATCTCCATGGCAATGGCGTTGCTATTTCTTGCAATTCCCAAGATTGACCCGTTGAAGGAAAATGTAAAAAAATTCAGGAAGTATTTTGACGCGTTTATCATCCTAATTCTCCTATTTCTGTTTTACCTCTATCTGCTTACGATTTTTTGGAATCGTGGTGCGAGGTTCAATTTTATTTTTGCTCTCGTACCGTCGTTTGCCGTTCTGTTTTATTATCTCGGAGTACTAACGGAGCATGCCGAAAAAAACTGGTTTATTGGCATTAGAACCCCTTGGACTATGAGTAGTGAAACGGTCTGGGGAAAAACCCACAAGCTTGGCGGCCGACTATTCAAGCTTTCCGCGCTTATCGCCTTGGCGGGAATGTTTTTTGAAGGGTATGCGATATATTTTGTAAGTATCCCTGTAATCTTAACGGCCCTGTACACTAGCTGTTACTCTTATTTTGCGTATCGAAAAGAAAAAATATAGCAGGCGTCGGAACGCTCGATTGATTTTTTTATAGATAAATTAAAACTATGAATAAACTAAAAAAAGACCAGATTTTAATCGCAATCTCAACAATAATGCTGCTGTTCACGGCATTGATAAATTGGACGATTTATTCTTGGTTAATCTTAATTTCTGTAATCATAATTATATTTGTTTGGTATTTTAGAAAAACTTGAAATCGTCCTTTTCGCTTCCGCTTCAAGGCGAGGCGGGCGGAAGGGGGGTTTGGGGGGAATTCCGCCCGCCGAGCCAATCGTTCGCAATTTCGGTTCGGATATTTTCAAACAGACACCGCCGCTCGGTAAAGTACATATTAAGTACATATAAAGAGGGGGTAAAATTAAGCTATCCCCTAGACAAGGCAAGTCCCCACACCCTTTTTGCACCTGCTTGTTTTAAAACCTTTGCCGCCTCTTTTAGGGTAGATCCTGTCGTCCAAACATCATCAAACAAAACTACTGTAGAATCCTCCGATAAGGAAAAGCCCGGAGAAACCGCAAATGTGTCTTTAAGATTTCCAAGTCTTTGTTGTCTTTTAAGCTCTGTTTGGGAAGTTGTGGAAGTAACTTTTGTTAAAACTCTTCTTAGGAATGTCCAGCCTAAAGTTTTTGCAATAACCTTTCCGACCTCCTCTGCCTGGTTGAAACCCCGGAAGTTTTTCTTGTACCAATAAAGAGGGATAGGAATAAGAACCGTATTATTCGACGGCAACAATCGAAGTTTTTGAAGACGTTTTGAGGCGTAACTCGATATTTCTCCGGCTATTTGGACGGCAAATTTATATTTAAGAGCTAGAATTGCCTTCCTGACTACTCCATCGTAATCCCAAAGGCAGACAAGTCCATCCAAACTTAAAGGTTCTTTACATACGGTATGTGTCATTCCCCTAATTGCGGGGTTAAGACAAACGGGGCATGCCGGCCTGGGAATTCTAACCTTATTAATACAACTTATACAGATATAGCCTCCCAGCTTGCCGCAACCAAGACAAGTCTTGGGGAAAATAAGGTCTAATATGCTCATCTGGGGGTATAATAGCTCATATGTCAAAAATAACTAATAAACGAGCAAGTTATGAGTATAGCCTTGAGGAAGACAGGTACGAAGCCGGACTTTCCTTAAATGGGGTCGAGGCTAAGGCTATTCGAGAAGGGCACGCCGACCTTTCGCGATCGGTCATTAGGCTTTTGGGGGGGGAAGCCTGGCTAATTAACGCCAATATTTCCTCCGTTCAAGCCCAAATCTCAAGTCCTACAAGAAGTAGAAAGCTTCTTCTCCATAAGTCCGAGATTTTATCTTTGGCAACCAAAATGAAGCAATTTAAATTGACTGCCGTGCCTATAATGTTGTATACTAAGGGCCGTCTGGTCAAGCTGAAGTTTGCTTTGGGCAAACCCAAGCGCAAATTCGAAAAGAAAGAGTTTATAAAGAAGAAAGATATTGAGCGCGAGCTTGAACAGGAACTAAAAGGAAATTAGGGGGCGATCGGTTTCGACGGAAAGTTCTTTAAAAGACTGCAAGCCAAGTTTGATTCACACTTGTCAAAAGGGGTCAAAATATAGCGTCACTCATAAAACAAGTTACGCTTTTGCCTCCGCTTAAAAAACGTTTTGAGGCAAATGTCTACTGGAGGTGCTTCTCGGCCGCACCAGCTAGGCATAAACCAGTCGGGATGCAGCAAGTTTTTTGGTTTAAGGAGCTTGTTTAAGAATATTAAACCTTACTTTAGGCTACGCTGCTGATTGCTAAGGCTTAAGGGAAAATTAATAAATCAGATATGCTTGTAGAAGTCTTTTGAAGTTATTTTTCGGACGAGGGTTCAATTCCCTCCGCCTCCACAATCGTTATAGATGCTTTGCCTCAAGTGAAAGAAGTTTATCTCCGGTAAGAAGAATTATCTTTTTGTTTTTCTCGGAGACCGCCAGGTCTGTGGCTTGTTTAATTTTGTCATGGATATACTGGGCTTTGTATTTGCCTTCTTTATCGATAACCACAACTCTGCCTTCTTGCCTATCGAGAATATAAATATAAGAAAGGCCCTCGTTGGTATAAACGGAATTTAGGAAGTTTAATTCCGGGTTCACTCCCGATATATCGAAAGCGATTCTATTGCCCAATGAATATTTATGAACGTCTCCCGAGCCAAAACCCATCCAAATGGCTCCGTCGATGGTTACCGCAACCGCATCTTCCAGATTTGCCTCTATTGGGTTTGTATTCCATTTTTGCGCGCTTCCAAATCCAGTTTCGCTTCCTGCATAGCGCCAAATAGTTTTTGCGCTTTTGTCGATTACGTACATATTCCCTCCGTACATATACATAAGGACTCCTCCCTCCCAACCTTTTTCTATAACCTCGCCTTCTCCTGTTTCCGAAATTCCCGAGGAGGTGAGTACAAAAACTCTTCCCGAATAGGCGGCAAGGGACTGGGCTTCACTTATCTCGTCGGGGCCGGCAACAATCTCGGATTTTTTGGTGTCTGTTGCTACCGAAACAACCCTTTTGCCGCCTCTATTTAGTACATATACCTTCTCGTCCGAGGCCACGAGCTCGTCTCCCACAAAGCCCGAGGTTAAAATCGAAAGGTCCACAAAAAGGGCGGGTTCGTCTTTATATTCTCCAAGGACCCTGCCTTCGTTTTGGGTAAGATCGCCTTTAAGCTTTTCTATTTCCTCGTCCTGAAACCCTTCGTCTTCGATTTGGGAAACTAGAGACCTTGAGCTTAAGAAAAGCTCCCTGGCCCTTTCCTGGCTTATGGAGGCCAGTTTTAAAGATTCTTCGAATTCGTGTTGTGCTTGAGTAAGTCGTGTTTCGTACTTTAAGCGGGAATCTTTTAACCGCTTTTGCCTCACTCCAAAGGCGATACTTACCAAAAGAAGCACAAGCAGAATTATCCCTACTGAAATTGCAACCTTTCTTCCCTGAATGCCGCCCTCAAATTCCTGGGCTTCGCCTCTTATGTATATTCTTTTTTCGGGAAGTACCTTGCCGAGACCGGCAGAGAGTAAAGACAGTGCTTTTTCGGCCAAACCAGAAAGCACCGACTTTGCCCGAAAGGCAGGACCGTGCGGCCCCGAAATTTCTTGTTCGCTCTCAAGCGGAGCTGACACTGCCTGGGTTTCCTCAGCCTTTTCCTCTCTTTTGATTTCGGGAACAAATGAGGCTTGGGTCGACTGACTAAAACCCAGTACAACTGCGCCAACCGAACCCGTTTTTTCCCTGGAATGAATATATGGGGCAAGCGCCTCAACCGCCCCTCCCGGATCCTGTCCTTCAAGGGCTACCCTGATAACTCCGGTGGAAAGTGTTGTAAAAAAATTACTCGTTGCCAAAAGAAATATATCTCCGGGTTTGGGATACCCAGAGGCTGAAATTGCTTTTTCTTCGCTACTTTCTAATATTTTGGCCAGCATCCCGTCTCTAAATAAAACGGCTTGGGCGCCACCGCCAACAACCGAATAGACAACGCCGTTTAAGTAAACCGCTGCGGCAATTTCTACCTTGCCCCAGGAGACGGTAAATTCCTCAATTACTTTCTCAACGGCTTCCTTTAGGGCGGCAAAAGCAGGAGTCGTAATTTCTCCAAAATATTCCTCGTGTAAGCGTGAGAGGAGCTCTCGGCCGGCAACAACGCTGTCCACACCCTCTTCGTGTCTAGTGGTTGAAATGACAGCAAAAAGCTGTCCCCGGGCTAAAAGTTTATCTTCTTCCTGGGGAGAAAACTGGTGAACTTGAGCCCAACCGGACGGGTCGGGATTTCCGGTTAGCTTGGCAGAGGCGATTTCTAAGGCCTGCACTTTCTAGGTTGTTATAAAATTATCAGTGCGAATACAAGTACTCCCACTGCGAATAAAAAGTGGGCAAGGCCGATAAAAATAATTGGCGTTTCAAATCCTACCTCGATGGTATCTGTCATCATTTTTATTTGTTTTAACACAACCCCGGCAAAAACTGCGTAAATTGCCAGGGCAATTATTACGAATATTTTAGCTACGAACCATATAGTAATACTTCCGACTAACGGTATCATCTTATTCTTCCCTCCAAAGCCTCTTGTTTTTCTTCGATTCTTAAATCTTGCAGGATTTTAACTACCTTATCCGGCCTGGGCACCGCCAGGAATTCAAAGTTCGGCACCTCTGCTGCCGTTTGTACCAAAATGTCCCCGTAATTAAATATTGTTCTGGCAACGCCTCCCATTTTATAGGTCACGTCCTGAATTTTTTCAATCTCGGCCTCCGAAACCTCTTTATAGATAAGATTATAAAAATCGACATCTATAATCCGCTCGTCTGTTATGAAATAGACGTTAAAAAACCATGTCAGAAAATTTTCTAATAAGTAGGCTGTTGTTACCAAATACCAGCCCAGGATCCCAATAAAGCGAAAGTTTGCGGGAATGGCCTCGATAGTAGGCAAAAATCCCAAAAGGCTCGGAGCAAAAACCATGAGAGTCGAAACAACTATCCAGCGCAGGTTTGTAATTGGGTGTTTTCGCATCATTAAAACAACCTTTTCCTCGCTCTCTCGGGTCTCGAAGTTCACGCTTTCGGGATAGTAACAGTAAGCGGAAAGAGGGTTGTGTGTATGTTCCGGAATCTTTTCTCTCTGGGCTTTTGTTTTGGGTTCGGCTGTCTGGGCTTCTAAAACAGGAGACTCTGGGGATTGTGGGTGGGTAGGGCGATGTTTTTTCTTCTTTATGTCCTCAGAAACATAAATATCCGTCATTGTGGCCAATTATAACACTATTTTAGAAAGACTAAACTCATAGTTTTTCGATATTAAAAAGGGAGCTTTTTAAACCGATATATCCCGGAGCCCTTAAGTTAAATGCCCTCTTAAACTCTTCCCCTGTTATGGTAATTCCTCCTTTATTTGTAGAAAAAGTTACCGACTGGGTAGAGCCAGAATTGGAATAGACAACCGAGAAAGAAGAAACGCTACTATACCCTCCAATTGAGCGAAGTTCACTTAAAGAATATGGACTTCCGCCCCAGCAGGCGGTATCGATTGGAGAGACTCTGGATGCATCGCCCCCACCCTGATACAAAACACTCCAGGCGTTTAGAATGTCCGCCATTTCTTCGCTATTTAACCAGGGATTGCTTCTTCCGCAGGTTGCCCCTCCTCTTGATTTGTACCAGCCTTTATAAAACCAGGGTGAAGAAGAGGTTTTCTCGTAAGCTTGCGACGGCCAATTGCCAACAGACCCCCCGGCCGTATCTACAATTCCACTCCATCCCCATTGGGAAATGGTAAATCCTCCCGAGGTGGAAGCATAATAGGTTGTCGCGGGGATTCCCCCTTTTACCAAAACCCAACCGCGGGTTGCCTGAACCGCCTCTCTCCATTTACCGGATTTAAGCTGTGGTTTATAAACTTGGCAGCTCTCTGTTGGGCA
>Ga0315295_10002661_pt1 | contig 15094 bp, 24 predicted proteins | sample YL17G14_0_MG_FD_204453 | JGI IMG/M metagenome (GOLD analysis project Ga0315295, IMG submission 204453) | Sediment microbial communities from Yellowstone Lake, YNP, Wyoming, USA - YL17G14_0 | ecosystem: Environmental > Aquatic > Freshwater > Lake > Sediment | place: USA: Wyoming | collected...
AATCAGGGCGAGGGAAAATGTTTGGGGTGCATGGGCTTTTCTTATAGGAATTATCCTGGCTATTTTTGTTGGAATATTTGCTGGCGGCATGATTAATCCTTTTATTGTCTGGGTTCTTGTGGGCTTGGGATTAGTCGTGGGATATTTTGTCCCTGAGAAAGATGTCCAGACATTTTTGCTGGCTGCTGTCTCTGTTGTTATTGTCAGTTATATTGGAATTTCAGGCATGGTGCTTAATGCTGCAATAAGAGGGGTTGAGATAGGGAAAGTTATCTCTTCCATATTGGGCACTCTTTTGATGCTTTTTGTTCCAGCAACAATACTTGTAGCTCTAAAGACAGTGTTTTCTATTTCTAATATACGAACAGGAGAATAAGATTGTTATATATAACGGGACTTTGCTTGATTTTTGATATTGCACGAATTATTAAGTGTTAGTTTGGTATCTTGGGAGCAGTATATACATGAGAATTAAGAGATTAAGGTTATTATTGATAAGAAATAAGATTGCATTATTGAAAAAAAGGGAATTATCCGTTCAAGAAATCAGTTCTTTTCTCTTTTGGAGTTGATGCAGGCACTTTATGAATGTCTGCGAATTGAGGAGTTGCAATGATTATATTCTCTCCGAATCCTGCAATTTTTCCTTCAATAGCATCAATTGTCTTCTTTATTTTTGCAATTGCTCTCTTAAGCTCTATAATATCTTTTGTCTTAAGCGGTTTTATGTCTATAACCGCAATTGTATAGCCCTCTCTTAGGGAATTCAAGACAGCATTAATGTCATCAAATTCTTTCAGGACAAATGGCTTGACTATTACCTTATTATCGTTTGATTGCGCGGCATTAAGGTCTATTTCAACATATTCCTCAGAATCATCTTTCCCAAACAACCTTTTTAAATTAAATACCATAGCTTATAATTGAGAGTACTAGTTTATAAATATTGCTGTAGTTGTAAAAATATAATTTAGAAACAAAATTATTCCTGATTTTTGCTCTCGGAGACAAAGGCAGTAATTTCTTTTTTGAATTTTTCTGCTTTTTCATCAAATATTTTCTCTTGTTTTTCTATTGAAGAGATTCTGAGAGCCAAAATTTTCTTTTTTTCTTCCAAATCTGAACTTATATCTGATTTATTGGAGCGAACCAAGATTCCTCCGACAATTTTATAGACTTCATCGCCTGATTTCTTTAAATCTGACAGGGCATTTTCTATCTCAGTCAATTCAATCTGAATTGCCTGCTTTTGCATTAGAAGATTTTGAATGTTTTGCTCAAGAACCTGCAGTTCCTGTATTTTCTTGCCTGTTTCTGCATCTATTTTCATGCAAAGACCTCCAGCATCATACTGCCTTAAGCTTAACTATTTGAGTCCTTGGCTTGTAAAATATTTTAGAATTGCAATTTGGGCAGACAAATCTTTTTTCAAGTATCTTGTTTGTTATCGGTTTTCCGCACTTAAAGCATTTGTATTGTGGCATGGTTATATTTTGTGAATTTTGTTTTTAAAGATTTGCTTTTGGCTATTTTTTCTCATTGAATGTGTAGGCTGGGCCTGCAAAAATCTTGCCTGTTTTCTGGCATTTCCAGATTCCTGCTGCTATTCTTTTTACTCTTGCCTTAGCATAAAATGGGGAAATCTGCCTTACTCTCTGTCCCTCTTCTATTGCATTAAAGTTCTTTCTAACATTAGTGCCATATCCGGCTCCGAATTTTCCCATTGCTTTTACTTTTTTTGTTTTGCATCCCATTTTAAGATATGATATATAATAGGTTAAAACTGAGTGTTTTTAAAGTATTCGATTGGAAAAAGATATATGGGGATACTGAGATTTGAACTCAGATCGCAAAGTCCCAAACCTTGAAGGCTACCAGGTTACCCCATATCCCCATGAATTGGGGAAAGAAATAAGGTTTTTAAGCTTACTTCTTGGCAGGCTTTGCTGCTGGTTTTGCTTCTGGCTTTGCACCTGCTGCAGGTGCTGCTCCAGGTTTTGCTCCGGCCACAGGTGCTCCAGCTGCAGGTGCTGGTGCTCCAGGCGCTGCAGGTGCTCCTGGTACTGCTGCTCCAGGTGCTGCAGCTGCGGCTGCTGCCTTAGCTGCTTCCTCTGCTGCTTTAGCTTCCTCAAGAGCTTTCTTCTCTTTCTCCTGCCTGGCTTTAACAATCGCGAAATGTTCCGCTAATTTCTGCTTCTTTTCTTCTGATGCTTCTGTAATTTCCTTGCTTATCTCATTATCATAAACACCTTTTTCTATATCTTTTTCGACTTCTTTTGCTTCCTTATTGTCAATTAAAACACCTAAAGAAACGCAAGAGCCGACAATTAATCTTACTGCTGAACGCAAATCTTTCGCAAGAAGATTTGGCATTTTTGTTTTTGCTATTTTAACAATTGACTCGAATGAAATATTTCCTACCTTGAATTTTCCTGGCTCGCCTGAACCTTTTTCTGCTGCAATCTCTTTTTTTATTAATTCTGCAACAGGAGGCGAGAAAACTTGTATTTTGTATGTTTTTGTTTTTGGGTCAACATCAATCTCGATAGGAACTTTCATTCCTACAAACCCTTTTGTTGCCTCGTTAACATCTGAAATAACTTTTCCGAGATTTATTCCCATTGGGCCGAGCTGTTGGGCAACTGCTGGGCCTGGTGCCATTTTTCCGCCATCAACTATTAATTTAACTTGCATTTGATCCTTCTCCTTTGTCTTGAGTTTCTTCAGAAGGTTTTTCTCCCCTGTCCTCACGCCTTATTACCTTTATATTATCCATTTTTATAGTTACTGGTATTGGAACAGATGCGCCAAGAAGAGAGACAACAACTTCCCCTTTGGTTTTATCAATTCTCGTGACTTTTGCTTTTTCTCCCTTGAATGTCTGTCCTATAATTTCGATTATGTCGCCAACAGCTATATTGAAGTCCTCTACTTTTGGCTCGAGCATATTTTTTATCTCGTCATAGGTCAATGTTTTTCCGATAATGCCTTTGATGTATGGCAAATTAAAAACAGATTCTTCAGCACTTTCCCTATCGGCTGCTTCAAGAATGATATATCCCCTTAACCCATGCGGCTTGATTACTGAGAAGACATTTAATGCTTTTTTCTCAGCTCTCTCGCTAACCATTTCCATTGCTCTCTCTTCTTTATTAGTTGTTACTTTTATGATAAAAATCATTTTTCGTTGTTGTAATTATGCTCCGCTATCCCTTAAAATCTGAGAAGCAGATAGTTTTAATGGTAAAATAGGGTTTATAAAATTTTTGTTTTCTTATTATTGCGTTGAATCTAGCTTTGCCAAATATTCTTTTATTCTCTCTATAATCTGAGGGACTAGGAATTTTTCAATTTTCGTTGTGAAAATCTCTGAAATTGGCATAAATTCTGAGAGGCGATATTTGTTTTCCAGTTTCTCAACGAGCATTGCGTCCCTCAATCTTTTTAGTTGGCGCCTGATATTGCTCTCTGCTAGGCCTTTTGCCTCAAGGGAATTTTGCTTTCTCAGAGCATCAACTTTATCTCTTATTTCAATTGAGGAAATCATTGCTTTTTGCTTTCTTGCTTCGTCCAAAATTAGCAGAATATCCACAATAATATCTCTTGAGTCACCTGGCTGCAATAAGCCGAGGGATAGGCAAACTTTTCTTACAATTTCCCTTTTTGGAGCATCATAGGGTTTCTCGTATTTTCTGAGTGTTATCTCGCCTAAAGGAATGTCTCGAACCATAATCAATCAAGAACAATAATCATTATAAATCTAACTTTTGAGATTATTGACATGGGAGAGCAAAGGAATTAAAGAAGTAAAATGAGTGAGCCAAAATACTGTGTTTGCCCGCATATAGACAGCTGTTTTATTTATAGGTCGGCTAAGAAGCGTATGCCTGGAGACCATATGCCTGTTGATATAATTATCAAAAAAGATGAAGGATATAGGTGTCAGGCAGCAGCAGAGAACTTGCCAGATGGACTAAATTGTGTATGGATTGTTGTATTAAACAATGCTCAGAAGCAGACAGGATAAAATGGAACTCATTGCGTTTTTAGGGACAGACAAGGAAACATGGGGGCAGGTAACTGCGCTTGTAAACAGGATGGAGTGGGACAAAATAATTCTAATCAAAAACAAAAATGCTGAAGATTTTGCGCCTTCTAAAAAAGCAGATATTATCAATGTTAATTCTGACAAGCCATTGATTGAATTGAAAAAAGAAATAATGGACAAATTGCGGGGGAAATTAGGAGAGCTTGAAGTTGCGCTTTCAATTGCGTCTGGAAACGGCAAAGAGCACATGGCTCTTATTTCTGCATTGCTGAGCATTCCAACAGGAATCCGCCTTGTTGTATTTACAAAAGAAGGCGTTGAATTTATCAACTGAGCTTTCTCTTTCAGAAGAAGACAAGCATCCATTTAACAAGCATCAGGAATATTATTCCGAGAAGAAACCAGGTTGAGAGCTTGAATGCAATTTCTCCTGCTTTTTTGCTTCCTGTTAATCCCCAGATTGTGAGGAAGAAAAATCTGCCGCCGTCAAAAATGCCTAATGGAAGCATGTTGACCAAAGCGACACTAAGTGAGATTAGAACTATCCACCATAACAAATCGAAGATGAAGATTCCAAAATTGCCAATTTTTGATTCATAATAAACAACAGGATCTTTTATTTTTGCTAATAAATTGTAAAACCATGAAAAGGCACCTGAATGCTCTTGAGGCAAGATGCCAATCCCAAGGAATGCTCTTCCATCTTTTTCAGCAAGAGTGATGTTAAACTCTTGTTTGCTTTTATCTTTGGCAATTGTTGTGATAATTACATTATCGCCTGGCTTATGCGAAGATAGCGATGAAGTTAAATCATCATAACTTAGTATCTTTTCATTGTCTATCTCGGCTATTGCGCCTGAAAGTTTTGCCCTTAAAGCAGGAGAATCATCAAAGACCAAAATAGAAGCTTCGTTGCTTGCGAGAGAGCTATTGAGCATTTCAATGTCTGCAAAATAGCTCTTATTGTTTGCTTCAATTTGAACTAGAACTCCAGAGTCAAGATAATTCCCAGTAATGTTGGATATTGATGAAACATTTATTGCATCAACAGCATAGATATTGAAATTAACTCCTGCTGGCGTGAATGCTGTTGTGAAGAATAAAAGAAGAATCAAGCTAAAAAGAATAGTCATTAAAACATTTGCAAATGTTCCTGCTGCCAAGACAGATAGCTGGGAGAACTTTTTCGCTTTTTGCATCTGCTTGTCATCTTGTTCTACAAAAGCTGCCAAGAATGGGCCGAGAAATCCAAAGCCGGTTGATAAAATTCTTATTTTGTTTAATCTTGCGAATATTCCATGGGCAAATTCATGAGGAATTGCAATAATTGCAATTATAATAATCCAATAGGTGAAATAGAATGGGGGCAAGAAATCTATTTTAAAGAGTTCTGGAAGATAAGGAATAAGAGGCATTATTATTGGCACCTTAAGGGCTTTTGCAATATATGGAGAGGTTATATAAGTATAAGTCATTTTGATTATAAACCAGAGGCCGAAAAACATCAAAGCATATCCTGATGCTATAATCAAATACTGCATTTTTTTCAGAAGTTTGGGATATTTTTTTGTTGTCCACTCGATAAACTCCATTCCAAGTTTTGTGCGATAGAGATAGAGCAAGCCCTCTCTTTTCAGATTGCGCCTTCTCTTGTAAAGAAATATTACCACGAATAGTGTAAACAATACAAAAAATATTATGTCGTATAGTACAATATTCATTAGCTACCTATTTTTTCTTGACTGGCCTGAACGCATGTCCTGAACATCTCGGGCATTTTATTTTTCCTGCCAGAATTCTCACCATTTGAGTTCTTATTCTCTTGTTGCAGTCCCTGCAGATGAATACATTCTGAAACATTCTTGTCTGGGCAATTGGAATTTTTGTTGCCATTTTACAAGACCCTCATTATAACTTTCTTTCCCTCAATGTCCCAATATTCAATCTGCTTTCCAGGAGCTAATTGCTCTTTAATCTCTGGAAGATAAGGCATTTCAAGTGTTTCATAGCTCTCTAAATCCATTATTGAGGCAGTTGTGTCTGAAACACTAAGGACCTGGGCTTTCTTTTTTTCTATCATTGGCACTTCAAATCTCTCTGCGCCAGGGCATGCCATAACTTTTTTGTTTCCTGTAATGACATTGATTGCTTCTATTCTGCACTTTGATGCGCCATGTTTTCCTGACTTGCTGATATCATTGCTTCTTACTGTGTATGCTTCGCCGTCAATGAGTATTGTTGTGCCTGATTTCGCCTCATGAGCTGTAATTAATTTTAAAACCATAAACCTTAATTACAAGAAATGTTTATAAAACTTACTAATTAGGAAAATCAATGGAAACAGCAAAGAAAAAGGACTTCGTTGAAGTGAAATTTACAGGATATTCAAATGGAAATATATTTGATTCCAATATTGAAGAGGATTTGAAGAAGATTGATTCAAAAGCAAAGCCAAGAGAGACGATTGTTATTGTGGGCGAGGGCATGCTTGTTCCTGGATTTGACAGAGAACTTGAGGGCAAGGAAATTGGCAAAGAGTACAGGATAAAAGTTTCTGCCAAAGAGGGATTTGGCGAGAGGAAAAAAGAGCTTGTAAAAACAATTCCATTAAAGGTTTTCACAGAGCAGAAAATCAATCCATATCCTGGAATGGTTCTTGCAATGGATAATAATCTTGCGAGAATTATAACTGTTTCTGGAGCAAGAGTAATGACTGATTTTAATAATCCCCTTGCTGGTAAGGACTTGGAGTATAAATTTACAATTGTGAGAATTGTCAGTGATGACAGAGAAAGGGCAAAAGCATTGTTTGAGTTTATATTCAAGTTTGTTCCTGATTTTGAAGTCAAGGGCGAGGATGTTATTGTCAAAGGGCTGAAGGTATTGGAAAAATTTGTTGTATCTTTCAAGGATAAGTTCAAAGAGCTTGCAGGAAAAGAGCTGAAGTTTGAGATTGTTGAAGAGAAAAAGGAAGAGAAAGGTTCTGAGAAAAAGGAATAGAAATTAATACAACAATACTTATAAATGGTTTAAACTTATTTTGGCTAATGGCAGAAATATTTGAAAAAGCAGGTGTTGCTGAAAATGATGTTGATAAGGAACTTGAGTCGATTATCCAGAAGCATGCAGCGAGAATAAAAGTTGTTGGCTGTGGCGGAGGGGGAGGCAACTCTGTTTCCAGAATGAAAGAAATAGGAATCAAGGGCTGCGAGATAATTGCAATTAATACTGATGCGCAGGACTTGCTTTATACAAATTCTGACCATAAAATCCTAATCGGAAGAGAGTTGACGCACGGGCTTGGAGCTGGAAGCAATCCAAAAATTGGAGAGCAGGCTGCCCGCGAGAGTGAACAGGAAATAAAAAAGAAATTGGGAGAAGTTGACATGGTTTTTATTACATGCGGGCTTGGAGGCGGAACAGGAACAGGTGCTGCGCCTATTGTTGCTGATATGGCTAAGAAAGCAGGCGCCTTGACAATAGGAGTTGTTACGCTGCCATTTACCGTTGAAGGGCAGAAAAGATTGGAGAATGCACAGTATGGCTTGGAAAGATTAGCTGCATGCACTGATACATTGATAGTTATTCCAAATGACAAGCTCCTTGAAATTGCTCCTGAATTGCCGATTCATACTGCATTTAAAGTTGCTGACGAGATTTTAACAAATTCTGTAAAAGGAATTACAGAACTTATAACAAAGGCAGGGCTTGTTAATCTTGATTTTGCAGATGTCAAAGCAGTCATGTCTGATGGAGGTGTTTCGTTGATTGGAATCGGTGAGTCAGATTCAAAAGAAAGAGCTAAGGAAGCGATTGAGAGAGCAATAAAGAATCCTTTACTGGACGTTGACATAACAAATGCCAAAGGCGCTCTTGTCAATATTATCGGAGGGCCTGACATGTCTCTTGATGAATACAGGCAAGTTATGGAAGTTCTTGGAACCAAAGTAGCTCCGGACGCGAAAATAATTTCTGGAGCGCAGATATCTGCTGATATGGAAAAATCAATGAAAGTTCTTTTGATTGTTACTGGTGTTAAGAGCGCCCAGATTATGGGTGTCTCAACAGAATTAACAAAAACTCAGGAGACAGAGCTTGAAGAAGAATTGGGAATTGATTTCTTGAAGCAGGAAAACTCTTAAAAAGGCATTATTTCTTTAGCATATATGACAATAAAGGAAAAAATAACATCGTTTTACCTGCAATGCACCAGGGTTTGGCATCTTCTTAGAAAGCCAACAAATGAGGAATTCAAGGTAACTGCCAAGGTTTCTGCACTCGGAATTCTTGCAATGGGAGCTGTGGGCTTTTTAATTGCAGACATAATCAAGATTTTCTTAAAGTGAATAGAAAATCTTGATACACAAACTTTAAAAACATCTTTTTACCAATAAAAGTAAGTCATTTACTACATATCTGTGCGATAGATTCTATGCGCATGGATCCTTATGTAGGAGACTTGGAGATATAAAAATGGAAATAAAGCAAGCATTAGCTGAATTAAGAAAACTGGAGAAAAGAAAATTTGACCAAAGCATAGATTTACTCATAAGCCTGAAGGGAATTGACCCAAAAAAAGATAACATAGCAACAATTGTTAATATTCCAAACAAGATAAAAGACAAGAAAGTTTGTGGGTTCTTGGACAAAAAGACAGAGATTGTCAAGACGATATCCAAGCTTGATTTTCCAAAATACAAGGACAAGAAAGCTTTGAAAAATCTTGTCAAAGAATATGACTTTTTCATTGCTGCTGCGCCGCTTATGCCTGCTGTTGCTACAACATTCGGTAAGGTTCTTGGGCCTGCTGGCAAAATGCCTTCTCCCCAGCTTGGAATTTTGCCTGTTGAAGATGAAAATGCAATAAGAAATCTTCTTGAGAGAATATCAAAGTCAATCAAATTGAGGGTTAAGGAAGCTGCTATCAAAGTAAGCGTAGGCAAGGAAAGCATGAGTGATGAGCAGATTATTGCAAATGCAAGCGCTGTTTACAGCGGGCTTGTTAATGCCTTGCCTGTCAAGAAAGATAATGTCAGAAAAGTAATGATAAAGCTCACAATGAGCAAACCTATTCAGGTGGAGATTAAGTAAATGACAACAAGAAAGAGAATGAAAACAAGCGAGAAAAAAATTGAGAAGAGAGAAGTTCCAGAATACAAGATAAAGATAGTTTCAGAGCTCGCGGACAAAATGAAGAAGAGCAGGACAATTTTGATTGCATCTACTCGCGGACTGCCAAGCTCGCAATTTCATGAGATAAAAAAGAATTTGAGAGGAAAAGCGGTTGTCAGGGTTGCAAAGAAAACAGCTGTCTTGAGGGCAATTGATTCTGTAGGAAAAGCATCTCTTGACAAGATAAAAGACAATATTGGCGCTGATATTGCATTATTTTTCTCAGAGCTTGATCCTTTTGCACTTTCTGGATTGCTTGCGGACAACAAGAGCGCTGCAAGAGCAAAAGCAGGGGACATTGCGCCCGAAGATGTAAATGTTGAGCCCGGGCCAACAAATCTTATTCCTGGGCCTGCAATTTCAGAGCTATCTGGAGTTGGCTTGAAAGTTGCTGTTGAAGGCGGAAAATTAGCAATTAAATTGCCCCGCACAATTGTAAAAGCAGGAGAAGCAATCAAGGAAAATGTTGCAAGCGTAATGGCAAAACTGGACATCAAGCCAATGAAAGTTGGATTTGAGCCTGTTGCTGCTTATGACAAGGAAGATGACAAGGTTTATGTTGGAATAAAGATTGACAAGAAAAAAACTTATGAGGATTTGAAGGAAATGATAAGGAAAGCTCTTGGATTTGCTGTTGCAAGAGGTTATGTCACAAAGGAAACTGTTTCATTATTTATTGCCAAGGTAGGAAGAGAAGAAATTGCAATGAACAATTTATTAAATAAATCTCAGGCGCCAGCAGCTGCTGCGCCTGCAGAAACAGCACCAACTAATCAAACATCACAAATAGAAGCAGGACAACCTCAACATCAGAATAATGATCTTGAAGATAAGCAAAAGACTTCTTAAAAGTTTGACTGAATTATTATTATTAGTTTATAAGTGCTTTGATAACTATTTTTGGGGATAGAAATATTTAAATACTATTGCGTATTAGTAAATAATAGTATGGTTAATAAAATTAAAGTGACTTTGAGCTTAAGTCCAGATGTTTTGGATAAATTCAAAAAATATTGCGAGAAAAGAGGGATGAAAGTTTCCTCAAAAGTAGAGCTTATGATAAAAGAGGAATTAGAAAAAGAAAATTAATGAAACCTAAAGAATTTCATATTTGGAATTTTCCAGAAGATAAAATCAGAATTTTATTTAAAAATCCCAACAAATTTGTACAAATAGCCATAAGTCACTTTGGTAATCGTAAAAAACTGGGAGTTTTCTTGAAAATTCAGTCTACAGAAATATATAATTGGACAAAATATAATATATATATCCCTCTAAAATATGTTAAATTAATGGTAAAAGAGATAGGCCTAAATTGGATTGATGTCGAGAGAAATATCTCTTCGTATAAGGGAGTAAATACTAGCGCGCCTATTTTTAATCCAAAACTTCCAATTAAAGAAAGCCCTGAAATATTTTCTGTGATAACTCATATTATCTGTGACGGGTCTATCAATAAAAATGGAATTCCTATATATACTAATTCCAGTAAAGAGCTTATAGATAATCTTGACTACACTTTAAAGAAAATATTTGGAGATTTTAAGTCTGGATTATATTTTGGTAGTGGAACTAACAGAAATTGTTATCAATATACATTTCCAAAGCTTATGACAGAATTACTTGAACACTTTTATCAGATTAATCTATACAAGAAAAAAGAGATACCTAAAGTAATATTTGAATCTCCTAATAAATTTAGTACCGCAGTTATAAGAGCGTTTGCAGATGACGAAGGAACAGTTGATTTAAATTGGAGAATTGGCTTTAGCTCTAAAGATAGAGAATTACTTTTGGACTTAATTAGATTGTTTAAAGAGAAGCTCAGGTTTGAACATTTAACAGATATTATGGAAAAAGATGAAAAATATTATTGTTTCTATGTTAATCCTATGGAGATTGAGAGATATCAAAAAGAAATAGGATTTTCCCATCCTGATAAAAGAATAAAATTAAGTAATATTGTTGAATATCGAAAGGGAAGCCATGGGCGCCGGGCATCTGGAGAGACTAGAGAAAAGCTTTTAAAGCTTCTAAATGATAAAGTTTTATCAACTTATGACCTCATAAAAGTACTAAAAATAAACAAAAGCAACATCAATATGCAAATGAAAAAATTAATCACTCAAGGAATAATAGTCCAACATCATAAGATAGGTCAAACTGTCTTTTGGACAAGGAGATATTAAATATGGAATATATGTATGCCGCGCTCTTGCTGCACAAGCTTGGACAGCCTGTAAATGAAGAGAGCTTGAAGAAAGTCGTCTCTGCAACAGGCGCAAACGTAGATGAAGCTAAAATCAAGACACTTATTGCAAGCTTGCAAGGTGTTGACATAGAAGCTGAATTGAAAAATGCGAGCATTGTAACAGCTGCACCAAGTGCTGCTGCACCTGCAAAGGAAGAGAAGAAGGAAGAAGAAAAGCCATCTGAATCTGCTGCGGGCTTAGCGAGCTTGTTTGGTTAAGCATTCTATTGTTTATCCAAAAGTTTTGCATAAGCCAGTTAGTTAGTAATAGCTGGATTTCTTCTGATTTGAAAAAGTGAATCTTATTTAGATTTAGAAATTACTTAATTTTTTAACGCGAGCTTGACATCTGAACGCGTCAATTGTTTATAACCCACGCCATGCCTTTCTCTCAAATATCCTTCCATTATTTCACAGCTTTGCTCATAGTTTGTGCTCCATTCAGCTTCTTTGCTTTTTACAAACTCTTCTGCATTCACACCAAGCCTCTCTGCTTCAAGTTCAAGCCTTAATCTGGTTGGGCCATACATTTTAAGCGGGCCAATATGCACTCTGAGGGAAAAATTATCAATTTCGCTGTCCATTTCGGAAAGAAAGCTTGCGAGAGTTTTAGGATTTGGATTATAAAGCTGGGGATAGATATCAAATCCTGCTTTTAATATGCGTCTTATTGAATATTTTTGAGCTTCAATAGTTGCAGTTGACTGCACATTTGACTGGAGATTTTCATTATCCGAGCCTTTCAACGCTGTTAGAAATTTTATTGGGTGCTCTGCGAGTTTTTCAAGTATATGCGGTTCATATATTCCTTCTCTTTCGAAAAAATCTACAAGAGCACCCGTCGAAAGATTAGTGTCGAGCTGGCCTCTGAAATCCAAACCCCTTTCTGAAATTTTTCTCCACATATTAAGAATCCAATCAAGAACAATGGTTGGTTCTCCTCCAGATACTCTTAAAACTCTTAAGCTGACATCTGAGCCAGCTCCTCTGTAGGCATCCCTGATTTTTCCTCTAGCAGAAATCATGCTATCTATTGTTTCTTCTGAAGAAAGCGTAGCTTTTCCAGAAGGAAGCCCATCATTACTTTTATCATCTACAAAGCAATACCAGCATCCACCAGCTTTGCTTCCATCATGAAAATTACATCCGCCGACTTGCATAATAAAAGGAGTGTTATAGTCCTGCACTCTTTTCATTGAAAAATCCGCATCATGCTTAAACCAAAGAGGAAAATCAAAATCTCTTTTTCTTATGAACCCTTCAATTTCTTCATCAGTTTTTGCTGAAACATCAAAATAATCCCTGGCGTAAACTGCTCTTGCCAAAGGGTCTATTTCCTTGACATTTATCTTGGCACGAAATACATAATCACCTGTTTTTACATTAGGCATTAAATCGATTACTTTTGATGTGTCTTTTCCCTGAAGAGTATCTGTAAAATCTACAACTAAAATCCTAGAACCATCAGGGGAAATGAGCGTTTTCCTCAATTCAGACGCTCTTTTTAATGAATCTGTTTTCACCATTGTCTTAGCTTTAAAGTGTTTAAAAGGATTATTGGGCTTTAATGAATAGATAAAGATTTATAAGTATAATTTGAAATCCTATTGTAAGCATAAGCCGACGTGGGACAATGGTACTCCGCCTGTCTTGAGGGGCAATCAAATAATGATACCCAAGCTAACAGGTTTCCTTCGGGATTTCCCAGTTCGATTCTGGGCGTCGGCGTTCATCCGGAATCGAGTGCTCGCAGAAAAAGGATTTAGCCAAGTTTCTTTTTTACTATGCTGCGGATTTGAAGTTTCATCCTGATTCTATCAATTATTGCCCTTGACTTGATTGAGAGGTAAGCAAGGATTGCCAGAACAATAATTGCGAGCGAGCCGTAGATGAGATAATCTCTTGTTTTCTGGCTTGATGCTTTGACAATTTCAAATGACGCCTCAGCTGCTGCTTCCTTGCCATCTGCATAGATGAGCTTAGCGTAAACCTTGTATTTGCCAGGCAGAGCGTCTTTAGGAATGTCAAGTGTCCTGACAAAATTTGCCTGGGTTTCAACAGCGACTGTTTCCTTTTTTGTGAGAATAGTTTTATCACTTGAATCCTTGATTTCATATGCCATTAGAACATCTATGCGCCCAGCACTTCCGAGATTGATTAATTTGATATTTGTCAAGAGCTCTGCTCCTGGCACTACTTTTTCATAATTCTGAGGAATTGTTACGAATATATCGAAGAAAGAATTCTCTTCAATTTGTTCTTTTGAATAGTTGCTTGATTCTGTTTTAAGATTAAGCAATTCTGCTGATGCTGATGATAATGTTATAAGAAAAACCAGAGCTATAACTAAAAGTATGAAGATTACAAAAAAAATGCTATCAATATAATCACCTTTCTTTTCCATTTTTATCTTTTTTTGACTTTGTCAAAGAAATTGAATATTTTTGTTAATAATTCCTCGCCTTTTAATTTCGGTGTAAATGCAATCAATTCGACATTATTTTCAGAGGCAAAATCAACAGTTGCCTTGACAAACTTTGCAACTTTGTTTTCATCATTGTAAATCAGCAGAGTTGATAGGGCGTCTATAATCAAAAACTTCTTTCCTTTAATCTCCTGCATGAAATCCTTGATAGCATAGCTCATCTCTTCCAATTCAGTAGGGTGAAAATGCAGGACATCATCTCTTCTTTGCTCAGAGGTTACACAATCAATGAAAAAAATCTTGTTAGTTTTTATGCCCACTTTCTTTAATGCTTCCTCGGTGCTTTTTTGAGTCTTGTTTAAAGAGACATAAATCCCCGGAATACCTCTGAAAGAATTTATAGTTTCACTTATCTTTTTCTGCAAACTTTCTACATCACTTATTATTAATATTGAAGTCATTTTGGGAACTAGGGTGTTGAATATGGTCTTTTATAAACTTATCCTATAATCTTCTTGACTCTTTTAATCAAATCTTCTTTCTCAAACGGCTTTGTTATATAGTCAGAGACACCTGCCTTCTTCAATTCCTGCATTCTCTCATTTGAAACAGGAATTGCGCTTAAAAAGGCAAATTTAGTATGATCTCTCTTTTTCAGCTTCTCAAATATGTCCCAGCCTGACATGTCTGGCAGCATTATGTCGAGTAGAATCAAATCAAAAGGCTCCTTTGCTTTAGCTAGAGCATCCTTGCCGCACAATTCTATGTTTACATAGTAGCCCTGCCTTTCAAGGATAAGTTTTACAGCATCTGCGGTGTCTTCGTTATCTTCCACGTATAATATTCTCTTCATTTTGCACCTCCTTTCAGGTTATTTCCATTAATCGGGAGAGTTACCGAGAACGTTGAGCCTTTACCATATGTGCTTGCGACTGTTATCTTGCCTCCCTGCAACTCGATTAATTGCTTTGTTATAACCAGTCCCAATCCTGTGCCACCGAATCTTCTGCCTATTGAAGGGTCGATTTGATAGAATTTTTGGAAGAGATTATTTATTTTATCCTTGGAAATGCCTATGCCGGTGTCAATAATACTTATTACAACGTGATTGTCTTTCTTTTCAGCCTTGACTTTTATCCATCCTTTGTCTGTGAATTTGATGGAGTTGCTGATTAGGTTATTCAAAATTTCTCGAACA
>Ga0315295_10002662_pt1 | contig 15093 bp, 9 predicted proteins | sample YL17G14_0_MG_FD_204453 | JGI IMG/M metagenome (GOLD analysis project Ga0315295, IMG submission 204453) | Sediment microbial communities from Yellowstone Lake, YNP, Wyoming, USA - YL17G14_0 | ecosystem: Environmental > Aquatic > Freshwater > Lake > Sediment | place: USA: Wyoming | collected...
TGGCGATCCATGGCGGTCCTTCCTTTCCAGGTCGTTCCTGGAGCGTATACGCCCTGCAAACCTACAGAACCTATCGGGCAGGACCGCCCTTTCCATGCAGCCTTCCGCCAAACTGGGGATGAGTCAGACCCAGGCGCCCCGCTCTTGTTCGTCGCCGCCGCCGAGCCTATAATGCCGACCCGTGAGAACCCGGCGAAAACAACACGCCCGCCTGGAGGGCAACGGCCCCGCCAAGATCCTCTGTCGCCAGTGCGCCGGTCTGTGCTGCCGCTACTTCGCCCTGCCCATCGACACCCCCAAGACTCGCGCCGACTTCGACGACGTCCGCTGGTACCTCGCCCACGAGGGTATCTCGGTCTTTGTGGAAGACGGCGACTGGTACCTCAACATCGCCGCCCGCTGCCGCTTCCTCGACCCCGACAACCGTTGCGGCATCTATCCCCGCCGACCCCGCATCTGCCGCGGCTACGAACACGACGCCTGCGACTTCCACTCCGGCGACTACGGCTACGAACTCCACTTCACCTGCCTCGAAGACCTCGACGATCACCTCGCCCGCCGCCGCCGACCCAAACGCCCTCGCGGCAAACCCGCCCCGCCCCGCCCCCAGAAGAAACGAACCCCAACCCGCACGTAACGTGATCCGGGAGACCGGCCTCGATGTCCAAGATTCCCCCCGTTAAGGGCACCCGCGACTTCTACCCCGAAGACATGGCCGTCCGCAACTGGATCATGGACGGCTGGCGCAACACCTCCCTCCGCCACGGCTTCCTCGAGTATGACGGCCCCATCTTCGAACACCTCCAACTCTACACCGTCAAGTCCGGCCAGGAAATCGTCGAACAGCTTTTCAGCCTCACCGACCGCGGCGGCCGCGACCTGGCCATCCGCCCCGAAATCACCCCCACCCTCGCCCGCATGGTCAACCAACGCATCAACGCCCTGGCCCGCCCCATCAAGTGGTTCTCCCTCCCGCGCCTCTGCCGCGCCGAGCGACCCCAAAAGGGCCGCCTCCGCGAGTTCTTCCAGTGGAACATCGACATCATCGGCGAAGACTCCGTCCTCGCCGACGCCGAATGCATCTGCACCGCCGTCGATTACCTCCGCTCCGTCGGCCTCACACCCAACGACGTCGTCGTCCGCTACTCCAGCCGCGCCCTCCTCCGCGCCTTGCTCCTCGAACGCCTCGGCTTCGGCGCAGATGAACTCGACGCCCTCTACGCCCTCCTCGACAAACGCGCCAAACTCCCACCCGACACCTTCGCCGCCCTCGCCCGCGACAAAATCCCCGACGAACCTAAACGCACCCGCCTACTGGATACCCTCCGAGACGTCCGGAACGTCGGGGCCGACGCCCTTGATGCGCTTGATTGCCTGCCCGCCGAGACGTTGAGGCAATTGCGATCTCACCTGCAGCAATTTGGCGTCGCCGACTATTGCTGCTTCGACATCAACATCGTCCGCGGCCTGGCCTACTACACCGGCGTCGTCTTCGAGATCTTCGACAAAACCTCTCCGCTCCGCGCCCTCTGCGGCGGCGGACGCTACGACAACCTCCTCACCGTCCTGGGAGGCCCTGCCGTACCCGCCACCGGCTTCGGCATGGGCGACGTCGTCCTCGAAATCCTCCTCCGCGAAAAGAATCTCCTCCCTGTCCTGGCCGCTGCCCTCGACTACTTCGTCATCGACGCCGCGTCGAACATCTTCGACTTCGGCGACCCTTGCGTACTCTCCGTCGTCAGCCGTCTCCGGGCCCTGGGCTTTTCCGCCGCCTTCAGCTACAAACGCCAGCCGCTGGCCAAACAGCTCAGCCAGGCCTCCGCCGCCGGGGCCCGCTTTGCCGTCCTCCTCGGCCAGGAAACCCGCGACCGTGACCAGGTTACCCTCAAAAACCTCGCCACCGGCCGCCAGTCCGCCTGCGACCTCCCACGCTTCCTCGCCGACCCCCGCTCCGCCTGCCCCGCCTGACACCCACGCCCACCCCACGCGCTCATGTCATTCCCGCGAACCCGGGACCCTCCCAACCCCCTTCACCTCCTCCGCCACTGCCTTATCTCCCTTGATTCTCACTTGACGGCAGAGTTAATCCATGCGTAGAATGTTTTATCGCTAAAACTTTTTGCTCGCCGCGAACGCTAGAAAGAATAACGGTAGTAAAGACATGGCAGAAAAAGAGTTAACTGCAACACTGGAGGATTACCTTGAAGCGATCTATGAGATCAGCAAGGCCAGGCTGGTGGCCCAGGCCAGCCAGATTGCCGAGCGTCTCAGGGTCGCAAAGTCCAGCGTCTCATGGGCCCTGAACCAGTTGGGCCAAAGGGAGCTGGTCAACTACACCCCTTATGAGGTGGTTTCGCTCACGGCCAAGGGCCGGGCGCTCGGAGAACGGCTGGCGCGGCGGCACGGACAGATCAAAGGCTTCCTGATCGACGTGCTGGCCCTCGATGAAAAGCTCGCCGACGACAATGCCTGCCGCCTCGAGCACGTCCTGGACCGCGACGTGCTCGAGCGGATGCGGCAGTTTGTGGAGTTCCTGGAGGCGTGCCCGCGGGCCGGACGCGAGTGGATGCACGGGCTCGGAGCGTTCTGCCACCAGGGCCGGCTCCCGGACAACTGCCCGCCATGCGTGCAGGAGTGCCTGGACCGGCTGCCGGCCCCGGCCGGCGCGCCCGAAGCCGTCCAGCCGCTGCCTAAGCTCTCCAAGCCCCGTGACCGCGACCTGATCGGCCGGCTCAACCAAGTGCTCCACGAGGCGGGCCACGCCCTTGCGCCGGAACACGCCGACGTCATCGAGGCCTTCATGCAGACCGAAAGGCACCAGACCCCGCAAACGATTCTCCAGGCCGCCCGGCGGCGCAACCCGCGGATCACCGAGGCTGCCGCGGCCGAGGCCATGCAGGTCCTCTGCGAGCACCAGTTGGCCAGGAGCCTGCTGCTGGGCGACCAGGTGTTATACGAGCACTACCATCCGGAATCGCACCACGACCATGTGTTCTGCGTGCGGTGCGGCGCGATCGTCGAGTTCTACGATCCGCGGATCGAGCAGTTGCAGCGGGAGAACGCCCGGTGGGCGGATTTCCGGCTGTTGACGCACCAGTTGAACTTGTACGGGGTGTGCCGGGAGTGCATCCACAAGGAAAGACGCACGCGGACGCTGGCGCAGGGCCTAGCGGGCGAGCAGGTCGAGGTGGTGCGGCTGCCGGCCGAGCCGGCGGTGCGCAAGCGACTGACCGACCTGGGCCTGACGCCGGGGGTGGTGGCGGAGGTGCTCAATCCCGCCTGCGCCGGCGGCGGCGTGCTGGTGCGGGCGGGCCAGGCGCGGGTGATGGTGGACCGCGACACCGCCGCGCGGACGCGGATTATGGGCCTGCCCGCCGGCGCGCTGCCGCCGGGACCCGAGCGGCCCCGCCACCTGCACCGAGCAGACCGGGCGCACCGCCGGGCCAGGCCGCAGGGAACCAGGCCATGAAGACCCCCGCCACCTTGGACGAACTGGCCCCGGGGCGGGCAGCACGGATCGTGGGCCTCCGCGGCCACAGCCCCTTCAAAAAACGGCTGCTGGAGATGGGCCTGGTACGCGGCGAGCTGATTCACAAGGTGAAGCTGGCGCCGCTGGCAGATCCCGCCGAGTACATCCTCAAGGACTACCACCTGAGCCTGCGCCGCGAGGAGGCCCGCGATGTGCTGGTCGAGCCGGTGGCGGCCGGCGCAGGGGCGATGGAGCAGCGGGCGTGAGGGAAGATCGCAGGAGAGGCTGGCGGTGGCGGGACGGCGCGGCGCGCTGGGGCTGGTCACGCCGTGGCGCGGGCGGCAGGCAGGCGGCCCGGGGTGTCGAGGCAGCGGCGGCGCGGGCGGGGGAGGCAAAGGCGCCGGTGGTGACGGTGGCGCTGGCGGGCAACCCCAACTCGGGCAAGACCACCATCTTCAACGCCATCACCGGAGCGCATCAGCACGTGGGCAACTACGGCGGGGTAACCGTCGAGGTGAAGGAAGGCGATCTCCGCCGCGGCGATACGGTCATCAAGATCGTGGACCTGCCGGGGACGTACTCGCTGACGCCCTACTCGCCGGAGGAGCGCGTCGCGCGGGATTACCTGCTCGAAAACCCCCCCGACGTGGTGATCGACATCATCGACGGGTCGAACCTGGAGCGCAGCCTGTACCTGACGTGTCAACTGAAGGAACTGGGGCTGCCACTGGTGGTGGCGCTGAACATGGCCGATGAGATGAAGAAGAAGGGCATCCGTGTGGATGTGGACCTCCTGAGTCGCCAATTGGGCGCGCCGGTCGTGCCGACGGTGGGCACGCGCGGCAAGGGCATCCGCAAGTTGCTTGAGACGGCCGGGGAAATCGCCCTGGGCCAGTCCGTTGGCCCCGAGTCGCCGCCGGTGCGGTACGGCGCGGAGGTGGAGGCGGCGCTCCAGCCGCTCACGGCGTTGGCCTCTGCTGGGGCAAGAGAGACGCTGCCGGGACGCGCGGGGCGCCCCGTGCCGGCGCGCTGGCTGGCGGTGGCGCTGCTGGAGAACGAGGCGGAGGCGCTGCCGTGGCTGGCGGAACACCCGGCCCGCGAGGCGGCGGGGCGGCAGGCGCGGCAGGCGCGGCAGTGCTTGCAGTCGCTCTTCGGGGAGGCGCCGGAGACGCTCCTGGCGGAACAGCGGTATGGATACGTGCACGGAATTTGTCGGGCGGCGGTGCAGCGGCCGGCGCAGCGGCGGATCGAATTGACGGACCGGCTCGACCAGGTGCTGACGCACCGGGCGCTGGGGCTGCCCATCTTTGCGGCGCTGATGTACGCGACGTTCTATCTGGTGTTCCGGCTCGGCGCGGCCCCGGTCGGCTGGCTCGAGGCGGCGCTGAGGTTCGTCGGGGAGCGGGTCAACCTGCTCTGGCCGGCGGGGCGGGTGGACCTGCTGCGGTCGCTCCTGGTCGATGGGGTGTTGGCCGGGGTGGGCAACGTGGTAGTTTTCCTGCCCAACATCATGCTGCTCTTTGCCGCCATCACACTGTTGGAAGACACCGGCTACATGGCGCGGGCGGCGTTCCTGATGGACCGGGTGATGAAATGGGTGGGGCTGCACGGCAAGAGCTTCATTCCCATGCTGACGGGTTTCGGGTGCACGGTGCCGGCGATCCTGGCCACCCGGGTGCTGGAGTCGCGGCGCGCTCGGCTGACGACGATGCTGGTGCTGCCGTTGATGAGCTGCGGGGCGCGTCTGCCGATCTACACGCTGCTGATCCCGGCGTTCTTCCGGCCGGAGCACCAGGCGGCAGTGATGTACGGCATCTACCTGTTGGGCATAGGGTTAGCAGTGGTGCTGGCGCGGCTGCTGCGGAGCACGCTGTTTCGCGGAGAGGCCGCGCCGTTTGTGATGGAACTGCCGCCCTATCGGCTGCCGACGGGTCGCGCGGTGGCGCTGCACGTGTGGCAGCGAAGCTGGCTGTACCTGCGAAAGGCGGGGACGATCATCCTGGGTTTTTCAGTGCTGATGTGGGCGCTGACGACGTTCCCGCGCCTGCCGGAGGAGCGACGGCGGGGGCTGGGGGGAGCGGAGCGAGCGGCGGCGCAAGTGGAGTACTCGCTGGCGGGTCGGGCGGGCCGAGCGTTGGCCCCGGTGGTCCGGCCGTTGGGGTTTGATTGGCGGATCGCCACGGCCCTGGTGGGAGCGATACCAGCCAAGGAGCTGTTTGTTTCGCAACTAGCCATTGTGTATGCGGTTAGCGAGGCGTCAGCCGCCAACGGGAGGTCGGCGGAGGCGACAGTCGGCCCGACGGCCGGGATTGCGGCGGTGGGGAAGGGCGTGCAACAGCAGGACGGGCCATCGGGCGGCCTGCGGCAGCAGTTGCGGGCGAGCTACAGCCCACTGGTCGGTTTGGGCGTGCTGGTGTTCTGCCTGGTGGCGACGCCGTGCGTGGCGACGGTGGCGGTCATGCGAAAAGAGAGTGGGGCATGGGGGTGGGCGATACTGCAATTCCTTGTCCTTACGGCACTTGCGTGGATATTGGCGCTTGTGGTGCATCAGGTTGGGTCGGTGCTGCGCCTAGGGGTTTTCTGAGTTAAGTGCTTGTCTAACTCTTATCGCAGTGTTTGCGTCATTTCTCGGATTTTTTCGGTGAGAGGTTTGCATTGAGCTCGGTCCCGGCATATAATGAACGGAGATTCAGAAAGTGAATAGCGGTTCATCAGGGGGAAAGAGATCCCTCGCGTGAAGTGGGGGCTAACAAAGAGGAAGAGGGGTGCGGAGAGAGGGGCGATGTGACGGAGTTGACGGGACGGAAGGAGCGGGAGCGGCAGCGGCACCGGGAGGAGATCCTGGAAGCGGGGGAGGAGGTGTTCGCGGAGAAGGGGTTTCACCGGGCGACGGTGGAGGACGTGGCGACCCGGTGCGGATTTTCCGTGGGGACGCTGTACAACTTTTTCCAGAACAAGGAGGACCTGTACCACAGCCTGATCGCGGCGCGGGCGCAGCAAATGAGCGACGAGGCGAACGCGGCGCTGGATGAAGCGCAGGGGCCGCGGGAGACGGTGGAGACGTACGTGCGGCTGAAGATCCGGCTGTCGCGCAAGTACGAGAAGTTCCTGCGGCTGTATGCGCGGGAGCGGATGGGGGACCGGTTCACCAACGCCCAGTTGTGGCGGCAGACGGTGGCGCCGCTGCTGGAGCAGGTGCTGGGACGGGTGGCGAAGGCGTTGGCGGCGGGGCGGGAGCAAGGGTGCTTTCGCGAGGACGTGGCGCCGGAAGACATGACGATCGCGCTGGACGGGCTGACGGACGGGTTCCTGTTCGAGTGGCTGACCGGAGGGGACTCGGAGGGGTTTGCGAGGAAGGAGGAGACGATGGTGAAGATATTTTGGGAAGGGGTGAGGAAGCGGTGAGAGAGAAAGCGGGCGGCGGGTTCCGGCGAAGAAACAGGAACCACCTATTTCACGGATTTGCCCAGAGCGTTCCGGGTAGGACGAGGCCGCAGAGGCGACGCAGATTCGCGCCGGGAGACGCCGACGAGTGCAGAAGGACGAGGGCCTGGGGTTTAGGGATTGGGGTTTGGGGGCAGAGAAGATGCCGGACGGGTCAACACAGATGAACACGAACGGTTCTTGGCCACGGCGACCGGAAAGTGCTGAGGGAAGAAGCGACCCCCAGGGGGCGGCGAGGTGGGGGAGCGGATGGGGAGTTGCGGTATGGGGAGCGGTGGTGATGATGGGGTTGGGGGGTTGCCAGTCGCAGGAGAGGGTGGCGCGGGAGTTTGCGGGGCGGCGGGAGGCGAGCTATCGGCGGCTGATGCGAGGGGCGACGGAGCCGAACGCGACGGACCTGGAGGCGGCACACGGGGCGCTGGCGCTGGCGGATTGCGTGGAGTTGGCATTGGTGCACAACAAGGACGTGCAGACGGCGGCGACGGAGGTGCTCAAGGCTAAGGGGCAGATGACGGAGGCGGTGGCGACGGCGTTGCCGAAGGCGACGTTCACGGGGTCGGCGTTGCGGAACGACAACAGCGGGTTCATCAACCAGAAGGAGACGTACGATCTGACGGTATTGGCGCGGCAGCCGCTGTACCTGGGCGGATTGACGGAGGCGGCGGTGGACGCGGCGGTGGTCTATACGTACCTGACGGGCCAGCAGTTGCGGCAGACGCTGCAGGGGGTGCAGTTGCAGGTGCGGCGGGGGTATTTGGACGCGTTGTTGGCGCGAGAGTTGGTGGAGGTGGCGCGGGAGGCGAAGCGGAACGCCCAGCAGAGCCTGCAGGACACGCGGCGGCAGTACGAATATGGGGCGGGGACGCGGTTCGACGTGTTGCGGGCGGAGGTGCGGCTGAACGCGGTGAACGCGGCGCTGATTCAGGCGGAGAACGAGGCGCAGTTGGCGTTGACGCGGTTGCTGAACACGATGGGGGTGTCGCAGTTGAGCCGGGTGGAGCTGGCGGAGGGGTTGGCGTATCGGCCGGTGGAGGCGGACCCGAACGCGAGTCTGTTTCAGGCGATCAAGCGCCGCCCGGAGCTGCTGGCGGGGGAGGCGTGGGTGCGGCTGGCGCAGGACAACGTGACGTCGCAGCAGTCGGGGGATCGGCCCAAGGTGTACTTGCAGGGGTCGTACCAGAGGAGTTATCCGGGTTTTGCGGCGAGCTTTGCGAAGTTGGGGGGGAGCAACGAGGAGGGGGGGGGGACCGGAGGGTCGGCGTTGGGGGGTGGGAAGGAGTGGGAGCGGACGATGAACGGGGGGATCGTGGTGGAGTGGCCGTTCTTCGACGGGTTGGCCACGGCGGGGCGGGTGGCGCAGGCGAAGGCGGAGTTGCGGCGGCAGGAAGTGGCGTTGGCCAAGCAGGAGCAGCAGGTGCAGTTAGAGGTGGAGCAGGGGGTGCTTAACTTGCGGAGCAGCGGGGAGTTTGTGGGTTCGCAGCAGGGGAACGTGAGCCTGGCGGAGGAGGCGCTGCGGCTGGCGCGGGTGCAATATCAGCAGGGGGCGGGGACGAGCCTGGACGTGATCAGCGCGGAGGCGGCGCTGGCGCAGGCGCGGTCGGATTACGTGCGGGCGGTGCGGGATTACGAGACGGCGAAGCTGCAATTGACGTGGGCGTTGGGGGTTTTGGGAGAGGAATAGAAAGGCTGACAGGGGGAGAGAGGGGCAGGCCGCAAAGGCGGCGAGCAGCGAGGAAACGATGAAGAAGATGATCGGGATCATGGCGGTGCTGGCGTTGGCGTTGGTGGGAGGGGTGGCCCTGCGAATCTACCAGAAGGTGTCGGCGCAGCCGGCGGAGAGCATCGACAAGATTCAGGCGCGGGAGGGCGTGCCGGTGCGGGTGTACGAGGTGGTGGCGGAGGACCTGGCGCGGGTCGTGTCGATCAGCGGGGAGATCGAGGCGCTGCAGGAGGTGGCGATGGCGCCGAAGGTCAGCGATCGGGTGGTGAAGTTCCACGTGGAGACGGGGCAGCCGGTGGCGGCGGGGGACTTGCTGGCGGAGCTGGATACGACGACGAGCCGGATCGAGGCGGCGAGCGCGGCGGCGGCGTTGGCGGAGGCGGAGGCGCAGTTGAGCAAGCTGTTGAACGGGTCCCGGCCGGAGGAGGTGGAGTCGGCGCGGGCGCGGCTGGCGGAGGCGGAGGCGTGGGTGAATCTGCGGCAGATCGAGTACGAGCGGCAGAAGGGTTTGTATGGGGAGCGGGCGGTGCCGTTGCAGCGGCTGCAAGAGGCGGAGAACCAGTATCAGATGGCGGCGGCGGCGGCGGGGGGCGCGAAGGCCAACTACGAGTTGATCCGGAAGGGCCCGCGGGAGGAGGACATTGCGGCGGCGCGGGCGGCGGTGGAGCTGAGTCGGGCGGCGGCGGCGCGGGCCCAGCAGGTTCTTGAGGAGCATTACCTGCGGAGTCCGTGCGCGGGGGTGGTGACGCGGCGGCTGGCGGAGGTGGGAGACCTGGTGGACATCAGGCAGGTGGTTTGCCACGTGCTGGACATGGAGAGGGTGTACCTGGTGTTGGACGTTTCGGAGGTTCACGTGCCGCACGTGAGGGTGGGTCAGGGAGTGGAGGTGACGGTGGACGCGTTGCCGGGGCGGACGTTTGCGGGAAAGGTGGCGGAGATCAACCCGCAGGCGGACCGGGCGAACCGGAGCTTTCGGACGAAGATTCTGCTGGAGAATCCGGAGCACGAGCTGCTGCCGGGGATGTTCGGTCGGGCGCACATCGTGGTGCGTCGGGCGGCGGGGGCGTTGGCGGCGCCGGCGGATGCGTTGCGGCAGGATCAGCGGGGCTGGTACGTGCTGGTGGTGGGGCCGGAGGGAAAGGCGGAGCGGCGGGAGGTGACGTTGGGGGAAACGTTTGACGAGAAGGTGGAGATCAAAGCGGGGCTGGCGGCAGGGCAGCAGGTGATCGTGCTGGCGGGCGAGGGGGTGGCGGAAGGAGCGCGAGTAATAGCAGGTGCAAAGAGCCGGTAGCAAATAGCAGAGGCAACAAGAGAAGCGAGAAACAGGTCAAGGGTGGGGAGCAACGGGACGGGTTCCAGGCGAGCCAGAGGAGCAGGGCGAGGCGACGATGAGTCTGATCAATACAGCGGTGCAGCGGCCGGTGCTGGTGACGATGCTGATGGCGGGGTTGGCGGGGCTGGGGGTGTACGGCTACTTCCAGTTGCCGCGGGAACTGTTTCCGAAGATTGAGTTCCCGATGGTGACGGTGCTGACAACGTACGAAGGTGCGGGTCCGGAGGAGGTGGAGCAGCTCATCACGAAGGAGTTGGAGGACGAGATCAGCGCGGTGGAGGGGATCAAGCACTTGCACGGGACGAGTCAGCAGGGTTTGAGCCTGATGATGGCGGAGTTTTACCTGGAGACGAACGTGGACGTGGCGGCGGCGGACGTGCGGGACAAGGTGAACCTGGTGCGGGCGCGGCTGCCGAGGGCGGCGGACGATCCGATCGTGCAGAAGTTTGATTTCGGCGCGGAGCCGATCTTGCGGCTGGCGGTGTCGGCGCCGCGGTCGTTGCGGGAGGTGTACGAGCTGACGGACCAGCGGATCAAGGACCGGCTGAGCACGGTGCCGGGGGTGGCGGCGGTGACGGTGATCGGGGGCGAGGAGCGGGAGATCCACGTCTTGACGAATCAGCAGCGGCTGCGGGCGCACGGGCTGAGCATCACGGCGGTGGCGGCGGCGGTGGCGGCGGCGAACCTGGAGACGCCGGGGGGGCACGTGAGCCAGAACAGCCGCGAGTTCAACATTCGGTTGCGGGGCAAGTTCACGGACCTGAAGCAGATCGAGAACCTGCCGCTGGCGGTGGCGGGCGGAGCAAGCGTGTACCTGCGGGACGTGGCGGAGGTGCGGGACTACTACAAGGAGGTGCGCGACAAGGCGCGGGTGGATGGTCGGACGTGCGTGGGGATCACCATCCAGAAGCGGGCGGACGGGAACACGGTGGCGGTGGACCGCGGGGTGCGGGGGCAGATCGAGCAGCTCAAGGGGGTGCTGCCGGGGGACTACGAGATCACGGTGCAGGACGAGCAGGCGTCGTGGATCGAGGGGGCGTTGGCGAACGTGTTCGAGAACATGGAGTGGGGGGTGGCGCTGACGGCGTTGGCGTTGTTCATTTTTCTGCACAACCTGCGCGGGACCCTGATCATTTCGCTCAGCATGCCGGTTTCGGTAATGTCCACGTTTTTGATCATGTACCTGATGGGGATCAAGCTCAACATGATGAGCATGATGGGGCTGGCGATGGTGATCGGGGTGCTGGTGGACAACAGCATTCTGGTGCTGGAGAACATTACGCGGCACCTGCACCAGGGGCGGCCACGGGCGGAGGCGGCGGTTTCGGGGACGAACGAGATTGCGATGGGGGTGGCGGCGAGCACATTGACGAACGTGGTGATTTTCGTGCCGATTGCGTTCATGGGCGGGATCATCGGACAGTTTTTCCGAGACTTGGGGCTGACGGCGACGTTTTCGACGCTGTGTTCGCTGTTGGCGTCGTTCACGTTGACGCCGATGCTGGCGGCGCGGCTGCTGACGAAGGAGAGCACGGCGCCGACGGGGTCGAGTTGGCTGGGGCGGTTCGGGCGGCGGTTTGACGCGGGGTTCGGGCGGGTGAGAGACGGGTATGAGGGGGCGTTGCGCTGGTGTTTGCGGCACCGGGCGGGGGCGCTGGGGATCGTGGCGGCGGTGCTGGCAGGTTCGCTGGGGCTGGGGACGTTGATCGGCGGGGAGTTCATCACGCGGATGGACCAGGGGAAGTTCGAAATTACGGTGGAGATGCCGACGGGGACGCGGCTGGAGGAGACGGACGCGGCGGTGGCGCGCCTGGAGGCGGTGCTGCAGGACCGCCAGGTCTTGCCGGAGTTGGTGAGCACGTACGCCAGCGTCGGTCAGGTGACGGGGGGGCGGATCGGCGGTTCGAGCCAGGCGGTGAACCTGGCGATGATCAGCGTCACGCTGGCGCCGAAGGAGAAGCGTCGGGAGAGCACGGAGGCGATCATGAACCGGCTGCGGCCGGTGCTGGCGCGGGCCGAGGCGCCGGGGGCGAAGCTGAAGCTGCTGGCGGCGGACGAAGGGGGCGGGCAGGCGCCGATTCAGATGGAGATCACGGGGGACAACATGGAACACCTGCAGGCATTGGCGGCGGAGGCGCTGGCGATCATCGGCGATCCGGCCCGGGTGCCGGGGGCGATCGACGTGGACTCGAACTACCGGGCGGGACAGCCGGAGGTGCGGATCGTGCCGGACCGGGAGAAGTGCCGGGAGGCGGGGGTGGACAGTGCGTACCTCTCCCAGGTGGTGGCGGCGAGTTTTGAGGGTTTGCTCGTGAACGAGTACCGGGAGGGCGCGTTTAATTACGACATACGCGTGCGCAACGACGAAGGGTCGCGGCGGCGGGTCAGCGACGTGGAGCGGTTGACGGTGATGAACCGGGAGGGTCGGCTGATTCCGCTGCCGCAGGTGGCGCAGGTAACGACGACGACCGGTCCGTCGCAGTTGTTTCGCAAGGACCGGCAGAGCCTGATCACGATCAGCGCGGACCTGAGCAAGCGGAGTTTGAGCGAGGTGGTGGGGGACATCCGGCGGGAGATGGCGCCGTTGCTGACGGCGTATCCTGATTGCCGGATCTTCTTCGGCGGGGAGACGGAGCGGATGGAGGAGAACTTCGGAAGGCTGTTTGTGGCCTTGATCATGGCGGTGTGCCTGACCTACATGCTGCTGGCGTGTTTGCTGGAGTCGTTCACGCAGCCGCTGATGATCATGGTGTGCGTGCCGATCAGCCTGATCGGGGTCATGCTCGGGTTGTTTCTGATGGGAGGTCGCTTCAGCATTTTTTCCATCATGTCGATCGTGGTGTTGGTGGGGCTGGTGATCAACAATGCGATTATCGTGCTGGATTTCACCAAGCGGCTGCGGGCGGAGGGGAGGGAGCGGACGGCGGCGTTGGTGGAGGCGGGTCGGACGCGGCTGCGGCCGATGGTGATGACAAACCTGACGACGATCGCGGCGTTGATTCCGCTGTCGCTGGGGCTGGGATGGGCGGGCGAACTGCAAGCGCCGATGGCGATGGTGCAGATCGGCGGGCTGGTGACGGGGGGGTGGATCGGACTGCTGATCGTGCCGGTAGTCTATACGCTGAGCGAGGACGCCGGCCGGCGGCTGGGGCGGTGGGTCAGGCGGGGGAACACGTCACCAGTGCAGGCCGACCACCTCGCGTGAGCGCGAGAGAGACCGGCCGAAGAAGCACACCAAAGCGATAGGTGGGTGGTTAGCGAGAGCGAAGGGGGGTCTTCCTGCCGCATGGGGGCCTGCTGGGCGGCCCGACTGGGAAGCCCGGTCATAAGTGCTTTACGCCCAGGGACTTGAGTGAATTATGAGATCGACGCGATGAAAAATGGCTTGACACGAGTAGGCGTGGGCTTTATAATGCCGATGATGAGTAGGAGTGTGCACCGCGCTCGAGGGTGCGCAGCATTGGAGGAAAGTAAGGAGGCGTCGCATTGTTATTCGTCTCTTTGAGTCATTTTTTGTTGCGCGCGCCGGATGGTCGGTCTAAGGGGGCTCGGCGTTATGGGACGTTGAGCGGAGGGGCCGGTCTTTGCGACCGCGGCGAGAGCACCTCCGGAAGACAAGGGATGAGTGGTGTGCCTCGGAAGGCACAAGAGGCGCTAGTTTGGTCAGCTTTGGCGGCGGTGAACGTTGAGAAGGGGCGCGGGCCGGGAGGCGTTGGGCCGGCGCGGCTCGACGGGACCGCGGCGCCAAGCACGAGTGTGTGGTAGGTAGTCGTCTGAAATCACTTAATGGAGGAACGGTTATGAATAGGCAGAAGGAAGGGTTGTTGGTCCTAGGCTTGTTGCTGTTCTGGCTGGCGGCGGTTCCGGCGCAGGGGGCGTTGGTGGCGTATTACCCGTATGACGGCAATCCGAATGACGCCTCGGGGAACGGCAGGAATCCCACGCTGATTGTGGGCAGTCCTTCGTATGAGGCGGGCAAGATCGGCCAGGCCGTAAGACTCGAGGGACCTGCTTCGACGGATGCCTTTGAGATCCCGCGGGTGGTGGAGAACGCCTGGACGATCGCCTTCTGGCTGAAGACGACCGACACGACGGGGGCGACCACGAGCTTCTGGACTGGTCCGGGGCCGGTCAGCATGGAAGTGGCCAGTTGGCCTGCAGCCGGCGACTGGGGTAGCTGCCTAGGGAACGGCCTTATCTGCTACGGTATAGGCGGCGGCGGCAGCGGCCTGGAGTTGCAGATTCGGACCACGACCGGGCAGCAGGTCAACGACGGGCAGTGGCACCACGTCGCCTACACGCGTGCCATCAGCGGCAACACCTGCACCATTGAGATTTATCTTGACGGCCAGTTGCGCCAGACCGGCAATATGACCGGCGCCGCGTACGTTCAGGCGCTGACGGGGTCAACGACGATCCACATCGGCCGGCAGTTGACCACCACTGGGGATGCGCAGAAGTACCTGAACGGCTGGCTGGACGACCTGCGGTTTTACGACACGGTGCTGACGGCCTCGGAGATCCAGGTAACGATGACCCAGGGCGCGGCGAAGTTGGTGGCGCCGGCGTCGGGGGCGGCGGTGGCGGGGCCGAGCGTGAACTTGCAGTGGGAGAAGGGGGACTTCACCGGCACGGTGACGAAATACTACGTGTACCTGGATACGGAGTCGGCCGATTTGACGGACCCGAACCGGGACAAGGCGCCGCCGGGCGGGCCGGCGATGCTGGTGCGCAAGCAACAGGTCAACCCGGCGGGCGGGACGGAGAGCTGGACGTGGACCGGCCCGGTGAACGACGATACGAACTACTACTGGCTGGTGGACACGGTGGCGCTGGTGCCCAAGAGTCCGACCGATCCGAACACGGTGGAGCTGACGTTCCCCGGAGGGGTGTGGAACTTCCGCGGGTCGCGGACGACGGCGGTGCTGACGGGTCCGGGGGCGGATCAGTACGTGCTGCCCAGTCTGGACAAGCACCAATATGCGGCCGATCCGAACGTGACGTTCACGGTGAGTATCGGGACGGATCCGGAGTATCCGAACGTGTACGACGTGGTGTGGTATCGTGACGGGGCCGTGGTGAGCAATGATTCCCGGCACACGATCACGACGAGCAACACGCAGACGT
>Ga0315295_10002664_pt1 | contig 15090 bp, 14 predicted proteins | sample YL17G14_0_MG_FD_204453 | JGI IMG/M metagenome (GOLD analysis project Ga0315295, IMG submission 204453) | Sediment microbial communities from Yellowstone Lake, YNP, Wyoming, USA - YL17G14_0 | ecosystem: Environmental > Aquatic > Freshwater > Lake > Sediment | place: USA: Wyoming | collected...
AGGAACATCTGTACCGTCTCCTTGCTGTAGGGATGGACGATCATCCCCTTGATGAGCTCCGGCACGACCGTGACGATATGGGCGCCCGCTTCCAGCCATTCGATGACGTTCAGGACCTCGCGCGTGGAGCCGATGATGATCTTCGCCTTGAGGCCCTGGCCGTCGATGACGCTCCGGGCCTTGCGGATCTCGCCGACGCAGTTGTAACCCATGTTGTTGACGCGTCCCCCGAAGAGCGAGACATAGGTCGCCCCAGCCAGCGCCCCCAAAAGGCATTGCTGGGCGCTCATCATGGCCGTCATATTGACCCGGATATCGTATTTCGTCTCGAGGAGATGAACGGCCTCGAAGTTTTCCATTTCGCCCTTCGGCCCGTGAACCGTTATTTTGACGTTGATATTTTTCGCCCACTGGGCATAGTCCCGGGCCTGGGCGATCATCTGTTCGTAGTCGTTCGTTGTGACCTCGACGGAGAGCGGATACGGCTTGATGAGGTCGGCGATCTCGATAGATCGCTTCTTGATAGCTTCTCTCCCTCCCGTCACCCCGGCCTTCAAGAGGATCGTGGGGTTCGTCGTAACGCCCCGGATGACCCCCATCCTCATGTATTTTTCGACGTCTTCGATCCTGCCGGTGTCTAGAAAAATAGCCATCTTTTTCTTTCCTTTTTCACCGATTCCCATTTCATTTCGCAAACCTTGAGGTCGGGGTGGCTGACGAGAAGATGCCAGACGACCGCCTGGAAGGCCTCGACGTGCGCGGTCACGGAACCATGATTGACCGTGGGAACGATGACACACGCATCGGCGCATTTGGCCGTGTACCCCCCATCCCTTCCGACAATGCCAAGGATTTTGGCCCCCTTTTTCTTAGCGAAATCCATGGCCCTGACCAGATTGACGCTGATGTTCCTTTCGACGTTTCCACCGCCCACGGAAAGCACGAACACCCCGTCGTTTTCGCCCAGCCGGCTTTTATCCAGCCATTCGACGAAGACTGTTTCCCATCCCTCGTCGTTGATCCGCGCGGTCAGCTCGGAAATGTTATCGACCGGAGTGTAGGCCTCGAACCCGCAGATCTTGCGGAAATCGTTCACGGCGTGCGAGGCGTTGGCCGCGCTCCCCCCGATGCCGAGGAAGAAAAGCCGGCCGCCCCTCTTTCGGATCTCGACGAGGTGCCGGATCATTTTCTCGATATCCGCCCTGTCGATCCGATCCGCGATGTCCCTGATTTCGGATAGATAGGTCTCGGCATGGCCGGGCTTCAGCGCCCTGCCCGCCTTATCCATGGCTCCTGGACTCTCTCTTTGGGATGAACTCATTGACGATCTCCTTCCTATCCGGCGCTTGCCGGGCGCTCCTGAGTAACCCTTCCGAGGCCGTAGTCCGGGTCATCGGGGATCTCCCGGACGATCTCTTTCATGTATCGCCTCCCCGCCTCGCTCATGGCGAACCCGGCGGAGTCGTAGAATCTTCGATCGACCTTTCGATGAAGCTCCTCGATGGAGCCGAACCCCGAAAGCGGCTTTTCGGCGAGGTAAAATCCGTCTTCGCTTTTCTGGATCGTCAGCAAATTCGGGCCGGTCGCGCCCCCGGCCAGAAGCCTCATTGCCCTTCTTCCGAGCTTTTCGGCCCAGAGAGCGTCCAGGGCGTTCGGGGCGCCCGAACGGTAGAGATACGAAGGGTTCACGGCGTTGATGTTCCGCGTGTCGATCCGGCCCGAGAGGCGCTCCTTGAGCTTGTCCCGAAGCGCGCCGCTCGAGCCCCCGAAGCGCGGATGGCCGAAGTCTTTGTTTTCGTCCTCGGCGGCCTGAATGTATGAACCGTCCTTCCATTTCGCCCCCTCGGCGACCACGATGACGGCGTGCTTCCGGCGCGCATAGATTTCGAGCGTCCTGGCCGCAAGGGCCTCGATGTCGACGGGGAACTCCGGAATGATGACGAGGTCGGGGTCCCCGAGCCCGGAGGCGAGGGCCAGCCAGCCCGCGCTCATCCCCATGGACTCGACGATGACGATCCGCTCGTGCGAATAGGCTGTCGTTCTCAAGCCCTCCGCCAGGCTGACAAAGGAGACGATCTTTTCGGCGGCGGTCGGGAAACCCAAGGTGAAGTAGTTGAGGATCTTTTCGGGCTCGAAAGCCGCATCCGGAGCGCCGGCCGCACCGACATCGTTATCGATCGTTTTCGAGATCAGGGCTTGAGGAAAAGAGCCGAGGAGAAAAGCATTGGAAAGAGTGTCCTCCCCGCCGATGACGATCAGGCCGGATAGTCCCAAGTCCGTAAAAACCCGGAGGGCGCGATCGGGGCCTCCGACCGTTTTGCCGATGTTCGTCCGGGACGATTTGAGGATCGTGCCGCCCACGCTGGAAGGGACCATGCGCACGCTCAAACTCACCCAATCGTTTTCGAGAACGCCCCCCCAGCCCCGGATGAAACCGATGAGCTCGACGCCGAGCGATTCGGCTTCATCGACTGCCGCAGCGATCACGGCGTTGAGCGGCGGGACGTCGCCGCCCCCCGTCAGGATCCCGATCCGTTTCTTCACGCCCTCATTTCCCTCTTTCGAACGGGCCGAGACGAATCGGGACGTTCCGGCGCGCCGATTCATAGATCGCCCCGACAAGCCTGTTGGCCATAAGGCCGTCATATCCGGAGCCGATGGGCTCTCGATTTCCCGTGATCGCCGACGCGAATTCTGTCATCTCCTCGCGCCAGGAGATGTCCGGACCGGGAAACTCCAGGATTTCTTCATCGGGGGCGCCGCCGCTGACTTTCCTTTTCCCGATGACGAGCCTTTCCGTTCCATAGCTTCCGCCCAACCCGTCCACGACGAGGTATCCCTTCTCTCCGATGATCTCGAGAAGGAATTTGTTCTTCCATTGGGTCGAGCTCGTGTGCATCGTCGCCACCTGGCCGCGACCCGTCCTAAACATGGCGAAGGCGTTGTCCTCGACTTCCATCGGCCAGTAATACGTAGCGATCCGGCCGTACGCTTCCTCGAATTCCCCGATGAACCACCGGAAGAGATCGATGACATGGACGCCCTGGTCAAGAAGTTCACCGCCGCCGCTGATGTCCCGATTCGCCCGCCATTCCTTCTCATATCCCGGCCGTCCGCCATGGCCGTAGACCGCCCTCATGAGATAGATCTTGCCGATGCCCTCATCATCCGCGATCTTCTTAGCGGCGCGGACCGCGGGATGGAACCGGTGATTGAACCCGGTCTTCAGGATAAGCCCCCGCTCTTTTGCTTTCGACCAGATCGCCTCGGCTTCACCGGCGTTTCTTCCCAATGGTTTCTCGCAAAGGACGTGCTTCCCGTGTTCGAGAGCGGAAAGGGCGATCTCTAGAATGAATTTATTGGGCACGGCGACGATCACGCCGTCGATATCATCCCGCCGCGTGAGATCTCTCCAATCGACACACGGAGCGGCGCCGCACGAAAGGCCCAACGCGGCCGTTTTCTCCCCGTCGATATCACTGACCAGATTGACCTTTAAGTTCCCTGAGAGCGAAGCGATCGCTTCCGCCCGTTTTTTCCCGATCAATCCGGCCCCGACGATCCCGATCCTGATCATGAGCTTTTATGTGCTCCCGTGATTTGGTTCACGTCTTTTTAAAGAACGATTTGTCGTCGATCCTTCTTATCGTGCAAAAATCTTTGTCAGATCGAAGCCTGCCTTGAAATTCTAAAGAATCCCAGGGGTCCCAGGGAGCGGATATGAACTTTCCCGTGATCGCGTCGGAATCAGCGGACAAAAGAAAAGCGGTCAGGTCGGCCGCTTTTTCGGGGGGGACCCCCCCGCTTTCCATCTGCTTTTTTGTTCCCTCATAAAAAGAGGTGCCCGCGGCTTCGCTTCCTGCGGCCAGTGTCTGTTGATGTAACCTCGTTATGACAAATCCCGGCGCTATGCAGTTGATATCGATGTTCTCCGCCGCCAGTTCAAGCGCGATATTTTCCGTATATCGGACAAGGGCTATTTTGCTTGTCGCATAAGCGGAATAATTAGGAAAAGGGCTCGCGGCGCCTCCCCCGGAATAATTGACGATCTTCTTGCGCGAGGGTGATTTCATTATCGGGGCAAAGAGGCTGCACATGTACACGGCGCCCAAAAAATTAATGTTTATGGCCTCTCTGAATTCTTGAAGATTGACGGCGGTCGTTCTACCGATCGGCCCGTAAACGCCGGCACAATTGACAAGACCGCTGATATCACCCACTTCGTTCACGCACCAGGAAGCGAATGCTTTTGCCTTATTGAGATCACTGACATCCAATGAATAGGAGCGAACAGCGGCGCCCGGACTTCCCTTTAGCTCGGCGACGGATCTCAGAAGATCGTTTTGATTCCTGGCCGCAATGACGACCTGAGCGCCCTCGGTGACGCATTTTTTCGCTACGGCAAAACCGATGCCTAGGCTTCCTCCCGTAATGACAATGTTTTTTCCATTCAGCTTCATCTTTCTCCTCTCCCCAATGAAATGTACCGAAACCCGATCTTCTTCATTTGATCTTCGTCAAGGCAGTTCTTCGTATCGAAAAATATCGGCCTCCTCATCTCCTTTTTCATCGAACTCCAGTCGTACTGCTTGAATTCTTCCCATTCCGTCAATAAGACAAGCAAATCCGAATCCTTTGCCGTTTCCGCAATATTCCTGGCTACTTGAAACGCGGGCACGGTGTCCAATTCTTTATAATCGGCTTTAGGGTCAAAGGCGGTCACCCTGGCCCCTGCTTGAACGAGCTTGCCGGCGATCTCCAAGGGAAGACTCCGCCGCAATGTGCTTGTTCCCGGCTTATACGTCAAGCCGAGAACGCCGATCTTGGCATCTTTTATTTCTCCCAAAATATTCTTGATCTTTCCAACGATCTCATTAATTCTTCTCTTATTTAGTTCTAGAACATAACCAAAGAATTTGCTTCCCTCACGAAGGGCGGGTCCCCGCCGGCTAAGTACCATAAGATCTCTTCCAAGAGTGCCGCCCGAAAATCCGATCCCCGGCGATAGGTAGGCCTTTTCTCCGATCCGGGGATCCGATTTCATCCCCTTGATGACGTCATCTATCCTCGCGCCTTGGGATTCGCAGATATCCGAGAGTTCATTGGCGAAAACTATGCTTGTCGCAAGGAACGTGTTGATCCCATGTTTGACCAATTCCGCGCTTTCCAGGCTCATGGAAATGATCTCAGCGGTGACTTCTTGAAATAGCCGCCGGCATTTTTCCTCGGTTCGGGCATTATCGACGCCAAGGATTATTCTTCCTGGCGTCATGTAACACTCCAGGGCGGCGCCAAGCCTAAGATTTTCGGGGGAATAGGCAAGATCGAGGGTTCGATTCTACATCATGAGTTCTTTTCTTAATTGAGCGCAGAACCCAACCGGGGATTGGGAGCTTATGATGAGAACGGCGCCATCCTTTAATAGATCCCTTACCCTCAGAACAGAATCCTCGAGTATGGATGTATCGCTGCTGTCGTCGTTTCCGACCGGGGTATCATAGGCGAGAAATACATAATCACAGGACCTCAGGGCATCCATCTCGGCAGAAAAGGTCAATTTATTCGATGCGATCCCCTTTTTGATCTCGGCTTCGAGCATCGGCTCATATATTGGAGGAATTCCCTGCTGCAGTCGGCTGATCCTGGAAGGATCGAAATCGACCCCATGAACGCGGTGGCCCAGTTTAGACCAAGACGCGGCGATAACGCATCCAAGGTGCCAAAGTCCGATGACGCCAATTTCGGAATCCATCCTTATCGTCTCCTCTTATACGTTTTTCCCAGATTTGCGAGAGTCATTGCCTTACCTCGCCCCGTTCATGAAGTTCAGCAGGACGGTTGATCCGTCGCCTTCGAACCTGTATCTCATTTCCAGGAGATTCATCCTTTTCATCGCCTCCCGGAATTTCGCATGGTCCTTTTCGACATAGAACACGAAGAACCCCCCTCCGCCCGCTCCCGTGATCTTCCCCCCCAGGGCCCCGTTCTGCAGAGCGTATTCATACACTTCATCCAGCCGGCTGTTGGAGATAACGGCGGACATGTTTTTCTTGAATTTCCAATGTTTGTCGAAAAGAAGACCGATGTCCGTGATGTTCCCTGATTCCGCGGCTTCCAGGACCTTATAACCGATCTCCTTGATGACGTGCAGGCTTTCGATGACGTTCTTCTTGTCCTCCCTGGCCCCCTGGCTCTGCTCCGAAAGGATCCGGGTCGCGCTGTGAGAGGTGTTGGTATAGAACATGAGGAGGTTCCGGTTCAATTCTTCGAGAGTCGAATCCTCGATTTGAGCGTTCCTGACCTTCACCGTCCCCTCCTTGTCGATATCGAGCACCCGCAAGCCCCCAAATGCGGCCATGTATTGATCTTGCTTGCCGATCGGCTTGCCGAGCCTGTTGATCTCGAGATCGCAGGCCTCTTCTGCCAGTTCCTGCATGGCCACGGCCTCCTTCTTCATCGCGTGAAGGCCGGACAGGAGACCGACGGCATATGAGCTCGAAGAGCCGAGCCCCGTACCCGCCGGGACATCCGCCATCGAAGCGATCTCCAGCGATCTCTCGATCCCCGTTATCCGCATCGCTTCTTTGGCGATGTCGTGCTGCAATTCATCCCGGTGGTTCACCGTTTCGGACTTCGAGTACTTCACCCGAACGAGGCAATCCACGATGGGCCGATTCAGGCTGATGAACATATATTTATTGATGGCCGCTGCGAAGATGAATCCCCCGTGTTTCGAGTAATAGGCGGGAAGGTCCGTGCCTCCGCCGCCCAGCGTGAAACGGAATGGCGTGCGTGTAATGATCATGGCGTCCCCCCTTGATCTGGTTCATGATGATAGCTTATGGCTTTCCCACCCCGGTTCCCGAACGGTGAGTCACGTGCCGATTTAGCTTATTCAAGAGTTCGATATCGTCGATAGCCCATACTCCGCCGCGAAGCCTGTGAGCAAATAGTCGGCCACCGGACATAAGAATCTTTGGTATCACGTCCAAGCCGAAATCAGAATATCCCGAGGGTATGTATTCGAATATGGCGGGCCGAAAGTAGAAAAGCCCGGCGCTTACCCAATGGCTGAAGACCTCGTCCGGAGCAGGTTTTTCTTTGAAACGAACGATCTCGTCGTCCTTCCCCAGCTCGAGGATGCCGCTCCCGTTGACGTCGGCCTGCTCGAAGACGGCGATGGTCCCGACGCCGTCGCGGGCCGCCGACGCCTCGATGAATCCGGAAAGGTCCATCTCCAGGTAGTTGTCCCCATAGACGACGAGGAACAAACCGCCGCGGAGCACGGCTTCGAGCTTTTTCACCGCTCCGGCCGTGCCCAATATCTCGGGTTCGAGGGAGTATCGGATCCGCACTCCCCACTTCCGTCCATCCCCGAAATGGGACGTGATCCGTTCCGGAAGATGATGAAGATTGATAAAGATCTCCTGGATTCCCGCTCCGGCCAGATGCTCAACATGATGCTCGAGGATGGGCTTCCCCGCGATCGGAATCATGACCTTGGGCATCTCATCGGTCAGCGGACGGAGTCTCGTCCCCTTGCCCGCCGCGAGCAGGACGGCTTTTATTTCCTCGCCCCTCAAATCCTTCCCTCCGCCATTTCGGATTTGATGTAATCAATGGCGTGGATCAGCCCGGTTTCGAGGTCCGTCTTCGGCTTCCAGCCGAGAGCCGAAGCCTTGGTGATGTCGGCAAGCGTCGTTTGAGCTTCGCCTGGCAGATCGGGCTTGAATTCCGGCTCTATCCGAGCGCCGAGAAGCCGAGAGACGATCTCGTATATCTCCAAAACCGAATGATTCTCTCCCGAACCCAGATTATACGTTTCATGATCGGTCCGGGAATCGCGAAGGCAGAGAAGATGGAAATCGTTGACATCGTCGACGTAAACGAAATCCCGCCGCTTCTCGCCCGTCCCGTAGATGACCGGACGTTCGCCCTTTAAAAGCTTGATTATAAAGGCGCTCATGACGGGGGGGATCGTCCGGCGATAATCCTGGACGGGGCCATAAACGCAAAAACAGCGAAGGGCCGTGAATGTCATCCCGTAATATCTCTTATAGGCCTCTGCGAAGTGCATCCCGGCCAGTTTGCTCACGGCATAGAAGCTTTCGGGTTGGACGGCCGATTCCGGGGTCGGTAGAAGTCCACTCCCCTCATAAAGCGCCGAGGATTCCGCGTATATGATCTTCCGGACTCCAGCCCGCCGCGCCGCTTCGAAGACATTGATCGTTCCGGTGACGTTGATATCGGCCGTCTCTATCGGATCCGCCTGGCAATCGGTGATGCAATTCTTCGCCGCAAGGTGGAAGACAACGTCAGCCCCGGTAAAAAGCTCTCCGAGTTCCGGATTCCGGATATCCCGGTTATGGAATTCAACGCCGGCGGGGATATTCTCTCTCAATCCATAAGAGAGGTTATCGATTCCTAAAACATCCATATTGGAGTCAATCAGCTTTCTGGCCAAGTTCGCTCCGATGAACCCGGCGACTCCGGTTATAGCTATCCTCATGTTCCGTCAGCTCCCCGTGCCTTTGAGCACGGCCAGCGCCGTTCTTATCAGGATTTTCAAATCAAGTCCAAGAGACCAGTTCTCGATATACTCCAAATCCAATCGAACCCACTCATCAAAATCGTTTATTTTATTTCTTCCCTGGACCTGCCATAAGCACGTGATGCCTGGCTTGATACTTAGCTTCCGCCTGTGCCAGCTCTCATACCTTGCCAGTTCCTGAGGGCCCGCCGGCCTAGGGCCGACGAGGCTCATATCCCCTTTGAAAACGCTCCAGAGCTGGGGAAGCTCGTCCAGGCTGAACTTTCTCAGCCATTTCCCGATCTTGGTCACTCTTGGATCGTTCTTGATCTTGAATACGGGCCCATTCATCTCGTTGCGGCTGAGCAGCTCCGGCTTCATTTTGTCCGCGTTCAAGACCATGGTCCTAAACTTCCAGCTCTTGAAGGGTTTCTTGTTCAGCCCGACGACATTCCATTGGAAGAAGATCGGGCCTTTCGAAGTCGCTTTAATCAATATGGCAATTATCAATAAAAGCGGGGTCAAAACAATAAGCATGACACTCGAAACCGCGATGTCCATAAGTCTTTTGATATACTGCTTGAGCTCATCGTCCGTAGTCGTCATCAAGCTGACGATGCTCATTCCATACGCATTATCGACCCGAACCTTTTTTAACAATTTACCGAAAAAGTCCGAATAAATGCGGGTTTGAACGCCTTCACGCTCGCAACATTCGATGATTTTTTGGATCTGGCCGAACTGATCGATAGGGACGCATACGATGATCTCATCGATGATATGGGTATGGAGAAGACGTTCTATGTCCTCATAATCTCCGAGGATCTTGATACCGGACGTTTCACATGTAAGGTTCTCGGAAGCCGTTTTAACGATTCCGACGATGTCCAAACCCCATCCGATATTATTCTTCACAACCTCGATAAAGTCGCGTGTCTTATCCCCATCTCCTATGAGTAAGACCCTCTTCCTGTTGATCCCTCTTTTCCGCAGTTCCTTGGCCACATAAAAAAGGACTGTTTTTTCGAGTGCCAATAAAAGAAGGTTGACGAAGGAGAAGGCGATGATATAGGTTCTCGGGATATGTCCGAACCGGAGAAAATAATGAGCCGCGAAGAATGTGCAGACACCGATGAAGGTCGTTTTCACGGCGTTGGTCAATTCCTTCCATAGCGACGTGAATCGTTGAAAAGAATACGCGCCCAGCCTATTGAAGATAATCACCCATAGAAGTGAAAACCCGATGATGAGCACGACATCATATGCGGTTATACTGATGGGAAGAGCGATGCTCGTGAGTCGCCGGAACCGGTCCCAGAGCGAAAAGGCGGCGACGAAGCTACCGGCTGTCGTAAGCGCGTCTGCTGCCTGAGCTAGTCTTCTATGATGGGGGGGGCGCCAGATCATTGCTATTTCTTTTGTCCGCGGCTATTCAAGCTCCGCTTCCAACGCCTTCTAGATTCACAAAATATACTGATTTGAGTGCCTCAAGACGATCAGATTCACCTAGCCTATCCTTCCAGCAAGGCACAATAAAGCTTCATATATTCATCATTGATGGTATAAGCGGTTGTATGAATTTCGAAACCTCAAGTCTTTGCCAACATTTCCAAATGCTCTGCAAAACGCTTCACATTACTCGCGCTTTTATTACACGTAGGATGAAAAGCGGATTGCCAATGATGTAGCGTTTCCACATCTTCCATGGTTGGATACATAAGCGAAACAGCCAAACAAGATTAAGCCTATGAAAAATTGGAGGGGCATAGGGAACACTCCCTGCGAGGTAATCAAGAAATCCTCCAGCATTCATAATTATAGGTGCATTTAGACGAGATGCACAACGGGCGATCCACTGCTCTTGCTTCGGATTACCAAAACTCACCAATACAACATCAGGATTTGCATTGTTAATAGCTTCCAGGACTGTAGCACTCGAAAGTTCATCTAAATCGCCAAACGGAGAAATCCCGCCTAAAACTCGTATTCTGTGATACTGCCGTTGGATATTTTGACGGGCCTTTAGATTCACATCTTCAGTTGAACCTACAAGAAATAGGCAAACTTCTTGTTCGTTCATCCAAGGCAGTAGGTGAACCATAAAATAATCTGTGCTTATTTGTTTTTGCTCTTTGAAGGGTCTTCCCATAATCCTTGCCGCAAGTAAAATTCCATAGGAATCCGGTGTTACAACTGATGCGCTGTTAAGCACTTCACGATAGCCCTTTGTATGATAGCAGCAGTTTACACTGTTGACGCTTGTGAAGAAAACCGTGAATTTCTTGCGTGCCGCGAGTGCTTCAGACACTTGAGTCAGGAGATCAGCACTAGTGAGGTTGGCAAAGTGCACGCCAAGAATATTAACGGTTTCAATATTGGGAGACATGGTACCCTCAGGGCTTCATCGCGATAACGGTAATCGCGTCATCGATGTTAATGCTCTTCGTACGGAATTTCTTGATAATCGCAACAGCAATCTGGAAGTTCTTCAGAGGATTCAATGCAATACCCAGAGCGCGAACAATCCGAAATAATGGAACGCGAAGAACCTGTTTCAGCATTGTCCTGCTATCGCTCACTTTACACTCGATAGGTCTGAAGCCGGCCCGCTTCAGGAGCGCTTTCAGCGAACTCTCAGAAAAGTACCATAAGTGCTCAGGTGGTTTGAAGTACTCCCAAGCTGAACCCTGTTCCAGAGAATTACGTGACTCGATGTTCGGCGTCTGGATAACTACAATTCCTCCCCGTCGCACCAGAGAGAAAAGTTGCAATACCAGAGCAACGGGATCCTTTACATGCTCGATCACATGATAGAGTGCTATGGCCTGAAAATCGCGTGGAAGAAGCGGCACCGACTCTTCTATGCTCTTGCACAAGACATTCAAGCCCGCTACTTCTCGGCAGTACTTGGCAAGTGTTTCATTTACTTCAACGCCCCAAACATCCCAGCCAAGCAACTTACCCGCGTTCAGTACAATGCCGTACGAAGAGCCCAACTCCAAGAACTTCACATGGTCACGCACGCCAAGCTCACTCAGAATCCCTTGAATCTCTGCAACACGTACAAGTGCACTCATGTTCACACAGGCGATCTCTCCCGGTGAGACATTTCCACGGTGCCACCTTTCGATGTCGGTGTAATGCGAGGCAAAGTAGTTATCTCGGTAAATCTCGGCAATCTGTTCTGCGGTGGGCATTGGGTGGGTGTAAGCCAACCCACATGTCCCACAATGCATCGTAGTAAAACCGTTCTTTGAGAAATATGGAGTAAGGCTACTACCTCCGCAAATAAGACAAGTTGAGATCATATCTCTTTTCGCTATTGAATTGTCAACCAAGAGCTTGCCACCAACTGTTCACCGTGAATGCTGGAACCATAAATAGTTGCATGTCAGTATTAGAAGTCGCTTGAGCTTTGGTAGAATTTAGCGGAAATTTCCTGCATCTTAGTTCGTAATTCCTCGAGACCGACGACTGACCCGATTTCATAAAACCGCTCCGGCATTTCCCATGCAAGCAATTCGTCGCGTCTAACTAGGTCACTATGAAGATATGCCAGAGAAAACGCTTTGCTCGTGGGCATAGCTGCGAGAGTATCCCGCTTAAGTAAGGTGATTCCCGCGTCGATCCATACCATTTCTGATGATGATTGATTCTTGTCGTACACAGCGATCATGCCATCTCGTACGATCACGTTACTTTTGTCATACAGATTTCTATTGCGGTAGACTACCATAAGCCCGCTTTTCTTTGCTGACATGAGTTTCTGAAGCGCCTCTGCGAAAGGTATTGCTAGGTAAGAATCACCGTAAATAAGGAAGAAATACCCCTCAAGCAAGGGCTCTGCCCTCTTGAGGGCTCCACCGGTACCCAAAAGCCTACCACCGTCATAGCTGTACCGAATACGCAAACCGAATTTGCTCCCATCGCCGAAATAATCTACAATGAACTGAGCGAGGTGACCTACACACACGACAACATCTGTTATTCCGCCCCTTCGCAGAAGCGCGAGCTGATGCTCCATGAAAGGCTTCCCCGCTACATCAATCATGCTTTTTGGACTATCTTTGGTAAGTGAATTCAGGCGAGTTGCCAATCCTCCGGCAAGAATGACCATTTGCATTATTCGCTCTTCTTGAGACTTATAGCATCTCGCGAATTGACTGCCGCATAGCCTCACGCGAAGTTTTCTTCGCATACCAACCCAGATTGTGTATAAGGTCAAGATTAAAACGTACCTTTGGTACATCACCCTTCCAGCCACGATCGCCACCGAAGAAGCGATATTGGACATTCCTCAACCCCATCTCTTCTACCACGAGGTCGGCTATTTCGCGAACACTAAGATAATCAGCAGTAGCGACATTAAAGAGATTCACACGCCCGCTGGTTTTTTCACGTGCAAAGAACACGGCATCTAACACATCATCTACGTGTATATACGATTTACTTTGTGTTCCGTCGCCAAGGATTTCGAGAGTAGTAGAATCATTTTTCAATCGACGGATAAAGTCGAATGCTACACCATGGGTTTGCCGTTTACCCACGACGTTTGCAAAGCGGAAAATCCACGCTTGCATATCAAACATGTGGCACATCGCACTAATGACGCCCTCTGCACCCAGCTTACCCGCACCGTACATTGATATGGGCAAAAGCGGGCCAAATTCCTCGGTTGTTTCAGTGAGTCCTACATCACCATAGACCCCACTACCACTGGGATAGATAAATTGATTCACTTTGTTATGACGCATAGCTTCCAGCACATTAAAAGTAGCAATAATACTCTGCCTTAAGTCCAAATCCGGTTCTTTCATCCCCCGCGCAATATCAGGATTAGCAGCAAAATGGACAACCGCGTCGTGTCCCGCGAGCGCCTCGCCCAATTTTGGTAAGTCTAGAGTATCACCTTGTACAAATTTAAACCTTGGATTATCGAAGTGCTTTTGCAAGAACTCAATCTTTCCCGAGGAAAGGTTATCGTACACAGTAACAATATGCTCTTGTTGTATGAGGCGATCAGTACACGTGCTGCCGATAAACCCACTTCCACCCGTAATAAAGTATTTCATACCAGGTTTTCCTCATCAGAAATAGAATCCAACAAATAGGCTATGGTTTCCAAAAAATGAGGTACACGCTCAAAGCTCAACGATTCTGTCATGAACGCGGACTCGCGGTAAGTTAAAAAGTGGTCCGGGAAATGAAGAAACATTTACAATCTTATCCCGCGACATTCTCATATATTGAGTGTGTTTTCTTTGCCGTTTCCTCCCAGGAAAATAACTTGCTACGTTCTAGAGATCGCTGGGCCAACGCATCCCTGAAGGAATGATCGCTAATCACTTTTTGTAACGCGTTCGCAATTCCTCCGATATCCAGCGGATCCACTAGGCAAGCGGCTTTACCGCAAATCTCAGGCAAAGATCCCCTATCCGAGATAATGACCGGAATGCCCATGCTCATTGCATCAACCGCCGGAAATCCAAAGCCCTCCATTAACGACGGCATTACAAACACTGTTGCATGACGATACAATGATTTTAGTTCTTTATCATTTACATCGGCCAAGTAGTGTACTGTTTCTTGTAGCGAAAGATTATCTATTGTCTTCAACATCTCTTCCCGGGCATTCCCAGGGCGGCCCACGATCACGAGGTGATGGCCTGAAAATCCTTTGTCTTGGAGGACCCGAAATGACCGCAATAATGTGCATACATTCTTATGTCTCGTAATTGTGCCAACAAAGAGGATATATTTTGCGTTGAAAGAAAACGACCGAGCCGTATTAGAATCAAGCCCGTCATCGTATGAATTATCATGATTCCAAGATGGTCCCGACCATATCGCAACTGCTTTTTTGTCTCGAATCAGTAATGTTTCGGCCAACCTCTGCCTGGAATAATCGGAGACCGTTATGATTCTGTCGGAACATCTAGATTGTGATCTCAAGATAAGTCGTCGGTACATCCTGCTGAATGTGCTAAATGCCTCCGGAACGTCAAATTCGTACACATCATGGATAGTTGACACAACCTTCCTGAAGCTGATCAATAGAGGCATTGTATTCGGCAGGTGAACAACGTCTGGCGCCAGTCGCTTAGCGAGGTACGGGAAAACTATTGCCTGCCAAGCGTTACGACCGGCTTTGTTACGCGGAACGTCCAATGTCATGATATTTATATTCATGCGGTCGAGGTTCACTATGCTGTCGTAGTACGTCTGCCAAGGAGCTCGAACCAGGATGAATTCATCCTCTGGATATATTTGTGCGAGTTTCTTCGTGAGTTGATAGATATATCGTTCAACGCCATGAATGACGCTGTAGGCCCCTACACCATTAATCAGTATCTTCATGTCTCTTTGACCCTCTCCCCATTCTTTGGACAGTTTAAGGGCTTCCTGAAGGTGGATCGAAAGCCTGCCTCTCGTTACCATTTTATCCATTTTGAAGGCTGAAAGCCATTTTAACGTGAACCCCGAAAAAACGGCTTCACCAGAAGCCCCAGGAGCCACGATCTCGAACCCGTCCATGTCAAACCACGGCCTCGGAAGCCGGC
>Ga0315295_10002665_pt1 | contig 15090 bp, 20 predicted proteins | sample YL17G14_0_MG_FD_204453 | JGI IMG/M metagenome (GOLD analysis project Ga0315295, IMG submission 204453) | Sediment microbial communities from Yellowstone Lake, YNP, Wyoming, USA - YL17G14_0 | ecosystem: Environmental > Aquatic > Freshwater > Lake > Sediment | place: USA: Wyoming | collected...
CCTGCAAATGAATTTTTTTCATCACCAAATCATTGATGGGTACAGTCTTCTCCCCGCCCGGGAAATGCACATTTTTGATCACCCAGGCAAGAGTGAGAGAATCTGAAGAAGCATAGGGCTCATAGAAGGCTGGCCCCGAAAGGTCGAGGACGATACGGGTTTGGTCCGGAGCCGACCAGTGCCTTATGTCCAGGATTTTGGGGCTCGCCTGAGCCTCAAGACAAAACAGCAAAAAGATGAAGCCCCATGCGCCTGCCGCTAGCACCTTCCTGGCAATAAAATCGCTACTCTTTCTTTTTCTCCGTGCAAGGATGCTCACCGGCTTTGGCCTTCGGATGGCACTCCGCAATCTGTTCGGGAGGACAATCCTGCGGTTCACCTTTCAGCTTTTCCGGATGCTCACAACCTTTGTTTCCCTGGCACATCTTGACTCACCTCCTTTCTACCTTGTTGGTTGAATCAGATATCTCTATTCCAACAGCATAAAGGCAGGAGAATTCTCTCGCCCCGAGAATCGCTGAAATCGTAGAAAATCGGAAAAAGGCTCATTGCGAGCTCCACGAAGCACCCGCTCTCGCGGGCCTACTTCGTCGTCCCATTGAGGCGAAATTCAGCAGTCCTCAATCCCTATGGCACGAACCGCCGGAGGAACAGGGAGGTTTGTCGCAGCGTTCCTCCCGGCCACAGCAGGTGGAGCCCTTGGGCCGTGGATTTTTCACGGAGTGGGAAACCGACAGGGTCTTTTCTAACTCCCCGCGCCCGCAGTGCTTACACTCCAGGGGATCCTTCCGCGCTCCCACTCCCTCCCAGATCTCTGACGTGCTGCCACAAGACCGGAAGCGGTATTCATAGATGGGCATTTTTTAACCTCACCATGGACAGATTTTTTTCTGTATCCTTGCCTGCCTTATAAAAGACAGTATGGTTATAGATATCGTATCCCGCTAATCCTTTCTCCCTGAGTTGTTTCAAGCATATCCCCATGACCTCTTCGGAGACCCCGAATGCTCGAGAGAGGTCTTCCAGGGAGCAAGGTCTTCTTTCCAGGAGAGAGAGGACTTCCCGGTCGATCTGCCCATAAACTCGGCTTCCTGAAGCAGGGCATTCCGGGGGCAAAATCTCCGCCCGTCCGGCAAAAATCCCGCTTATCTCCTCCAGCCGTTCCTGGCTTAGCGGGCAGGCGAACTCCTCCGCCGGCGGCCGGACAACGGTATTCAATTGAATGCGGTCCGGGCTGATCCTTTTAATTTCTTCCTGGAGTCTCTTGATTTCCTGCCGCACATCGTTGAATCCCCCGCAGAGCATGATCTCCAGCCATATCTGCCCCGGATATTCTCTGCGGAATTCTCTAAGACCCTGCAGGACTTGACTGAACCGCAAGGAATGATGCGGACGGTTGATGAATCGGAAAAGAGGCGGATTGGCCGCATCCAGGGAGGGGATGACCAGGTCCGCAGCCATGAGGGCCTCCCGCACGGGTTTCAGGTGGAGCAGAGACCCGTTCGTCAGGACAGCCACGGGAATGGAAGTCAGCTTGTTCACTTCATCGATCACCCATCCGATCTCCGAATTCAAAGTTGGCTCGCCTGAGCCGGAGAGGGTGATATAATCTGGAGGAGTGGAGAGAGTTGCTAACTTTTTTTTCAGTTGCTGGATCACCGACTCTACTGCTATATACGGTTTCCGTTGGAGGGTCTGATTGGTCGTTGCCCCGAGCTGGCAATAAATGCAGTTATACGTGCAGGTCTTTAAAGGAACCAGGTCGATCCCCAAGGATCGTCCCAGCCTTCGTGATGGCACGGGGCCGAAGACATAATCTGTCCTCTCTGGATGTTTAACCTTCTGCTTCTGGTCTTCCATTATTTTTTCATTTCCTCCTCGAGCTTGCGCAGGTTAATGAAATACTCCTCCGGAGGCTGCGCTTCCCGGATCCGGTAGAGAGCCGGAGCTTTGGGAGATGACAGCTGGCGCAGGATGGGATATTTAAACCCTCCCTTCTCGGTCATTTCCAGTCCTCGCAAAATTTCCGGGCCGTAACGGAAGGGAAAAGAGAAGATCAATTCATTGTCTTCCGCCAGGGCGAAGCGGCGGGTTCCATAGCAAGGAAAAGAAACGGTAGGTTTATCTTTCATGAAAGCCGCGGCCACACCTTCCCCGCAGGTGCCGCATTCGGCTGCGGTGTTAATGCTTAACCTTTCCCCTGTCTGATAGGTAGCGGCGTAGATGAGTCGGGTCATCTGGGCGCCATCGGCGAATATCAGGGCAACATCCGGATCGGCGGAAATCTGCCCCAAGGGGGCCACCAGGGCAGCGTTGAACCTCCCGGGTTCTATTCGAAGGCCTGTCTTCAGTATCTCTTCGTAGGCCTCGGCTGTGGAAGTCCTCACGGTCGCGAACCTTTTGGCCAATCCGGCCGGCAAGTCACCAAATCCCAGCATCCCCTTGGCAATGGCGCAGACTAGGTTCTCTTGGGTGACTCCCAGGGACCGCCCATAGACCCTGGCGTAGGTCACGAACTGGCAGAAAGTGAGGGGTTCGTCCAGGATTTCACAGGCTGGGTCCAATTCTTTTGGGTCTCTTAGTAACTTTACTCCAACCGGTAGCGTCCTGAGCCGTAATGAATTCATCATCCCTTCGCTGACTTTTTTTCTTAATGCTCGTATGGCCTCCTCCATTTCTGCCCTCCTTCAAATGCACACCCGGTTCAACTCAATCAGGAGCGGGTAGATCTGCTGGCGGCAGAGGATAACGGCTCCGCCAAGAGAAATCCTGTCCAGGTCACTCCGGTGCAGAAAATCCGGGCCGAAATACTTTTCCATCACCCGTGCAGCCAGTGGACATCGGGCCAGAATGTCTGCCACCTTATCGTCCTCAGAGATGTAAATCGTCGCCCGGCCCATTCAGACCGCATCCAGTTCCCGCCTCATAGCCATATCGTACAGGACGCGTTCACGCTTCTTCTCCAGGCCGAGGGCTTTACGTTTTTTGTCAATATGGGCGATCATCAACCCGGCGGCTTTCACAGGATCCGGCTCGAACGCCCACTTTCCCCCCAACATTTCCTCAAAATCTTTGAACAGGTGGCGAGTCAATTCCTCGCTTCCCGTGGTGGGCCAGGTTACCCCGAAAACAGTGAAGACGCCGGATGAGACAAAATAATGCCCGATGGAAATGGCCTTTTCACTCATCCATTCCGGGGCAGCCCCTGCCGCTGGTAGATCGCTGATGTCATCTCCCAGCCCACCATCTTTGACCACCGCCGTGGCAGCCATCAGGATTCTAGAGTTATCCACGCAGGAGCCAAGGTGCAGAACTGGAGGGATGCCGACCGCCTCGCAGACTTCCGCCAAGCCTGGACCGGCGTAGAGGTTGGCAGCTTCCGGCGTGAGCAGGCCGGCTTTGGCACAAGCCATGGCACTGCAGCCGGTCTGGAGGACGATGACGTCGTTCTTGATCAATTCCTTCACCATGGCAACGTGCATAGCATCATGCTTGACCCTGGGATTGTTGCATCCCACGACGCCAGCGATGCCTCGGATTCTTCCGTTGATAATATTATCGTTCAGGGGGCGGTAGGAAGCCCGGAAGAGCCCTCCCAGAAGGTAATTGATGGTCTCATGGCTGAAGCCGGCGACAAGGTCTGATTTTTCCTGGGGAATATCGATATTCTTTCCCCGGCGGGGGAAATTCTCAATCGCCGCGCGCACAATGGCCTTGGCTGATTCCATGGCGTTGTGCTCGCTGAATTCGATGTGTTGGGCGCCCGGGATCTTGGCTTTAGGGGAGGTGGTGATTACCTTGGTGTGATAGCATTGAGCCACATCCGGAAGGGACTGCATGATGCACTGTACATCTACAACCATGGCATCGACCGCGCCGGTGACGATGGCCAGCTCTTGCTGGAGCAAGTTCCCGGCCAAGGGGACGCCGTGGCGCATGAGGATTTCATTGGCCGTGCAGCAGATTCCCGCCAGGTTGATCCCCTTTGCCCCCTTGGATTTGGCCAGTTGAACCATTTCCGGGTCCTGAGAAGCGACTACGATCATTTCTGAAAGAAGGGGTTCGTGGCCGTGGATAATGATATTGACTTCATCTTTTTTTAAAACGCCGAGGTTCACCTGGCTAATGATGGGTACGGGTGTCCCAAAGAGGATGTCCTGAAGCTCTGTGGCAATCATGGAGCCTCCCCAGCCATCGGCCAAGGCGGCCCGGGTTCCCTGCAAAAGAAGATTTTTATAATCCTGGTCCACCCCCATATGAGTTCGGTGCATGATCTCCACTATTTCCCGATCCACTCCCCGGGGAGCAACTCCCAGTTTGTGCCACAATTCCTGACGTTTCAGGGGTGCCCTTTTCAAGAAAACAATTTCCCCTTCCTGCCTGCCGAACTCAGCCAGGGCCTTCTCTCCCACCTCAATGGCAATATCTCGCACGGAACGCTCACCGATCTCGACCCCAAAGTCTATGGCCAGCTGGTACAGTTTTTGTTCATCTTTGATTTCATAACCGGGGGCTTGGCCTCGGGCAGCGGCCAAGAAGGTTTCCGCCACTCCCCGGCCATGGTCCGAATGGGCTGCTGCTCCCCCTGCGATCATGCGGATAAAATTGCGGGCGGCAATGGTCTCGGCTGTGGCGCCGCAGACGCCTCGTCGCTTGCCTTTTTCAGCCTCGGTCTCTGCTTTCTTTTTGGGAGCGGGGACCCGGCAGGGCCCCATGCTGCAGTTCTTGCAACAACTGCCTTCGGAGCCGATCGGACAGGGTTTCATCTCTTCGGCCCGATCAAAGGCGGTATTTACTTTTTCCGCCGCCGCCTTCTCCATCATTTTCACGCTGGCTGAATCGATACTTCTTCCCTTTAAATCTGGCATTCCCCCCCCTTTTTGATTTATTTATTTATCTCTTCCAGAGATCGCAGCGCGGCATAGCCGAAACCGAATGAAACGATATGTCTTGCAGAGCCCGCAGAGGGCGCAGAGAAAACTCAAAAAAATTCATGAATCCTTTTTGATCATTATTTCTCTGGGTGCTCTGTGAGAGAATTTTTATTTCCGGGTCATTTTTGTCCCGCAATTCGGGCAGGTCACCTGGGAGCAGGGGACCGCAGGTTGATGGGGGGCAGTCGTCCCGCACTTCGGGCAGATGCAGTCTCCACCCGGGCCAGCGCCGGGTCTCATGCCGCCCGTTCTTCCTCCTCCTCCGCCGCGTCCCTGTCCGCGTCCTCTTCCCGCCCCGCGTCCGCCCCCCGCGGGCGGCCCCGTTCCATCCCCTCTTGGCATTGAGTCCTCCTTTTTATGGTAGTGAGAGTGCCCCTGCAGGGCATTCGTCTGTGCAAGGCCCGCATTCCAGGCAATCATTTTCTTTGATGCGGGCTTTGCTCTCGACGATAATTACTTATACCGGACAGACCTATGCGCAATTTCCGCACCCAGTACACTTCTCTTTATCTACGATGACGGCCATCGAGCATTCCTCCGCTCAGGGCTCGCCGCTCATTTTTTCTGCTCCAGCTTTTCAATCCTCTGCGTAACCTTCTCTAATTGGTCCTTCAGTTGCCGGGACTGTTCTTTCAAAAACTCCCACTCCTCCCGAGAACCAACTGATTCAGCCGGAGGGGGGGACGGAGGCGTAAAGCCTCTGCCCATTCCCACCCCCCGACCTCCTCCCCCGCCCATTCCACCTCCCATGCCCATCCCAAAGTGAGCCTGAACAGTCGGACCCTGGGCAGAAGAAGATATTTGGCCTTTTTTATATTTCTCCATCACCTCCCGAATTTTCCCAGAAGCCCCGGTGAGAATCTTTATCCCGGCCGCCTGAAGGGTAGTATAGGCATTTGGCCCTACTTGCCCGGTGATCAAGGCTTCCACCCCTTTGTTGGCCACCAGCTGCGCCGATTGAATTCCTGCTCCTCCGGCGGCAGCAAGGTTGGGGTTTTCCACGGCCTCAAAGGCCATTGTTTCCGGGTCTACAAATAAAAAATACTGGCAGCGACCGAATCGGGGATCCATCTCCGATTCAAGGTTGGGACCCATGGAGGTGATACAAATATTCATTCTTCACCTCCCTGGGGTTTCTCCTTCTCCAGTTCTTTTATGCGGGCGTCTATTGCTTCGATCTCCTTTCGGAGCATCTCCCCCTGGTCCTTCAGGAAGAGAATCTCTTCCTGGGGTGAGTTGGGGGCTCCATAAGGACCCATCCCATATGCCCGGGGGACTGGATAGAAAGGGGTCGCTGGGGGGACATATCCCGTGGCTGGCACGCCATACTCGCCGTAAGCCCAGCAGCGGGGAAGCCCGCCCCTTCCGATTCCTACGTAGGGCCAGGGTGGCGAAGATCCCCTGAAACCAAAGCCCATGCCCCAACCAAAACCTCTTCCCGAACCTCTTCCCATTCCGCGTCCGTAATACATTATTAAAACCTCCTTTCTTTTCTTATCACCACCACCTTCTCCTCAGGCCTCTCCCGAAGCCAAAGGGACGGCAGGGGAAACCTCTGAACCCCATGGAATAAGGATTCAAAGCATACGTTCCAAACCCGTAGGGCATCCCTCCCCAGCCGAATGGTCGAAAGGAAGGGAGCCCCAGCATCGGCGGCCGCATCCCTGCGTAGTAGGGATTGCACCACCCTCTCCCTCCTCCTGTCATTGGGCCCATTCCCATGGGTCCCGTTCCGTCTAAAGCTGGCATAATCGACACCTCCCAAGAAAGTGGTAAAATGAGCTGTTTAGAATGCCCGAAGGCTAAACTGATCCCGTACTTCACCTATTTGGGTTTTTCACTCTGCCGCGAAAAAAACCTGCGGCTTCCTTTTGCTTTCGGAAAAGGAAGTTCCTTGGCCGGTCTGGGGCTCATTACAAATTGTTCGACCCGGTCTGTGATTTCACCGAAGGCCTTCGCGGCCGGAGAATCCGGCTCGGCGGTTACAAAGGGCTTTCCCCGGTCGCAGTTCTGGACGATCTCCGGGTCGAGGGGAATTCGACCAAGGAAGGGAACCTGGAGCTCTACGGCCGCTTTCTCCCCGCCGCCGACTTTGAACAGGTCAATCTCCTTGCCGCAATGGGGGCATTTGAACCCGCTCATGTTTTCCACGATCCCTATGACCGGAACGTGAACCATACGGCTGAAAACCACCGCCTTGCGGGAATCGAGCAAGGCGACCTCCTGGGGTGTCGTTACGATGACCGCCCCGTCCACCTGGCCGATGAGGTGAGCGATGGACAGGGGCTCGTCACCGGTGCCCGGGGGAAGATCCACGATCAGGTAATCCAGATCCCCCCATTCCACCTCGCCCAAGAACTGCTGGAAGACTCCGTGCTTCAACGGACCCCGCCAGACCACCGGAGCATCGGAGTTGGGCAGCAGGAAGGCCATGGAAAGCACCTTCAGATTGGGATAGAGATAAATCGGAAGCATTCCCTGAGGAGAGCCGATCAGCTTCTCGTTATCCAGCCCCAGCATCTTGGGAATGTTCGGCCCGTGAATATCGGCATCCAGGATTCCCACCTCGTATCCTTTGCGGGCCAAGCTCACCGCAAGGTTGGCTGCCACGGTGCTCTTCCCCACCCCGCCTTTCCCGCTCATCACCATGATTCTATGTTCGATGTGGCTGAGGTTTTCGTTGAGCTGACGCTCTTTGTGGGCCTGTTTTTCATCCTCCGAACAATCCCCGGATTGACCGCAAGACGGACAATCCTGGGAAGAATCGCATTTTTTCTTTTCTTCCATCGCTTCTCCTTAAAGTGAGTGTCTGAAGTGCTCTAAAATGCCTAAAGTGCTAAGTATCTTTTTATTAAATATTCACGGCCCTCTCTTCTTTTGCGGGCTGGTTCTGGCCCAGGGGAAACCCCAGCGAGCGCTCCAGCCGCATCCACATTTTTCTGATTTCATGGCTCACCTTGCCCCCGGTATACTCTATGACCGTGCTCTCATACACCATGGCTTTGGTGACGATGGGATCAAAAGGGATCTCCCCGATCACCGGAGTCCCTTCTTCCTGACAAAACTCTTTTATTTTTTCGGTATTCTCGGGATTAATGTCCGCTTTATTCACACAGACCCAGGCGGGCACCCGAAAATGGCGGCAGAGACCCAAAACTCTCTTCAAGTCATGAATCCCGGAGAGGGACGGTTCGGTAACCGCCAATGCCGCATCCACGCCCCCCAGGGAAGCGATGACCGGGCAGCCGATCCCCGGCGGACCATCGATGAGGACCAAAGAATACCCGTCTTCCTGAGCGATCCGGCAGGCTTCTTTCCGGACCAGGGTCACGAGTTTGCCCGAATTTTCCTGCGCCACTCCCAATTTGGCGTGGACCAACGGTCCATATCGCGTCTGGGAAACAAACCATTCGCCGCTCTGGACGTCTTTCAGCGCGATGGCCCCTTGGGGACACATATGAAAGCAAATCCCGCAGCCTTCGCAGGAGATGGGGTCCACTTTCAAGTTTTCGATGGCTCCGAAGCGGCAGACCTCCCGGCACTTCTGGCATCCATCACATCGCTCCGGGTCAATCACCGCAACTTTGGAAGCGAAAAACGGCTCCCGGCGTTGAATCTGAGGCTTCAGGAGGAGATGGAGGTCGGCGGCATCCACGTCCGCATCGGCCAGGACCGATTTTTTAACCAGAGTAGCCAGAGATGCCACGAGGGTCGTTTTGCCGGTCCCTCCTTTTCCACTGATCACTGTAATCTGCTTCATGGCTTCTCCTCCTCGCAGCTTCCATCGCAGGAATGGGCCTGGAAAACAAACTCATGCTTGGCTCTCAGGCTCTCGTATTCTTCCTCGCTCTTTACGATCCCCTCTCGGAATAAGAGCTTTTTGAAGAGATAATCTCCGATGGCCTGCTGCAAGGCCTGGAGGCCCAGAAGAGAACAATGCTGTTTTCTCTTCGGCAGTCCGCCCAGGGCGTGAATAATGTCATCGTCCGTGAGAGAGAGGGCCTCGTTGAGGGTTTTCCCGATGGCCAGCTCGGTCATCGCGCTGGAAGTGGAGATAGCCCCGGCGCATCCCTGGATGAGAAATTTGACGTCCTGCAGCCGGTCTTCTTTTTCGTCCACCCGAATAGTCACTTCAATGTAATCCCCGCAGGTGGGGTCCCCGAAGGCCCCCTTTGCGTCCGGTCTCTCCAACTGGCCTACGTTTCGGGGGTTGCGGAAATGTTCCAGGGCTTTTTCCGTGTAAACGACCGGTTCATAAAAGGCCGATCCTTCGGCATCTTCTTTTCTATGGAGCTCTTTCCGATCCACGTTGACTCCGGCTGGAAACGATCTTCTGGATCTTCTGAAAAAGGGAAAAAAAGAGGTCCCGGAATGAGGGCAACTCTTCCACTACGATTCCTCCCCGGGAATAGACTTCAGCAATCCGGCGATCATGGGGGAGTTCTCCCAGAATGGGGATTTTTTCCCTTTGGCAATACTCCCACAGCGCTCGATTCCCAAGGTCCGCCTGATTGACGAAGACGCCCATAGGAATGCTCAGGGCTCTGACCATCTCTACCGCCAGTTCCAGGTCATTCAGCCCGAAAGGGCTGTTTTCCGTGACCAGGAGGCAAAAGTCGCTTCCCCGCACCCCTTCGATGACCGGGCAGGAGGTCCCAGGCGAGCAATCTAAGATCACCGTCCGGTTTCGGTCGATCAGCTCTTTCTCCTTCCGGATAATCGGGGTGGGCATAGGCTCCCCCACGTTCAAAATACCCTGGACGAAGGAAAGGCCGTTATAATTTCCTTCCTGAATACACCCAATTTCGCGAGAACTTTCCTGGATGGCCTGCACAGGGCAAAGCAGGCTGCACCCTCCGCACCCATGGCAGATTTCGGGAAAGACGAGAACTTGTTCTTTGATTACGGCAATGGCGTTGAACTGGCAGACTTCCGCGCACTTCCCGCAATGAGTGCATTTCGTTTTGTCCACCTCAGGAATGGGAAGCGTGACCGGGATCGTTTTCCTTTCCTGAGGGCGGAGGAAAAGATGCAGGTTTGGCTCTTCCACGTCACAATCCATTAACTGAACATTTGGCAGGGAGAAGGCTAAATTCAAGGCCATCGTAGTCTTCCCCGTCCCGCCCTTTCCGCTGGCCACAGAAATAATCATTGAAAAAATCCTCTTTGATGGATGTTTTACCTCACTCTTCTGACCTCCAAACTTTGGTCTTTCATTGATGATGGCCGCAACTATCTGGATGGTCATGATGGCAAGCTCCAGCCCCGCGGAGTTCTCCTCGCAGGTAGGAATCTAAAACATCCCGGATCTTTCCCAAGGCTCCGGTTACGGCTTCAATTCCATAGCCGTCGAAAAACTCGATCGCTCGAGGTCCCATCCCGCCCGTGATCATTACATCCGCTTTCTGGGAATGGATGAATTCCGGAACTTTCCCCGGGACATGATTCTCAAAATAAGGGTTATCCACGACCTGCCAGGCTTGCACTTTGTCACCGTCCATTTCCAGGAAGGTATAAAACGGACACCTCCCAAAGTGCATGCTGACTTCCCCATCCAATCCCATTTTGTCCTCACTGGCAAAAGCACTACGCATCATATCCTCCTTTGTTTGAGATTTATTTTTCCCCTGCCGAGAGAACGTCTTCCCTGGCGATAGCGATTCCGCCCGCATCCCGGATAGAGGTTCGAGCCGGGCTTCAGCTCCCCCCGTAGGTAATATTTCATTGCCTCTTCGGCCTCCCCGGCAACCCACGCGGTCACCTGGATCTGATAGGCCTCCAACGCCTGCGCCGAGTGGCCGTCGATTCCGCCACAAATCAATGCCTGAGTATTCAGCTCCCGGACCCGCTCCAAACGTTGCCAGGGGTCTAAGTGGGTGAGGGAAACCTCCTCGCGTTCGACTACCTTTCCGTTCTCCACTGTGAAAAGAATAAGGTTGGGAGCACAATCGAAGCGGGGTGAAACCCTCGGGCCATAGCTCGGAATAGCAACTTTCATAAACCCTCCGCTATTCTCTGGAGCAAAGACCGTGCCGTTGCTTCTAAATCATTATTTTTGAAAAAACCCAATGGATAAGCGAGCTTGGTTCCTGACGAAGAAGGCCCTGGGAGGTCGATAATTTCATTTATGAAATATCGGAATGAAATGATGTTTCAAAAATGAAATAATTACAGAAAAGTCTTTGACGAGAGATGGGATGAATTCTATAATGAAAAAAAGAGATTAGAAGGAGAGGACCATGAGTCGCAAACCGTCGGGGAAAAAAGGGTTGGGAGGCACAGAAGAAGGTCGGCTATTGACTATTCTGGAGTCCATTGCCGACGGAGTATTCACCATCGATTCGGACTGGCAGGTGACTTCCTTCAACCGCGCGGCGGAGCGCATTACGGGCGTGCCCCGGAGGAAAGCCATCGGCCAGAAATGTTTCGACGTCTTCCATGCCAATATCTGCCAGACCGCCTGCGCTCTGAAACAAACCCTGGACACAGGGAGAGAAATTATTGACTTACCCGTAGACATTCTCAATGACCGGGGAGAAACCCTGCCCATCAGCATCAGCGCGGCAGTCCTACGCGACCGCAAGGGAAAGATTATCGGGGGAGCCGAAACCTTTCGGGACCTTTCCAGCCTCGAAACCTTGCGGCGTGAACTTTCAGGGCGATATGTTGCCGGAGACATGGTTAGCAAGAATGAAACCATCCTGAAGATTCTCTCCCTCCTTCCCAGTATCGCGGAAACCAACAGCACCGTCCTCATTCAAGGGCCCAGTGGTTCAGGGAAGGAACTTCTGGCCCGGGCCATCCATTCCCTCAGCCTCCGGAAAAATGGACCTTATGTGGTGGTTAATTGCGGGGCTCTTCCGGATACCCTTCTGGAATCCGAGCTTTTCGGGTATGTGAAGGGGGCCTTTACGGACGCCAAGAAAGATAAACCCGGCCGTTTTGCCTTGGCTGAAAAAGGAACACTATTTTTGGACGAAGTGGGGGACATCTCTCCGGCACTCCAGGTCAGACTCCTGCGGTTTCTCCAGGAGAGAGAGTATGAACCCTTGGGGGCGATTAAACCCCTGAAAGCCGACGTCCGTGTCGTAGCCGCAACCAACAAAGACCTAACCCGGCTGGTGAAGGAAGGCCTGTTCCGCGAGGATCTCTATTATCGGCTGAACGTGGTCAAGATCGAGCTTCCGCCCTTGGCCAGGCGCAGGGAAGATATCCCCCTGCTGGTAGATCATTTTATCAAGCGGTTTAATCTGAAGATGAACAAGCGTATCCATTCGGGTTCTCCCGAGGTGATGGAACTGCTCATGCGCTATGATTTCCCCGGAAACATTCGGGAACTGGAAAACGCCATGGAGCATGCCTTTGTTCTCTGCAATAGTTCCCGGATCCAACTGGACCACCTTCCCAAAGAACTGATTGAAAAGGCCAAAGAACTGGCCCATCCTACTCCAATTCCACCGGACCCTCTGAAGAGGGCCGAAGCGCAAGCCATCCTCCGGGCGCTGGAAAATAACGGGGGGAGCCGGAAGAAGACCGCAGAGGAGCTGGGGATCTCCGGAGTCACCCTCTGGAGAAAAATGAAGAAATTGGGTATCCAGAGGGCAGCAGAATTTTCAGGCAAATTGCGGCCCCGCTTTGTCGATGAGGAATGATTCTGAAAAGTTGCAAACATTCGCAAGATATGGTTCATTTTTGGAGACGCCTCGACTTGACCCCTTCTTAATACTTCCGAAAGATTGAAGATAATCCAGATTGAGAGAAAGGGACCCTATGGGAACGCAATGCGAAGGAGGCCTTGGTGATAGATGGATGGGTTGAAGAAATAAAACAGACGACGAACCCTGAAGAGCTCGGGATGATACTGGTTCACAACGGAATTGTCAGGGGCTCTTCAAAGTCGGGGAAACCTGTGCATGGCATGAAGCTTTCGTTCGATGAAAAAAAGCTAAAATCAGCTATCTCCATTTTTAAACAGAGGAAAGGGATTGCAGAGGTAAAGGTCTGGATCAACGCTGGAAATCTGAAGGTCGGGGATAATATAATGCTCCTGCTCGTTGCAGGAAGATTCAAAACCGACGTGCTTCCCGTGCTTGAAGAGTTATTGGCTTTAGTGAAGAATGAAATCGTGACCGAGGAAGAGGTCCAGTAGCTAATTTTCCGCATTCAAAAAAAGATTTTGTGGCCAGAGACACCGAACTAATTACCGGGAACAGCACCCTCCCGGCGTGTCGCATGAATTGGGTGACCCGCAACAGCTTCCGGAACCTTTTTCGGCAAATCTCTCTGAGGAGGCGCTGGAAGTGTTGTGAGCCGACATCAGCTTCGTGAGGTCTGCACTCCCACAATTCCGGCAATGCAATTGCTCCTGCTTGCCAAGGATTAGAAACTCATTCGTTTGCCCGCAGTTCTGGCAACGGTACTCGAAAATCGGCATATCTTCTCCTTCCACATGTCCTTTCAGACTCTTTTGTGGGCCTTGAGAGGAAGGCGATGATACTGTCGCTTCCTCTCAAGGCATCAGTATGGTCCTCAAAATTGGTTTTCTCTATTGATAGATTGTTTTTTATTGCTCTTCAATATCCTGTTAATGTCCGCACCCACCCTCATGAGCTCGGCAAGAATGATCCATGGAAAGTTCCTCCAGCTTATTCTCTTTCAACAATTCAAGATTTTCTTTCACTGTCCGCGTCCCTGCCTCATATACCTTCACTCCCATGGCGTTTAACTTCATCAAGGCGCCCCCTCCTATTCCCCCGACGACCAGGGCATCGACTTTTTGTCCGCCCAGCGCCATGACCGGGTTGCAAGCACCGTGGACATGATGGAGGTCCCTGTTGTCCACCCGTCGAACGCCCTTTTCCTCCGTGTCGACCACAATAAAAACCGGGGCTGAGCCAAAATGGGCATAAACCTGGCTTTCAACTCCCTCATCCTTCTGAACCGGGAAACATACCTTCATGAACTTTCTCCTTTCTCTTTAATTTAGCCTTGTTCTCAGAAATTCAGGCCTTCTCTTGAGATCTCTGAAAAAATCCATTGCGAGTCATTGCGAGGAATCCCGCGCTTCGCGGGACGACGCGGCAATCTCATAAATCCCTTGAAAAAAAGATTGCTTCATCCCCCCACGGCGGGATTCGCAATGACAAATCCGCACTTTTTCAGCAATCTCCTTTTAAAGCCTTGACAAATTCCCTGCGTTATTGCTTTTGCTGAATTCCACGACAACACCTGCCTTGCCCTCCTCCAACCCTTCTGGCATATCCTCGATCCTCCTCCGCCCGATCAATGTTGCCGCTTTTGCAGGAAGGACAACCCCCGGGTCTACCTGTACCGTAAGGCAGTTCCCAAGAGTGCTGGCACTCGGAACACCTAAATTTCCTCATAGAAGCCATTTCAAATTCACCTCCTTCGATCTTCAAGGCCTTGCCTTTAACCAATGCCTCCGCCACCTTTTTGTGCGCCGATTCGATAATCCTCCCAAAGGTCTGGCGGGAGACGTTCATCTTTTCCGCTGCCTGCTCCTGGTATAAACCGCCAAGGTCAGCAAGCCTGATCGCCTCAAATTCATCAACCGTTAAAATGACCTCCTCTAACATCGAGAGTGGGAGGCCCCTTGGTTTAAAGTAATTACTCTCGGGCATGAGACCCACCCGCCTGCAATTTCTCGGCCTGGCCATTCCAAAATTCCCCCTGCGAACATAATTATAAGCATATGCTCATAACTCTGTCAAGCGATTTTTCCAAATTTCTTGATAAAAGACTGGTGATTCAGAAGCCCAGAGGTGGCACTCTAAAAGAGGGGGGTCGCTTCTATTCATTTTTTTTCAGCCCATTACCAAGGTCCTATCTTTTTTTCTTTTCTTTCTCCCCAATGATATCGAATAGGAGTCTCACCGTCTGGCCGCACAGAAGAGCGCATTCCTGCTTACCACCCCGATCGACCCACGCCTTTCTCTCTTCTGGAACGTCCAGGTCGGCACGGATGATTTCCGGACAGAATCGGCTGCCAAAAGCCTTCTCGAATTCATTATAGAATTGCTTTACAGGTTGAAACGACTCCACCAGAGCCTCCTGGCTGGACAAATCTTCACCTTCGGCCCCATAGAGCATTCCCAGAGTCAAAACGCCCGCCTGCAGAGCCCCGCAGAGGGACCGA
>Ga0315295_10002668_pt1 | contig 15081 bp, 17 predicted proteins | sample YL17G14_0_MG_FD_204453 | JGI IMG/M metagenome (GOLD analysis project Ga0315295, IMG submission 204453) | Sediment microbial communities from Yellowstone Lake, YNP, Wyoming, USA - YL17G14_0 | ecosystem: Environmental > Aquatic > Freshwater > Lake > Sediment | place: USA: Wyoming | collected...
TGAGTAGAGTTTTCTCAGCGTGGCCACTTCCTCAATATTGAAAAAGCCGGCCATTCCCAGACCGATGTAAAGTGCCGGCGCCTTATGCCCTGTCGACCAGAATATCCGGTCGCGGTCGGCCCAGAATGGGTCTTTGGGGTCGTGATTGGCTTCATGGAGATAAAGTGCCGCCGTGATATCCATAATTGACAGCGTGCCACCGGAGTGTCCTGAGCCGGCGGCGGCAAGGGCAATCAAGCTGTAGCCCCGCATGAGTTGAGCCGCTTCTTCCAGCTCTTTGAGGGTGTAATCAATTCTTTTGGCACCGATTTTTGAATCAAGAATTGCCATGTCTTCACCTCCGACTTTCTCGTCTATCATTCTGCCATCAATACCTTACTTTACCTTACTCAATCTTCTGAAACGCCTCTATGTTTCAGCGAAAGTGGAACAAGCAGCCTTCAGAATTAATGGACACTCAAAGGCCACCACCCTGCTGCCTGACCGTTCTATTGTAGCGCATTTTCCCCCGTGATGTAATGCTTTTCTCCTCCTTTTTTCTCTGTATCACATCGAGATATCTGCCTGTGTAGACATCGTAGGGCGTAACATCACCGAGCCCTTCATGATAGCGTCGGCGGTTGTAGTACTCAGTAAATGTGACGCCATAAATAGTTGCGGATAATAATTTAATTGGACATTGGCTGACAAAGCTATGCCGAACCCCTTATCCGCATATATTTGAGCCGCTACGTATAATACCAATTCGGCCACAGAATGTCCGGTAATATTAAGGTTTGTATGGGCCTCCTTATCTTTAGTTTCTATCGCTTTCATCCCGAATTGATATAACACCAAGGCTGAACAAGCAATCTTCATGCTTCTACCTTCGTTTTAAGACTTTGCCTGACCTTATACCCGTGTGTTTGCCGTTTTCGACGACAACCTCTCCATTGACAATCACGTAACTAATGCCCTCCGGATATTGGTGCGGGTTTTCGTAGGTGGCTTTATCTATAATTCTATCCTGGTCAAAGATAGTGATATCGGCGGCAAACCCTTCCCTCAGGATTCCCCTGTCTTGAATCCCAAAAGCTGCGGCAGGGAGTGAGGTCATCTTTCTGACGGCTTCTTCCAGGGTAAGGAGTTTTTCTTCCCTGACGTATTTCCCTAAAACTCTGGGAAAGGTACCATAATATCTGGGATGGGGCTTACCTCCGGCTTTAGGTGAAATTGCCCGGCCATCAGAGCCGATTGAGGCTAACGGGTGCTTCATAACGGTCCTGACATCATCTTCACTCCCGTAGAACAAAATGACTCGGACATTGCCTTCTATCTCAAGTAGCCAGTCAAAGAAGCCTTCGTACGGGTCATTGAATCTCCCTTTTTCTCTCAGGATTTGCTCCAGAGACTTTCCTTCGTAACTATTGTTTGACAGGCATCCCGAAACAAAAACGCCCCCCCAGCCCGCCGACTTAATCATGGGGATGCCACATCCTGTGCTTGAGTCAATATCATGAGCAATCTGGCGTCTCAACTTTTTATCCTTGAGACGGGTAAGCATTTTTTCAATACCGCCCTCAAGCGCCCATATGGGAAGGGCAGAAGCGATTGAGGTGCTGCCGGCAGTATAAGGGTAAACATCGCAGGAGACCTGAACGCCCCTTGCCCTTGCTTGTTCGAGCTCACGCAGGGTAGCGTTTACCTTGCCCCAGTTCGGTTTCCCTATTGCCTTAAAGTGTGAAATCTGAACGGGGATGTCATTTGCTTCACCGATTTTGATGGCTTCCTCGACACTTTCCATAAGCCGTGCATCCTCGTTTCTGATGTGCGAGGTATAGATTCCGCCATATCTGGTGAGGACAGATGCCAGTTCGATGAGCTCTTCCGTCGTGGAATAGCTCCCTGGAGCATAGACAAGCCCCGTTGACATGCCGAAAGCGCCCCCTTCAAGACCCTCGGCAACGAGCTTTTTCATTTGCCGCATCTCGGACTTGCTCGCCGGGGTCGTATCAAACCCCTTGACGGCAAGCCTCACCGTACCCTGCCCCACAAGGGGGATGAGGTTGATGGAAGTACCCTGCTTCTCAATCCGTTCATAATATTGGGCAAGGGTCTTCCAGCCCCAACCGTAGTCATAACCGGAGTAAAGGGAAGGCTCAAGGTATCTCCGGAGGAGGGGCAGGGTTTTTTCATTTATTGGGGCTAATGCCAGTCCGCAGTTCCCGGCAACCTGGGTGGTTACCCCCTGTAAGATAAAGCTCTCCGCTTCGGGGAAGGGGAGAATAGAGTGGTCGGTGTGACTGTGAAGGTCAATAAAGCCAGGAGAGACAATCTGGTTTTTAGCGTCAATCACTTTTGCTGCAGTGCCGTCGGTTTTTCCGATTTTTTCAATCTTGCCACTCTTGATGCCGATATCCTTCCTAAAATAGGGGCTGCTGGTTCCGTCAAGCACCCGGCCGTTTTTGATCAGAAGATCGAAGTCTCTTGCCATTTTTCCCTCCCATTTCCTGTTTCCTTCTGACAGACGACTTCCGAACGACAATCGTCATAAGACTTTCATAAGGTAATGCTGGCCTTTTTATTATACCATGCCATAATTTAAGGCAAAATGGATACTGTTTTAGTAGGCTATTGACATTGGTACGAGATTGATTTATCCTGTACACAAATATTCTGTTAGCGAACAATATTGGTAAAACAATGCACGATGCAAGGAGTCATATCTGCTTTAACCTGGGGCGCGTAATGCGCCGCATATCCAGCTACTACGAAGCGCGGCTTGCCCCGTTCGGGCTGACGCCGTCGCAGTATCTCGTGTTTAACGTTCTCTGGATGGAGGACGGCATCGGACTTTGCGAACTGGGAGAAAAGGTTACTCTGGATAACGCCACGCTTACGGGCATTATTGACCGGATGGAGAAGAGCGGTTACGTTCTACGGAGACCGAACCCCGATGACCGGCGCGGAATTCTGGTTTTCCTTACCCCGAAGGCACGGGAGGTTGGCCCGAAAATCCTGGCGTTTGCGAGCGAGATCGACAATACCCTGAAGAAGCGCTTTATGCCGGAAGAAATGGCGGTTTTTGAAAAGGTCTTAAAATCCCTTGCTGATGCGGCAACAGAAAACAGGAGAATTCCGTTGTAAGGAGAAGTATAATGCTGGCAACCAGTACAGAACTTATCAGAAAAGACCCGGCGGCGTTTATTACATCGGCAATCAAAGAATACGTCGCGACAAGCCCGAACAACGCGATGCCCGGTTTTCCCGGTGAACATATCTGGGATGAGCCGCTCATTGGTTTTTCCAATGGTGACGACCCTCTCTTTCAGGATTACAAGAAGATAATCGGTGAATTCCATGTCACACCGCGTGAAGCCCTTGAAATGCAACTCAAGCGAAAAGCCCTTGGTTACTACAACCCGAAAAAAGTCAGCGTGGTCTCATTTATCCTGCCGAGTACCCGCGAAACACGCCTGAGCATGCGCAAAGAAAATGAAATCTGCTCCCTGCGCTGGAACTACACCCGCTGGTTCGGACAGGAACTCATCTACCGCCTGGAGCGGCATCTCGTTGTCTTGCTTGAGGATATGGGATACCATGCTATCGCCCCTGACCTTGAAGCCTGGTTCGAAGTAAAACGTGATGTGCCCGGTGCCCCGGCATCGAGATGGTCACACCGCCATGTCGCTTATGTCGCCGGACTTGGCACCTTCAGCCTGAACGACAGCTTTATTACGGCGAAGGGTTCGGCCGTCCGCATCGGTAGCATTGTTTCAGACGTCCCGGTTGACCCGGCGCCGCGGCTCTTAAGAGATTACCGTGAAAACTGTCTTTTTGCTCGTGAAGGGACATGCGGTACGTGCATCAAGCGCTGTCCGGCGGGCGCCATCAGCGAAAGCGGCCACGATAAGGCAAAGTGCAGTCTCTATCTGAATACCGGTATGCCAAAACTTGTTAAGGAACAGGGGAGAACGGAAAACTTCGTGGGTGGATACATCGGGTGCGGCTTCTGCCAGACCGGCGTTCCCTGTGAGGGGCGCATCCCGGCGAGCCTTAAAAAGAGTTGAGGGAAACATTTAACCGATGAAGATTACGAGCGTAAAGCTAAGACAGTTCCAGGGCACAATGAAAGGCGCGCCGTTCCGGGAAGAGCGCCCGGCCGCCCCCCGGGATATCTACCCCGCTTTCCGCCGGGTAAACCCACCGGCCAGAAAACCGTCGGACAACCCTGAAATCGGTGAGACCCGGAAACTGGCCCAGACATTTCTACAAATCGATACGGACGAAGGGGTGAGCGGAATCGCCGGGCCGCTCAGCGGGGAAGCGACCGCCATCTATATCGAAAAGCAAATAAAGCCGCTCCTCATAGGGCAGGACCCGTTCCTGACGGAGTATCTCTGGGACGTCATGTACCGCACCGCCGTCAATGGGCGGATGGGCGAAAACATGATTGCCATCAGCTACGTTGACGTCGCGCTCTGGGACATCAAGGGGAAGTTTCTCAAGCAACCGGTTGTACGGCTCCTCGGCGGGCCGGTACAGGAACGGCTCCCGGTCTATGCCAGCGCCGTCGGGTTTTCGCTCGCGCCGGACAAAGTAAAGGAACGGGTCGCCAAACTCAAAGGCGAAGGGTTCTGCGGTACCAAGTGGTTCCTTCGGAAGGGTCCGGTCGACGGCATACAGGGCGAGCGAGAGAATATCGCCGTCATCGCCGCCGCGCGGGAGGCTTCAGGCCCCGATGTGAAAATCATGGTGGACGCCTGGGCCTACTGGGATATTCCTTACACCCTCAAGATGGCGGACGCCTTAAAAGAGTTCGACGTGACGTGGATTGAAGAACCGTTGCATTACGCCCTGCGCGACAGCTACGCCGAACTCACGCGGCTTAGCCCCATCCCCATCGCCGGCGGCGAGCACGAGTTCACACGCTGGAGTTTTAAAGACCTGATGGACATCAGGGCGATGGACATCTATCAGCCGGAGCCGATGTGGGCGGGCGGTATAAGCGAGATGGTCAAGATAGGCGCCCTCGCCACGTCTTACGGCGTGAAACTGATGTACCACGTTTATTACCCGGTTGCGAGCGCCCACGTTTCCTTTGCCCTGAACCCGCTCACCACGCCGATGGGCGAATATTTATACAACGCAGCGGATGAGTACCAGTACTTTTTAAAGAAACCGCTTAAACCGGTAAACGGCTTCTTCTATCCGCCGGAAGCGCCCGGAATCGGGATGGACATTGACGAACAAAAGATAGAGTCGGAACGGGAATTAAGCTTTTAACTGATGTGCAAGTTTTCGTTAAAGAGGACTCGATTTTATCAGCTTAGACGGTAAAAATTTGTGGCGTTAACAATATCAATCATAAAACCTGCACATGGGGTTTTCAGGCAATCGTAAATATTACCCGGGAAGGGAATATTCTTTTATTGAGGCGGGTATGGCTACAATTCCGGCAGATGTCAAAGAATTCGGGAGCAAGGTCAGGACATGGTTTTTGGCAACCTCAGATAAGAAAGGCAATCCGAATGTAGTGCCTATCGGCTCGCAGAATTTTTACTCCGAGGATACGGTAATATTCCTCGATAACTTTCTCAATAAGTCGAAGAAGAATATCCAGGAAAATCCGCGAATTGCCCTGACTTTCTGGGAACCGGAGGGGAGAAAAGGTTTTCAGCTCAAGGGCAGCGCCAGGATCGAAACATCCGGAAAGACCTTTGACGAGGAAACAGCGAAATGGAAGGCAACTCGCCCCACTGCCAATCCTCACGGTGTTGTCGTTGTAAAAATAGATGAGATTTATATTACCAACGGCGGCCCCGATGCGGGAAAGAGAATAATCTAGAATTATTCCGATATTAAGAAGGGGGGTCAGGTGCCACTTCTGGTCTCCCTTCCATTTTTAAGTCGAAGATAGCTTTGGGGATACGGCAAATACCCGTAAAGGAGAAAATTCTAAAATGGCAAAAGTCGCATTATCACCGCAGTGCCTTATACCGGTCAGGCCAATTTTCATTGTCGGGGCGAATGTCGCGGGCAAAGCGGACTTTGTGAATATCGGCAGCGGTGGACTGCTCAGTTCTGAACCGCCGACGGTCGCGATACCGTTCCGGCATATACGGTATTCGCTGACGGGAGTCCTCGAGAACAGGACTTTCTCGGTGAATATCCCCTCGATTGACCAGGTGAAAGAGACCGATTACTGCGGCATCGTGAGCGGCAAGGATACGGATAAGGTTAAAGACTGTAATTTCAAAGTCTTCTACGGCAAACTCGCAACCGCCCCGATGATAGAGCAGTTCCCGGTGAATTTTGAGTGCAGCATCCTGCACGTCATTGGAACCAAAAGCCATTTTATTGTCATCGGTCAGGTTGAGGGAACCTATGTTTCCCAGGAATACGTCAAAGACGGCAAGCTCGACCCGGATAAATTCAGCCCGCTGTTATGGTATCCGGATAAAAGCGAATATGTTGCCGTAAGCCGTGCGCTGGGTAAACCCCATAGCATCGGCAATGAGTTAAAACATTAAGCGATTGCTTTCGGTATTGAGGATATAACATTTCGCCGTTATCGGTGACGATACGCGAGGAGGAAATATGAGCGAGAGACCTTTAACCTTGACCGAACTCTACGCAAAGGGCAGGGAAAACCTGGGGAAAATAGGCGCACAGCGGGCGTTTCCGCCGGATTCCAACACCCAGGCGGCCGTCCAGGCTAACCGGAAATTCCTGGATTCCCTGTTTATCGAACCCCATTATTTCGATCCGGTTGAATCCGATACAAGCATTGCTTTATTTGGAGCTAAACTTGGGACGCCGGTTTTCTGTTCAGCTATCTCGAGAACAAACTGGATGTCCGATGCTGACCTTGTTGACATCGCCCGCGGGCTGGCTAAAGCTGGTTCAATGCTCGTGCTTGGCATCGGAGGCTCGGAGGTGATGCAATCCTGCATCGATACCGGCGTGCCGGTCGTAAAAATGGTTAAACCCTACCGGAACACCGAGCTGATTCATCAAAAAGTGCACGATGCCGAAAGTCGGGGATGTGTCGCCATTGGCATGGACATTGACCATTTCTATGGTTCGTTCCGTGACGGCCGTTCCGAGAGAGCTGACACCTTCGGCCCACAGCCGACGAACGAGATTAAACAACTAATTTCCGAAACGAAGCTGCCTTTTATCATTAAAGGGGTGCTGAGTATCACTGATGCTCGAAAAGCCGCCGAGATTGGAGCTACCGGCGTGGAAGTCAGCAACCACGGCTGGAGCCCGCTCGATTTCAGCGTTCCGGCCATGATTGCCCTGCCGAAAGTGGTCGAAGTTGTCGGCGGACGGTTAATTGTACTGGTGGACAGTGGGTTTAAGACCGGCAACGATGTTTTCAAAGCGCTCGCTTTTGGCGCCAGGGGTGCCGGGTTTGCCAGCTCAATTTTACTCGCTCATGCCGCTGGGGGTGCCGAAGGGGTTGAACAATTTATCAATTTCATTACGGCGGAACTGAAAAGGACAATGACGGTTACCGGCTGTCCCACATTAGCCGCCATAAACCGGTCGCTGATTGTCCCCATGCCGGGCCTGGTGGTGTAGCTGGCTTTATTATCCGGTGATTATCGGTTCCGTAGTAAGGAACCAAAACAAAAAGAGAAGGAGAATCATTATGGAGTTCCAGGATGTAATCAAGAAAAGATACAGCGTCCGGGAATATGCCAGTAGGCCTGTTCCGGATGACAAGCTCGCCCGGATTCTCGAGGCGGCGCGCCTCGCTCCTACCGCCAGCAACCGCCAGCAGTTAAAGCTCATTGTGGTGAAAGATGCAAACACGCGGAAAGAACTGATGGAGGCGGCGGGCAACCAGGCCCACGTCGGTCAGGCACCCTTAGTCATCGCCGCCGTTGCCGTGGACCCGGAGAGGATGATGCCGTGCGATGTGCCGACTTACGCCGTTGACCTGGCGATAGCGATAGAGCACATGGTTCTGGCGGCAACTAATGAAGGGCTTGGCACCTGCTGGATAGGGGCTTTCTCGCAGGAAAAGGCCAGAAAAGCGCTGGGCGTCCCGGACAAATATAAGGTGGTCACTGTTCTTCCTCTAGGCTATCCGGCCAAAGATGGCGCTCCAAGGGCAAAGAAATCCCTTGAGGAGATAGTCTGCTACGAGAGTTTTAAAGAATAGAGTTAGACTTGATTTTCTCGAATGCCTTTACCCTTAGCAAAGGAGGAAACTGGCTTTTCTTGTTTACCTTTTCGAGATATGTCCGGCTGGTTTCGTCTTGATTCTGGCGGGTAAACCGAATGTGGTGTACACGATGATGCAGATAGTACTGTTTTCTCCCTCGCCGCAACATGACATAAAGTATTCGGAAACAAAATTACAGGCAATTATAGCGCGGGAGGGAGGAGTATAAATAAACGATGAATGAAATTCTCTTGTTCCATTAAAATTAATTACATTTTGTATTATTAATTCTCCTTGTTGTCCATTTTATTTTTAGCTTCTTTTATCGTCTGAACATATCTTGCGTCTTTCCTTATTTCTTCAAGAATTGGCCATTCTTGAAGCTCTCCTATAGAAATATCAGTACCTAAGACTTTTGGTAATAAAGAAAAAAAGACGTCTGTTTTTTCTAATAATGAAACACGAGCTAACTCATACCTATGGTTTTTAGCCGAACAATCAAATGCCTCAACTTCTTTTTTGACTATTTCCCATAAGCCGCGGCGTTTCATACAGAGCCACCGGTTAAATTTACATACAAGTATATCAGTTTCACTTGCTTCTTTATCTTGTTCACCCCATTGTGCAAGTAACCCAGCTACATACCAATGACGGCTTAAAAGACGTTCATAAATAACTGCTGTAAGGCCATTAATTGAGTTAAGTCTGTTTTCTTGTTCTCCGGCTAATAATTTTCCCCATATTTCTTGACAGAAGAGTAAACCTGTAACTTCAAAATTGTCTAAACACTGGCTAACATACGTATCATCAGTTTTTAAGATATCATCAATCATAGGACGGGTTGATCTAACTGTGAGTTTATCAAATTCGACTATTGATAAGTATTTTTCATCAACACGCCCTCCATTATGGACTATCAAATTACGTCTTTGAAAATATTCAACAAAGTCTGGCCATGAGGGTGTAACTAAACTTAAATCAATCTTTGTGTGAGATAAAAAGAACTTTCTCCAGTCTTCGACGCCACCGCGTAGTAACTTATCTACACGGTCAGAAATAATTGTATCTACAGCTTCATCGATTGAGTCAAAACGTTTTAATTCATTAAAACTAAGAATTTTATCATCGCTAGCAACTGCGTCTGGTGCGACAAGATAATAAACATGAGCTAAGTCAGAAACTAAAATTTCAAAATAGCTTATCATAGACATCAAGATACTTCGGTTTAAAATCTCATGATGAATGTCATCGTGTGAGGAGGTTATGATTCTGATAAATTTATAAAAATATTTTCCTACCAATGGACTCATATCATCAAGGATAATTTCTGTACTTCCTTTACCCTTTAATTTTTCCCCTAATTTGTTAAGACATTCATTGAATTCTTCTATCTCTTTATCAGAGGCAATTTCACGAAATTCCTCCGACATTGCTTTGACGCTGGAACCTATTTTTTCTTTTATTTTTTCACCTATCTGTACCACAACTGGATTTAAATAAGAGAAGAACTCACGCAAAGTTGCAATTGACTTTTCGTATCTTTCAAAAATTTTTTGGAATTTTTGTGATTGTTGCATTCTGGGATTTGTTTTTTCATCTTTCCCTACTTCTGTTATTTCCCCTTCTTTTTCTTCCATTTACTTCCTCTTTTTAGCCGATGTCATCGAAAAATTGGCTCAGCCTCTTTTTATTATTGAGGATATCGTTAAACGGTTGATATTCTGTGTATTAGTTTTTGTATTATATTAAAACTCTTTCTCTTTTATCACCATCTCCACATGAGTCCACAGTGTTTTAACCAGTTGTGGTCTCGGTTCATCAGCCACTAAATCTAAAACCGATACACGTTTTCTCTCGGCATTACCCGGTAGACGACAACTGTCTTGGCCTCATCATCAAGATGATAAAGAATTCGGTAATCTCCAACCCGAATCCTGTAACCGTCTCTTGCCGTCAGCTTTTTGACGCCGGATGGTCGGGGGTCCTCAGCCAGAAGAGCAATAGCACTGTTGACTCGCTCACGGGTCTGCGCCGGCAGCTTACTAATTTGCCGGTGGGCGGTGTGGCTAATTTCCAGACGATACACCCGACTTCAGCTCTTTAGATTTCGAAAGATGCTCTTCAAATGACATTACCGGTTCCCGGTTAAGCTCGGCCTGGAGCAATTCCACCGAATCAGAGAGGTCTTCGAGACGCTCTATCATATCATTGTACTGGTCAATTCCGACGAGGACTGCCTTCATCCGGCTGCCGGAAACTATGATGTACGGTTCCCCACCGTTATTGACCTCTTCAAGAAGTTGAGTAAGCTTTGGCCTGGCCTCGGCCATCCCGATTGATTTTATTTTACCCATGCTTCCTCCTTAATGTCTATATTAACATTAACGTTAATCTTTATCAAGCTCATGAAAGCAAAAGGAGAAGCGAATCCGGTATTATTCAGAACGATGCGGGTTATCGCCGGTCATCTTCCTGTGATGTTATCCCTTTATCACCGTCTCCACATGAGTCCATAGTGTCTTCACCAGTTGTGGTCTTCCTTCATGGGAATCCGATTTGAAATAGGTGTCGGCTACCTCACTCCAGACCTGTTCGTAGTTACGGTGAAGCCATAGAAGACGCCAGATACCATAATCAATCAGGATGTCGGTAGCTCTTTTTGGTGTTTCACCCAGGGACTTCAAGTTTTCGAGATAATCGGGACTCTTTTCCCCGATGACTTCTGTCAGTTCTTTAGCGCCGAGTTTAGAAGCATCCAGTAAGAAATCGTTGAGCTCAGACAATTCTGCTACCGCTCTATTTACTTCGTTTTCCATGATGACTTTCTAGTTTTTAATTATCTATTTCCGAAATACTGTAATGCCAGTTTGACCCTTTCCTGAAGGGACATATTTTCGTTGGCGGGAACAGCATAAGCGGCGCGGGCGGCTTCACTTACGGAGTAGCCAAGCGATATAAGCGCGGCAATCACGTCGTTATTCCCCTGGGTAGCGCGGGCGGCTGGCATCGTCAGAATCTCGGTCTCAATCTTATCCTTTAGCTCAAGGACGATGCGCTCCGAGGTCTTTTTCCCGATGCCCGGAATTTGCTTGAGCATATTCGCATCCCCGGCGGCGATGGCCATGGTAAGTTGCTCGACCGTCATCGCCGAGAGCATGGCCAGTCCGAGTTTCGGACCGATGCCGGAGACGGTAATGAACGTCTCGAAGAGTTTTAATTCCTCCGGGGTGATAAAACCGTAGAGGCTCAGGACGTCCTCGCGGACGTGGAGATGCGTATAGAGCTTGATTTCAGAACCGAGGGAACCGATAACGTTCAGGGCGTTTGACGGCATATAGACGAGAAAACCTATCCCATTGACATTAATAATTACTGAATTTGAATTGACGGCTTCGAGCCTTCCGCTTAGATTGGCTATCATTTAATTCTAACTTCCTCTGGTTCGCTCGGAAAGGAGATTGCTTAAGTGTACTTCCTGCACATGGCAGAGGGCGACGGCTAAAGCATCGGCGGCGTCAGCCGGTTCGGGCGGCTCCTTCATGTGCAACTCGAGGCGCACCATCTCCTGGATTTGCTCCTTGGAACTCGTGCCGTAGTTGGCAATCTGCCGCTTGATTTTGGCCGGGGTGTATTCAAAGGTGGAAACACTATTATTGACAGCGGCTAAAATAGCGACCGCCTGAGCTTTGCCGATGGCGAGGGCCGATTTCACGTTTTCCGAAACGAACGGCTGCTCGATGGCAACGGCGTCAGGCCGGTACTTTGTAACAATTTCGTACAGTTTAATATATAGAAACCCCAGGCGCTCAGCGGTGGCGAGACGGGAGGGGCATTTAAGGGCACCGTAGTCAACCAGGCTGAGTTCACCGTCATTGCTGTCAATTACACCCCAGCCCATGATGACTGTACCCGGGTCAACACCCATTATTCTCATGACGCCAGCGCCGGGCGAAGGGCGGCTTTAAGCCACCGCCTTGTACTTATCCAGTATCTCATCCGAAAAATCAACATTGCTGTAAACGTGCTGGACATCATCGAGCTCCTCGAGCTTATCGAGCAGCTTCAAGGTCTGCAGGGATGCCTTTTCATCGAGCTCGACCGTTATTTTGGGAAGCATGGAAAGCTCGGCGGAAGCAACCGGCACATTTTGCTTCGTAAGAGACGTGCTTACGGCGTAAAGGTCTTCCGGTTTGGTGTAGATTTCCAGCGAGCCGTCATTTTCCTGTACGTCATCGGCGCCGGCTTCGATGGCCTTGAGCGTTAAATCATCAACATCCTTGCCGGCGGCATCAATAGTAATCAGCCCTTTTTGTTCGAATTGCCAGGCAACGGTGCCCGTCCCGCCAAGGGCCCCGCCGTTCCGGGTGAAGGTGCTCCGTATTTCCTGTACGGCGCGGTTCCGGTTGTCCGAAACCGCCTGCACCATTATCGCGGCACCGTTCGGGCCGTATCCCTCGACGACCATCTCGACGAGCTGCATCCCTTCGGCGGTGCCGGCACCCTTTTCAATTGCCCGCTGGATATTATCCCCGGGCATGCTGCCGCCCTTTGCTTTCTGGATGGCAAGCGCAAGGCGGCGGTTTGAATCCGTGCTGGTACCGCCGTTCTTTACGGCGATGATGATTTCTCTTGTGAACTTGGTAAAAAGCTGGCCCCGCTTGGCATCAGAAGCACCTTTCTGATTTTTGATTTTAGACCACTTATTATGACCAGACATCGTAAGGCTCCTTAAGCACGCAATTTCTCAGGGAAATTCTACCATGTTTTTAACTTATGGTCAAAAAATATAAACGGCATACGGCAGATGATTCCCGCAACAGCGCGCAACATCCGTCATAGTAACGCAAATACGAAAGACAGGCTACTGTTTTTCTTTCGTAGCCTGTCCCGCAATACTTAGCGCTGTGCTGTTCTTTTTCCCAGCAGGAAACCCATCAGAAACAGCAGGATACCGCCGAGTCCCAGGATTGTGTAGAGCACCCAGCCGGTGAGCTCCAGGACAAAGCCGACATTAAACGTCTGCGCGGTTGACCACCCGGAATCCAGGCTGGTGCCGTCGATTGCCTTTATCCGCCAGTAATATGGTTCGCTGCTTTTATTTGGTGACAATTTTTCCTGTGCTGTGAGCGCCTCTTCAGGACTGGTTAATCCCTTCTTTTCAATAATTACTTTAGTGAAATTTTTATCTAATGCTATCTGGAAGGTGTAGTTACTACCGCTTGGGTCGTTGACGGCAGCCCAAGTAAATGTTGCCTGAGCATCTTCTTTGGCATCGGGTGCTGGGGAAAGAATCTTTGGCACCGCCGGTGGCTTATCTTCGATGAAAAACGGAAAGGATTTTATCGTTAAGCAATCGGTCATAGTGATGGTGTGGTCACCCGGGGTGCTCGGCGGGATTTTAATAGTCGCCGAGAAATGACCGTTGCCATCGGTGGTTGCCGTTTCTATTTGTACCGTGGCCGAAGCAAAGTAGATGTTGACCGTAGCGTTGGGTCTTAGCCCGTTGCCGGTTAAAGTAATTTCCTCACCCACATAGCCTGGCTTAGCCGCCGTTGTTTCCTGGCTTATCTTGACCACGGCAATCGCCGAAAAGGTGGCCTGCGCCAGATTATTGCCGTCGTAGACTTCAATGGTGTAGTTGCCGGTATCACCGGCCGGCACCGCAAAGGTAGCCGTAAAACCACCGCTGTTGTCGGTGGTAACGGTGGCCGGATTGGTTACAACCGGAACGAAATTATACTTTATTGTGATGTTTTTCCCGGCATCAAAACCGCTGCTGCTAACCGTAACCACTGTCCCCGATACGGCCGAGGCCGGCGAAATACTGATTTTCTGGGCAATACTGAAGGAGGTGGTCGCCGTATTGGCGTTTACGTCCTGGGCTTTAATGGTGTGTGACCCTTTGAAATCCGTCGGAATATTGAAAGAAGGAGCGGTAAAGCTCCCGTTAATGTCGGTTGTCGCGCTTACGGCCGCAATGGGACCGTCGTCCCAGTAAAATGACAGGGCACTGTTTGCGGTAAAGCCGGCGCCGCTCACGGTTACTTTATCGCCGGCCCCGCCGGAAGAAGGGTTGACAGTTGCTTTTGATAAAATGGTGAGATTGACACCTGGTGAAAAAAAACTGGCATCCCTGCATTTGACCTGGTGCGTTCCCCGGTAAGCCGCGGGAACAAGGAAGCTGGCGCCATCGAAACTGCCGGTACTGTCGGTGTTCACCGTACTTTGAGCAGCATCGTCAAAATAGATGGATATAGCCGAATTGGCGTAAAAACCATTGCCGTAAACCGTAACGGAATCGCCGACGCTGGCAACGGCAGCGCCGATGCTTATCTGAGAAGTAATAGTGAAATAAACGGAGTTGCTGACACTGGGAGGTACTTCATCCGTCCCGACGTATATCTGATAAGAGGAGCCGGTACGGGCTACTTTCGGAACCTGGATTGTAGCAAGGAGGCTACCACCGGCGGCAGGATAAGGTCCAAATGCAAAGGTATCGAAAAAAGCGTAGCAATTTACACCAGGCGTAAACCCTGACCCTGAGACGGTTACCGACGAACCGACAGGTCCGGTGGAAATGGAAGTGGTTATTGACCCGGCTGCCCACACCGGGGATGCCGGTAACACCATCCCAACCAGCATTAAGATTACGGCGGCCATTATACTCAGGAACTTTCTGTAATTCATTGTATCTCTCTTTAGTCCCGCTGCTCCAGCGCTGGGGAACATCCGCTAAATAAAAAAATGGTGCCGAGGCCCAGAATCGGACTGGGGACACGCGGATTTTCAGTCCGCTGCTCTACCAACTGAGCTACCTCGGCACAAATTTGTATTGTATCTTTTGAGTGAATATGTGTCAAGCTAAAAATATTGTGTTAGAATGTTGAATCGTGCGGGAAAAAGCGAAAAATAAACAAATCTGG
>Ga0315295_10002670_pt1 | contig 15076 bp, 3 predicted proteins | sample YL17G14_0_MG_FD_204453 | JGI IMG/M metagenome (GOLD analysis project Ga0315295, IMG submission 204453) | Sediment microbial communities from Yellowstone Lake, YNP, Wyoming, USA - YL17G14_0 | ecosystem: Environmental > Aquatic > Freshwater > Lake > Sediment | place: USA: Wyoming | collected...
TCCAGTAATCGGCCTTTTCCGCCTTCAGCGTCAGGTAGTCGCCGGAGGGGATTTCTATCCTCTTGAGCGCGCTGCCGTACGAGCCGGAGTCGTTGACGACGAACGCGAAATAGTAAACGCCCGGGTTAAGCGTTATGTTGCCGGCGTAGCGGCCCTGGATTATCTCGTAGTCGAGCGGCCTTTCGCTCTGGTATATGCTCAGGTCATCCTTGTATATGCTGTACTTCATCCAGTCCTTCTTGCCCATGAACAGGTACATGTAAATCGTGTTGTCGACCCTGTTCACGCCGTCGAGAGGGATGGTGGCCGGGGAAATGTTAAGGTAGATGGTTTTGTTGAGCGTCCTCGTCGGCGTGACGACGTAAACGTAAAGCTCGGTCTCGCCCACCTGGAAGAACGGCGACGGCCCGCAGGTCGCGTTGCCGTCGTAATTCGAAAAATAACAAAGACCCTTTCCATCGGCCATGGGGAACGAGCCCAGCCCTATGTTGCCCGTGTTGTAGACCGACCACGTGACGCGCATCGGCGCTTCGGTCGTCTTCGGGTCGACCTTTATGAGGATCGACGAGTTGAGCGAGACTATCTTCTCGTCCGGCAGTATCGTGACTTCGGGGGTTTCGGCTCTCGCCAGGCCGGCATTCAGCAAAAAGGCAACGACTAACACAGAAACCAGAGCGAATGCCCAACCCATTTTCATAATATTTAATTGTAGAGAGTGGTTAATAAATAATTTGACTTGTTACAAGTTAAAATGGTTTAGGACAATATGAGTATTTAAAGCGAATTTTCAACTTTTAAATTGGCAATAATTGAACTGAAATTCTCAAGGGGTGAGAGGGATGAATAAGGTAATTTTAGGCTTGTTTTTGTGGGTTTTTATTGTTTTGTTGGGCATGAATAATGTTTCTGCTATTACTTATATCGATTCCTGCCAGACGCTTTCTGCGGAAAATATGACTTATATTATGAATGCAGACATAATCACCGATGATAATTGCTTCACCATAGATGTTGACAACGTAGAATTGGATTGTGCTGGACATACTATTGATGGCAATATGACAGGATCACACTATGGTATATATTCGGGTCATAATCATAACAATATTACCGTAAAAAACTGTACAGTGAAGGGTTTTCAATTTAATATTCGTTTCACTGGTGCAACTGATGGCAATTATAACAATCTCACCGTTTCTGATGTTGTAAGTTATAACGCTTATTCTACAAGTTCAACTTATGCATTGTCATTTACAGGTCAAATTGGATATTTTTTTGACAATTTATTACTCAATAACATAGAAGTATATAATTCTACAACTATTGCTACATATGCTGCTAATTATGGGTTATATATAACTGCGATACGGAATTCCAGAATTGATAACATAAGGATTCATGATATCAGTGGTGCATCAGCTGCAGGTATTTCTTATAGTGCTAATACCGCAAATAGTTCAAATAATATTTTTTCAAACATCAATATAGAAAACACATCATATATTGGTATGTCCATGACAATTTATAATAATACTGATATTGGCCATGTCCTTGAAAATATCAGTATAAAAAATACGGTAAGGGATTTTATCTTAGATATGACTTTTAGTTCTCCTAATTTTGTTTTTCCAACCGATAATATCTGTAACATTATTATGAACAATGTTACTGGTTCTGATGGTAAAAAGGTGTTGTTTATAAACAGTAGTGGAACTTATGAGAATATTTATGATTCCTATAATTCGATTTATTTATGCAATGCCGATAATTTGACATTAAGAAATGTGTTACTGAATGGCGAAAATGGCTCATATCGAGGTCTAACTTCGTATCTAAGCGATAATGTTATTTTTGATAACGTAAGTATTCATGATTTTCAGTATGGATTGTACATGTTAAAGAATGCGAATGCATCTCTAATGAATTCATACATTAATTGCAATCATATTGCACCTTCAGTTTTCTATGGCTTACGTACTTACATTCCTATATATTTAAGGGTTGTAAATTCAACATTCACGCTTAACAAAACAGTAATAGATGGCAGTTGGAGCGGCATAGTTGTAGATGTCAAAGGAAATTACAGTCGTGTTATTAGTGCATATGATAGTATGATTTATATTAATACACCTGAGGTGGCGAATGGTAGTGTTGCAATTGAAAGATGCAGCGGTGTGTGCGGTGGCGCTGATATATCTTTCTATAATGTCTCATTTACCAATTATTTCATTAATTCTTCTGGTACTTCATTGAAAGTCTTTTGGAATCTCTCGACTAGTAATCCGCTTTCGGCTTTGGTGAGCATTAAGAACTCTACAAATGAAGAGGTTGCTTCGTTCTCCGATTCGAGGGATTTGTGGCTGATGGGATTCTATGTAAACTCGACAAACGAGAGGACAAATTCCACTCCCCACACGATAGAAGCGAGCAAGGATGGATACGAGAACTTTTACACCGAAATAACGATGGATGATAACAAAGAAATTACCCTGAACCTGCAACCGACTTCCAATGTGGTTTATATCGATAGCTGCCAGGCATTGAACCAAGATAACACGATTTACAAATTAACTCAAGATGTAGAATCTGATAAAGATTGTTTTGGCGTTGATGCTAACAACATGGTATTTGACGGACAGGGTCATACAGTAAAATTCGCAAAGGTTAACGGGGGGGTTGGCTTTCACTTTTTCGGAGGTATGGAAAAGGGTTTGCGAGGCATCACGATAAAAAATTCTAAAATTGTTTCAGGAGGTGCAACAAATGATAGTTATATAGGAGTAGGGATTGATTTAGGCAATATCAGCGATTTTGTTGTACAAAACAACACAATTATAGTAGATAACAAGCCAGGAGACTGCATAAGGATAAACGTTAACTTTTTTGCCCACCCTAAAGATAATTTCGGGTCAAACTTTTTGATTGAAAACAACAATTTGACGTGCAATGGAAGTGCCATAAGAGTTGAAAAATCAGATAATGTAAACTTAACAGGAAATAATATATTTGTAGTTAGGAACGAATTTTACAGCGAATGGCCTATACTATTATCTAACGGTCATGGTTTTCTGGCGGAAGGTAATTATATAGAAAATTATGGTCCTACTCCAATAGAACTGGGTAGGCAGACTGGATATATAGGAAAGGGGGAAGATATTAAGGTTATCAACAACACTATACATAGCAGGATTTATGTCACGAATGCGACATATGTCTTGCTCGACCGGAATGTTATAGATTGCACCAAAATTAATGATCCTTGTATCGGCTTTTTTGAGTCAAAGAATTCTAACATTTCTAATTCCGAGATTTACGGAAATATTAACATCAGGAACTTATTTTTGGACATTTATTCCAGCTACAACCGAATCTGGAACAACACCTTCGATACAGGACACGTGGAGGACCAAGGTACGGAAAATGTTTACTGCGTGGAAGGTGTGGGGAACGAATACATAAACGGAGCATATTATTCGGGGCCAGACCCGAACTGCGGGAGTTGCGAATGTCCTGCTTACCCCACTGAAATATACATAGACTCATGCCAGACGCTATCAGAAGAAAATAAAACTTATATTATGAACAAGAGCATATCAAATGCCGTCGGAATCTGTCTTAAGATAGGCGCAAACAACATAACTTTAGATTGTGCAAACTACGAGATAGACGGAGACTTTACTGGATCTGACTATGGAATTTACATCAACCAGAAAAACGATACGGTCATACAGAACTGCAATATAAAGGAATTTGCTTATGGAATTTATGTCAGTGGAACGGCTACAAATCCAGACATAAATACCTCTCTCTACAACATCACGAGCTATAATAATGGTGGACTGAGTCTTGGCAAAGGCATTATGATAATTTATGCAAGAAATGTAATGGCTTCAAACATAACGTTATATAACAATAGTGGAACATCTTTAGGTTATGGAATCCATTTGAATAGTGTGAACAACGCTTATATCGAAAATCTTGTTTCAAGAGACAATTTTGTCAATCCGAAGGTCAGAACTTTTGGAATGATGATTGCCGCTGTTTACAATTTCACTCTTGTAGATGCGATTTCATACGGAAACTTTTTCGGTTTAACTTTATCATCATACGGTTATATTACCCTGCAAAATGTTGATGTTCACGACAATTATCTTGATTTTTATTACATAGCTGTAAGTAGCGAACAATATTGCGACACCATCACCTTTTCAAACGTCACTTCCAACGGAGTTCCTTATTACTTCACAAACGAGACCGTGAAAATAGATAACTGGAACAACATAAGCGGTATTGCGTTGTGCGATGCCGACAATTCAACAATAAGTAATCTGGTTTGGGAGAACACAAGCGGTATATACACAACAAGGTCTGGCAACCTTGTGGTTTCAGATGTTCTGATAACAGGCAAGGGTCAATTATATATACGTGATGCTAACAACAGCATTTTTGAAAATGTTTCTTTGATAAATGCTACCTCAGCAGGTAGTCTGGGATCATCTTATAATCTGACTATTAGAAATTCAAATTTCGAGAATACTGCCTTTGATACGCAGACAACTTTATTTGTTTTAGGTGGCGGTCAGTATGTAATAGACAACAGCCGTTTTTACAGTCCATTTAGTTATCCAACAGCAGATTATAGTATGACTTTTGATGCTACTGAAAACACGGCAGTCAATATGAGCAATTCCTATATTTTTGGAAATACGACAGCATTATCCATACCTTTGAGGTACAGCACGGACATCTGGAACATATACAACACAACGATAGAAAGGGAATCTAATGAAACAAAGTGCGGTAATTTCAGTTATGAAAGATATGGTGATATTGCCACATATTGCTATACCTGTACCAACAACGGAAGCGTTAACCTTTACAACACGACAATAAAAGATTATTGTGTAAATAGTTCTATTCTCAACGTCTACTGGAATCTTCAGGTTGCAAATCCGCTTTCAGCAGACGTGAAAATCTACAACCTGACTAATGATGAAGTTGCCTCTTTCTCGGACGCTAACAAAGACTTGTGGCTGATGGAATACTATGTGAAGCCTCTTAACATCAGGACCGATTCCACCCCCCACACGATAGAAGCGAGCAAAGAAGGGTACGAGAACCTGACAACGGAAATAACAATGGATAGCAACAAGGAAATTACATTGAATTTGAATCCGGTAGTTTCAAATGTCACTTACATCGATTCGTGCCAAACATTATCTTCAAATGGCACTTATGTTCTTACAGACAATGTCAGCTCGGATGGCACATGCTTTACAATTTCAGCAAATGATGTCACCCTCGATTGCGCAGGGCATACGATCACGTACGCACAGACCTCCACTGGTAATGGCGTCGACATGTCCGGCCGTACAGGAGTGACAGTCAAGAACTGCAACATTGTGCAGGGCAACCCTTTGATTTACAACGCACACGGCATCTCCCTCTACTCAAGTTCAAACAACATCATCACGAACAACAATGCCACCACCAGCGGCATCTTCCTCTACTCAAGCTCAAACAACGCCCTCACTAGCAACACAATTACAACAACAGGCAACTACTCTAACGGCTTCTCTCTCTACTCAAGCTCAAACAATATCTTCACAGCCAACACGATTACAACTAATGGAAGCAACGCACTCGGCGCGCACCTCAGTTCAAGCTCGAATTACAATATCCTGACAGGCAATATAATTACGACGAATGGGAGCTGGGCTTACGGCATCTCTCTCTCCTCAAGTTACAATAATTCCCTTGCAGGCAATAGCATATTCACATATGGCAATAACTCCATTGGCATTGATCTCTTTACAAGCTCTAGCAATGACATCACAGACAACAGCATCACTACAGCCGGCTCTGCTGCCAACGCCATCGAGCTCGCCCCAAACTGCAGCTATAATAACCTCACAGGCAATATAATAATAATTACGACGAGCGGAAGCAGCGCCACCACCGGCATCGTCATCCGCGAAAACTCGAATTACAATATCCTAACAGGCAATGCAATTACAACGAACGGCACTTGGGCCTCCGGCATCCACCTCTACTCAAGCTCAAACAACGCCCTCACTAGCAACACAATTACAACAACCGGCAACTCCACCGCTGGTATCTACCTTACTTCAAGCTCAAACTACAACACCATTACAAACAACAGCATTTCCACGAGCGGTTACTTCACCCTAGGCATCAACCTCGACTTAAGCTCAAACAATGTCCTCACCGGTAACAAAATCATGACAAGCGGTTCCCCTGCCGTGGGCATCGGCCTCCACTTAAGCTCAAACAACATCATCACGAATAATAACGCCACCGGCGGCATCTCCCTCTCCTCGAGCTCGAACAATATAATCACTGGCAACACAATCGCAACAACCGGCAACAACACCGGTATCTACCTCGACTTAAGCTCAAACAATATCTTCACTAGCAACACAATCTCAACAACTAGCAACTACACCGCCGGTATCTCCCTCTCCTCAAGCTCAAACAACACCTTCACGGCCAACACGATCATCACGAGCGGGAGCAAATCCAACGGTGCGTCCTTATCAGGCTCAAACAGCAACATCCTCGCAGGCAATACCATCACCACGAACGTAAGCGACGCAAATGGCGCATTCATCTATTCAAACTCAAACAGCAACCAGATCTGGAACAACACCTTCGACAAGGGCTCTGTTATTGACCAAGGAACAGGGAATGTCTACTGCGTGGACGGAATAGGTAATGAATACATTAATGGAGCGTATTATTCTGGCCCTGACCCTAACTGCGGGAGTTGCGAGTGCCCAATTGCCGTTGAAATTTATTCATGCGGAAATCTCAATATGCCGACGACGTACGTGCTTAAAAATGACATAAATAATTACGCTTCAGGGCATTGCTTTACCATATCGGCGAACAACGTGGCCCTCGACTGCGACGGGCACACGATAGATGGTGTTTTGTCTGGAAATTATTATGGCATTTATATCAATCAGGCGAATGATACGATTATAAAGAATTGTAAAATAAAAGAATTTTTCGGTGGCATTAGTGTGAGAGGAGAAAACATCTCTTTCTACAATATGACCATTTATAACAACGGGGCAGCATCGACTGGCTATGGTCTTTATGCCAACAGAGTTTCGGACATCACGGTCAGGAATATCGAAACTTTTAACAATAGCAGATATGAAATCTATTTTTACCAGACCAATAACACGCTGCTTGAGAATGCAAATGTTTACGGCACCCGTTCGACAACGACTTCATATCCGATTTATTATCAAGGCGCCAGCAAGAATCATATCCTGAAGAACGTCCGCGTCCACGATAATGTGGCTGGAAATTATTCTATTAGTGGCATGAGGTTTTATGGCGTTACAAACGTAAGCATCTATAATGCCACAGCCTTTAATTTGGATTCTTTGAATGACATCACATATACCGCCGTGGGTTTTGAGATATATTTAACAAATAACAGCGTAATCGATAGCTGCGAGATATACAACGTCAGTTTGAGGGGCTTGTCTGTGAGAAATTCATACAACAATCTCGTAAAAGACAGCTATTTCCACGCTTATGACGGGGCAGAATATGGAAATCAGGACATAAGGGTTAGCGTTGACAGCGGCCAGCCATTAATCTATTGCGACAACACTTTCGAGAACGTAAGGATAACAGGCAACAAGACATACAATTTTTACAATTACACCACGACTGTCGAGAATGCCGATGTCGGTGCAATAGAGATGTGCGATGCAGATGGTTCTGTCATCAGAAACGTGACGCTGACATCACCACCAGGCTCTATCGGCCATAACATCAGGCTTGAATATTCAGATAACTCAAACATAAGTGATGTTACAATGAACGGGGGCAACTTGCTCATCTATTACTCGCAAAATGTTAATGTAGATGATGTCGAATGTTACAATGGTTCTTATGCCAACAAGCACCCAGGTATTATTGCAAATTTTAACAACAGATTTAACGTGTTGTTTTTAAATTCTAGCATCAACGTGAACGATTTCTATCTGCACGACAGTCCATATGGCATCTCGATAAGTAACTTTATCAATGCGACTTTGACAAGGGCAAGAATAAACGCGGCAAGCGAGGCTTTGCGTGCGGACAGGATGTTCTGGACATCGTCTGGGGCTGGTTATGTCTATGGGAATGTCTACGATTCTATTTTGACTGGGGGAATAAACATGACCTGCATGTTTGGTAACTGCACTGAACCAAGCATATTGAATCTTTACAACACCACATATGATTCTTATGACGTGAACAATGCAACGTCAATGAATGTCTACTGGAAGCTTTCAGCCAATAATCCGCTCTCAGCTAACGTGGCCGTGAAGAATGCGACAGGTGATGAAATCGCCTCATTCTCGGATGCCAACAGAGACTTGTGGCTAATGGAATATTACGTGACGCCTGTAAATGTCAGGACCAATTCAACCCCCCACACGATAGAAGCGAGCAAGGATGGATACGAGGACTTTTCTACTGAAATAACGATGGATAGGAACAAGGAAATCACTCTGATATTGAACCCGCTGAATAAGCCTGATCTCACGTTCATAAATGGCATGTGGGTGACCGACGAGAATCCCATGGCGAATGAAACTATCAATATAACCGTAACCGTCAAGAATGCGGGGGATGGGACGAGTGAGGGGACTGTTGTTAAGTTCTATGACAACGACCAGCTTTTCGCGACGAGGGATGTGAATGCGCTTAATGCCACTGGCCAGGGCCAGGACGACCAGATGATTTCGAAGGAATACGCATCTTCTGAAGAGGGCCTTCACTTCATAAAGGCGGTCGTGGACTCTGAAAACGCTATAAATGAATGGGATGAGAATAACAACGAAATAATCAGGGTAGTTTATGTTGGCGAGATAACCGAGATAGGTAACATAATAGTGGACGGTTACCTCAGCCCAGACAAAGGCTATCACGGGTCAAGCATAATGGTCTACGGCACGGCTACTTACAACACGACATTCGGAATGGGGACCGAGGTTAAGGGAGGGGATGTAAGGATAACTTTGGCAGGATCAGAATGGACGACTCATACGAATTCAGAGGGTTATTACAGCAGATACATCCAGATACCCATGGAAGCCCCGATGGGCATCAATGATGTGGATGTTTTCATAACGGATTTCACGCTGACCGGGCAGGAAACCCTTTATCTCAATGTCACGAACATCACCCAAGAACCGGAAGAAAAACCTGACCTCACAATATTCTACAGCGACATATACACAGCTCCTGCCAGAATGGTGGAAGGCGACAACGCAACACTCTACGTAAAGGCGCGGAACGTGGGAACCCAGGACGCGTACAACGTTAGCGTCGACATATACAAGGGCGAGGGTGTTTTCGCAAGCGATGTGATACCCTACCTGCCAGAGGGCGGATACGAAACAGTCTCCTTTGGTATGCAGAATCTCGAAGCAGGCTGGTTCTCCATCATGGTCTCGCTGGACGAAACAAACGGCATAACCGAACTGAATGAAAACAACAACGTGATGGAAAGGAGTTTCTATGTCTACGGCCCGGATGACCTTGACCTCGCGGTTATGGACATATGGCCCTCCAAGCCGCCATTCTACCCCGATAATCTCACGCTTTACGTTAAGGTTTACAATGACGGGGAAGCGGAAGCAACGGACATAATAATGAATATTTACGACGGATATGAAAATCTCGGCGATATTTTCATTGGAAGTTTAGCTTCACAGGAATACAAAATCGTAAATGTTTCCTGGAAAGAGCCGTCAGCAGGATGGCATGCGATAAAGGCGCAAATTGCGGACTTCGTCAACAAGAGCAACGAGATAAACTGGGGCAACAACATGCTAACGAAAGCCATATACGTTTATTCAGAGGCGGATGAGCTGCCAGACCTTAGGGTACTGTCAGATGACATAACTTTCTCGGACGACTCCCCGCGGCCCGGAGACACGATAACGATATACGTGAATGTCACCAATGTAGGAAACGCCGATTCCACGCAATTCTTGGTCATGGTATCCGAGGATTTAACAGAGTACAGGGAAACGATAGGCGAGAAGAGCATAGATTCGCTTGCCGTGGGTGAGAAAAAGACGATATCTGTTGATTACAGCACGAATCTCAGCGGCTCGCACGTGATCATGGCGGAGGCCGACCCGTACTTCAGCGTAGCCGACAAAAACAGACTGAACAACCAAGCAACGAGGGCAATAGTGTTCGAATGGCCGTGCACGGATGAGGATGAAGATGGGTATGGGACAGGAGAACAAAGAACGGGATGCACATATCCTGAAGAGGATTGTGATGATGCCGATGCGAACGTAAATCCAGGAGCGACCGAAATCTGCAACGGCATCGATGATGACTGCGACCTCCAGATCGACGAAAACCTTGCAAGGGAATGCGGAGAAGGAATCTGTCTAGGCACCCAGATCTGCTCAGCGGGCGTATGGGACGCCTGCTCCACCTACGGCATGGACGCCGGCGTATGCGCCATGTGCGATGCGAATGGGATAGCGGCATACGATGAAAATCAAGACAACGATTGCGAAGCAACATCATGTCCGCAGGACGGATGCGGCGTGGACACCTGCGGCACGAACATATGGGGCGATTATCCTGAATCCGTAAACAACGAGTGTTCAGCCCTGTATACATGCACGCAGAGCACGTGCGACGGAACCGCGGTCTGCGGGCCGGATAACGATACGGATGGCTGGGGACCGCAGTGCGGGGACTGCAACGACAACGAAGCGTCCATCCATCCAGGGGCTGAAGACCCATGGGGTGACGGCATCGACCAGAACTGCGACGGGCTGGTCTGCAGCATGAAAAAGGATTACTCACCGGGAATAGGATGCGCATCAACAGCGACTGTGGTCGTTAATAACGACGAAGAGTTGGCCGACTATATGACGGACTACGGATTCGACGGCAGCCAATACAAGAACCTGAAGATAGCGTATGATATATCACAAATGCATATAGACATCCATTCTCCGTGCAAAATTACATTGAAAGATAACATTGTTTTGACAGCTGACACAATCTGTCTGGATGGAAGAGGAGGGATATTGGATGACAACGGGTACACAGTCAATGCAAGCCGTGTTGCTTTGCTCTCCGAACTCGGAAATGCGGAATTTGGTCAAGGATCGGTTGTTAACGCCGATGAACTCCGCATGGAGGCCCTGAAAACGGTTAAGATAGGCCTGAACTCATTTGCTTATGTTGGCGGTACTATGATAATGAACTCGACCGGCGATGTAAGCAGCAGCGATTCCGTGATTAAGGGTGGCTCTGAAGTGACCGCAGGTGAACTCATAATTAAGGCATCGAGGACTGCCAGTGTAGGCCAGAACGTAAAAATTAATATTGCAGGTGACATGAACATTGCATCAACAGGGGATTACACAGGGAGCCAGGCAGAATTTCTGAGCGGAGCGAAGGTAACCGTTTTTGGCAACTTGTCTCTGACATCGGGAAACAAGGCGTTATTGGGTTTGAACACAAATACTACAGTGACAAACAATTTTCACATGAACGCACAGTCTGAAAATAAATGTACAATAAGTGGATCGGCCACCTATACCGCAGGTAGTACGTCAGGAAACTGCCTGTCATGATATTTGGGTGGTGGGCTCAGGGTCCAATGTCCAATAGAAACAATTTAAATAGGTTTTTCATTCATTTAATCATTAAAAGAGTAGGGTGATTTTCATGGCCATCGAGATGAAGGATTTCGAGAAGATAGAGATGAAGGTCGGGGAGATAATAAGCGCGGACGACATTGCGGGCTCCGACAACCTGTACAAGCTTGAAGTCGACATCGGCGGCAAGCAGATAACGCTGGTGGCGGGGATAAAGAAGAACTACAAGAAAGCGAAACTGCCCGGCAAGAGGATAATCGTCGTCACGAACCTCAGGCCGGCGACCATAAAAGGCGTGACCTCGGAGGGCATGCTGCTCGCGGCCGTCAAGGACGACGACGTCAAGCTGGTCACGGTCGATGCGGACGCGAAGGTCGGCTCGAACGTGGCGTGAACCCGTTTTTTGTTCAGGATTTAGAAAGATAAAGCCATACTACTATATTGAATAAGTGCTGACATTGCCGCCCACCCTTGTGCCTGGAGGCATGTTGGTTCCCCAGTTGAGAGACACAGGGGAAGCGTTTTTGTAATTAAAATCGATGCCCCCTGCTGATATCTCAATTACCACATAGCCTGGGCATGTGAAAAACTCGCGTCTTGCGTAATCTCCGTAATCTTTTCTGAAAAAAGGCTCCTCAAACCAGTCTGTTTCTGCGACATGTTTTGTTGAGCCCGCGCAAACAGCGTGCAATTCCCTGCCGTCATCGCACCTGCCGATTTTCTTCCCCTTGAAGATGTGATCGTGGCCGTAGACCACTGCGTTCACGCCGTTCCTCAAGAAAGTGTTGGTATGACAAACCTGTTCAATTCCTTGGGGGTCGACCTTGAGATGCGCGCCTCCGTTTTCTTCCAGGAATTTGTTCATCGCATCGTAATATTCACGGGTGAAGCCCATCCCTCTACCGTAGGCGTACTCATGCCCTCCCTCTATCCTGCAGTCAGACTCCGTGGGCCAGCCTCCGAATACATGATGTAAAAATACCAGCCTGAAAGAAGCGTCTTTTTGGAGCGTGTCAGCGAGCCATTTTGTCTGCTCCTCGCCCGCTGTCCATTCCTCAGGCTTCCTAGGATAGAAACTGTAGCGCGTGCTGTCCATTATGGCGCACAATACCTCAGGCCTGTTTTCCAAAGAGTTGTTCAGGCCGCCCCATGCTATGGGGTAATAATTCTCATACTGAGAGCCGCCGTACACCAAACCAGGCAAAGGAAGAAATTGCTTCCTCCATTTCATCGCGTACTCCAAAGTTCCCGCCCCTCCGCACTCTCCCTCGTGATTTCCCAGCGCTTTATAAGATGGTATGTGAGCCATGATTGCGGAATGCGCCTTTCTCTGGAAAAGCTGGAACATTTTGGTTATCGAGTCTTTCTGGGCAGGAGTGGCTAGGTGCTGGTTGGGAAGGTCAAGGTCTTCCCATGTGTGGCCGAAGCCGCCGTGAGTGTCGCCGACGCTGATCGTTAAATCCGGGTTTTCATGATTGATTATGTACCACATCGCACTTGCCATGTTGAAGCCGTTCATTAGGCGTTGTTCGTCTCCGGAAGGCTGATAATTAGGATTGTTCACAAGTCTGCTCAGGAAAAGCCTGTTTACGTATTCTCCGTTATTCCTCATTTCCCACATTTTAGGGTCCTGGAAGGCCTCCTTTTTGCCCCGGTCATCGGGGAAGTGTTCGTCAGAAAAGACTATTATTTTTATTGGCCCGTCTTTAAGGCTGCCGAACGGGGTTTTCACGTGCCTGTAGCAGGTTTCTTCCGAGCCGCCGTCTGGTTTCCTGTAGATAAGCTTGTATTTGAGGACGGGGGGTACTTTCCAGAGGAAACAATTGCCCAGAGGTATTTCCACAGCGCCGCTGACATCATGTAATGTCATTTTCGTGGCCTCTATGCTGGCCTCGGCATCGGTAAGTTTTATCGTAAGCTCGGGTATGGTGACATTCTCTCTTGCTATAATGCCGAGATAAGGTTCCCTGCCTTTGAAAATTATCCTTTCGCCCGCCTCAAAGACGTTTGGGTTGTAGGGCGTCCCGTACTCTCCACAAAAATCTCTGATTTCCTTTATTCTATCCGAATTGATGTTCTCCGTTGCAGAAGCAGGCACCTCGCTGCTGAAAAGCCTGCCTGCAATCTCCCTTTCCCATCCATCGGGGTCTGCAACGATTCCGACCGCGAATGCCCCCGCGGTCTTCAGAAAATCCCTTCTGTCCATTTTCCTGACCATGCTCACGGTTCTAAAGTTGTCTGCAATTTTTTTAAACTGATATTGAACCAAAGTTTGAGCTCCGCGAAGGAAAAGGGGAACAGAATATTTCTTATACCCGCAGACAAATTAATTATATGCACGATTTCCTTCTGCCCTTCGGGCCGCAGCACCCGGCGCTCGCCGAGCCGGTGCACATAAAGCTTCGGGTGGACGGGGAAACCATCATCGGCTCCGAACTGGTTCTCGGCTACAACCACAAGGGCATCGAGAAGTCATTCGAGAACCGGACGTGGACGAAGGGCGTTTACTTAAGCGAGCGCGTCTGCGGGATCTGCGGCCATTACCACACGTCCTGTTATTGCCAGGGCATCGAGAGCCTTATGGGGCTTGAAATCCCCGACCGCGCGCAATACATCCGCGTCGTGATAGGCGAGCTGGAGCGCCTCCACTCGCACATGCTTTCCCTCGGGCTTGTCGCATGGGAGATGGGCTTCGACACGCTCTTCCACTACATGTTCCGCGACCGCGAGCTGGTCATGGACGCGCAGGAGCTGCTGACGGGGAACCGCGTCCACTTCGTCATGAACGTGATCGGTGGCGTTCGCAGGGACATAAGCCTCGGGAACGCCGCGAAAACCCTGAAAGCGCTGGACAGGCTCGACGAAAGGATAAAGCATTACCTCGGCGTCTTCAGGGACGATTCATCTCTCAGGAACAGGACGCAGCACGTCGGCTACCTTTCGACGCGGAAGGCAAAGGAGCTGAACCCCGTCGGTCCCAACCTGCGGGCGTCGGGCATAGATTACGATGTAAGGGAGACCGGCTATTTCGCCTACAAACATCTCAGGTTCAAGCCGGTCACGGGCCAGGGAGGCGACGCGATGGAGCGCTGCCTAATTCGCCTGAAGGAATGCCTGGAGGCGTCGCGCATGATACGCGAATCGCTCTATCAAATGGAGAGTTTAAAAGGCAGCGATGTCGCGCTCAAAATCCCTCAGATTGTCAAAATAAAGGAAAACCTCGAAACCGTTTCGCGCGTGGAAGCGCCGAGGGGCGAGCTGTTTTATTATCTTAAGGCGGCAGGGGAAAAGCCCGACAGGGTCAAGATCCGCACGCCGACCTACCAGACCTTCCACATACTGGACGAAGTGCTCAGAGGGCACGAGATAGCCGACGTCCCCGTGATAATCGCGTCGCTCGACCC
>Ga0315295_10002672_pt1 | contig 15071 bp, 13 predicted proteins | sample YL17G14_0_MG_FD_204453 | JGI IMG/M metagenome (GOLD analysis project Ga0315295, IMG submission 204453) | Sediment microbial communities from Yellowstone Lake, YNP, Wyoming, USA - YL17G14_0 | ecosystem: Environmental > Aquatic > Freshwater > Lake > Sediment | place: USA: Wyoming | collected...
ACCTCGACGAGTGGGCGTCGAAGATCGACGAGAACACCCGCTTCCTCTACGGCGAGCTGCCCAGCAACCCCCAGCAGGGCTTCTTCGACATCAAGGCCGTGGCCGACCTGGCGCACGCGCACCAACTGCCGCTCATCGTGGACAGCACGGTCGCCACGCCGGCCCTGCTGCGCCCGATCTGCCACGGCGCGGACCTCGTCGTGCAGTCCAGCTCGAAGACCCTGACGTCGAGCGGCTTCGGCATCTGCGGCGCGGTGATCGCGCGCAAGGGACTCGTGACGAACGTCCCGATCGACGCCCTCAAGGACGACTTCGCGCTCTACATCAAGTACCTGCCGAACCGCGACTACGGTCCCAACCTGCATCCCCTGCAGGCCGTCATGACCCTGAACGACATGCGCACGCTGCGCTCGAAGATCGACCTGATGAGCCGCAGCACCATGAAGGTCGCCGAGTGGCTCGAACGGCACGCGATGGTCGAGAGCGTCGAGTACCTCGGCCTGCCGAGCCACCCGCTGCACGACCTGGCCAGCCGGTACATGTGGCTGGTGGACGCGGAGCACGACGACCTGTACGGGAAGCCGGTCAACCGCTACGGCCACCTGATGTCGTTCTGCGTGAAGGGCGGCCCGGAGAGGACGCGCAAGGTCTTCGACGGCCTGCAGCGCATCTGGCGCGCCACCGACCTGGGGAGGATCAAGAGCGTCGCGACCATCCCCGCGATCTCGACCCATCAGCAGCAGGGCGAGGAAGGCCGCAAGCTCGCCGGCATCCCGCCGAACCTGATCCGTCTGTGCGTCGGGGCCGAGCATCCCGACGACGTGATGGCGGACCTCGACCAGGCTCTCCTCGGCGCCCGGAAGAAGTAGTCTCGCGGCACGAAGCCCGGCGGGGCCAGGGGGTGAACCCTCCGGCCCCGCGAGCGTGCGTGGCGCGGACCCGCTCAGCTTCCGAGGAAGACGCCCATGAGGTCGTGCGCCGGCCTCACCCAGTAGCCCCCGCGGTCGGCCGCGGCCTCGGTGTACGGGGCCTGCTCGACAGCCGGGATCCCGGTGCCCGCGAAGGCGAACAGCGGCGGGATGGCCGAGTGCCCCCGCGTGGTGGTGAGGGTCGGATGGTCCGCCGCGACCAGGATCCGCCACTGCGGGCTCTCCGCCAGCTTCTTCAGCAGCGGCCCCACGACGGCCTCGTCGATGCGCTCCAGGGCCTTGACCTTCTCCTCGGCGCTGCCCATGTGCGCGGACTCGTCGGCGGCCTCGACGTGGACGACGATCATGTCGAAGGTGTCGAGCGCGCGCACGGCCGCCTCGCCCTTGCCCGCGTAGTCGGTGTCGATGTAGCCGGTCGCCCCCGGCACCTCGATGATCTCCATGCCCATGAGCCGGGCCATCCCGCGCAGGATGTCCACGCCGGTGATGACGGCGGCGCGCGGGCCGAAGCGCGAAGCGAAGCTCTCCAGCCGGGCGGGACGGCCCTGCCCCCACAGCCAGATGTCCGTGACCGGATCCCTCCCCTGCTCGCGCCGCTTCCGGTTCACCTCGTGTGCCGCGATCACGGCGCGGGCGCGGTCCGCGATGCGCACCACGCGCTCGACCCCCGCCCCCGCCGGCGCGTGCGCCGCCACCGGCTGGTCGATGATGTCGTGGGGCGGGGCGCAGCGCAGCTTCATCCCGGCGGCCTCGGAGAGCAGCATGAGGTTCCGGTAGGTCACGCCCGCGTGGAACTCGCAGCCCTCGCCGCGCAGTTCGGCGTCGAGGGCGGCGATGAGCGCGTCGGCCTCGTCCTGGTGGATGTGGCCGGCGGTGTTGTCCTTCATCCGCCCGTCCAGGATCGTCACGAAGTTGCAGCGGAAGATCAGCTGGTCGGGCCGGACCGGGAGCCCCTTCGCCGCGGCCTCGATGGGCGCGCGCCCCGTGTAGTAGAGGTGCGGGTCGTAGCCGAGGACCGAGAGCGTCCCGACGTCGGTGGCCGGCGTGAACCCGTCCGGGATGGTCACGAAGCGGCCGAGCCGGCCGTTCCTCGCGACCCAGTCCATGTTCGGGATGCGGGCGACCTCCAGCGGAGTCCTCCCGCCGAGCTGCGGCAGCACGTCGTCGGCCGCTCCGTCGGGCAGTACGATGGCGTACTTCATGGGATGTCGGGACCTCCAGGGCATGCCGCGCGCGCGCCCCGTCACCGGAGCGCGCGCGCCGTGCCCGTCCGGGCTAGGAAGCCACGGTCGCCTTGTCGCGGACCTTGGCCAGGGCCTGCTCGATGTCCGCGATGATGTCGGCCTCGTCCTCGAGGCCGACCGACACGCGGATCATGGTCGGCGGGATGCCGGCCTTGCGCATCTCCTCGACCCCCATGGCGGAGTGGGTCGTCGATGCCGGGTGCGTCACGATCGTCTTGCAGGTGCCGAGGTGCGTGGCGTGGGTCCACAGCTCGAGCGAGTCGATGACCGTGACCGCGTCGTCGTAGTCGCCCCGGATGATGAAGGAGAGCAGCGAGCTGCAGCCCTTCATCTGGGGCGCGACCAGCCGGTGGTAGGGGTTCGACGGGAGGCCCGGGTAGTTGACCGAGAGGACCTGCGGGTGCTTCTCGAGCCACTGGGCGAGGGCCAGGGCGTTGCGGCAGTGCTGGTCCATGCGCAGCGACAGGTGCTCGAGCGAGAGCAGGTTGAGCCAGGCATTGAACGGGGCCATCGCGGGGCCGAGGTAGCGGATCGGGCCCTGGCGGATCCCGTTCTCGATCAACTGCCTCGACCCGATGATGATCCCCCCGAGCGCGGAGGAGTTGCCGCAGATGTACTTGGTGGTCGAGTGGACGATGATGTCGGCGCCCATCTCGAGCGGGCGCTGGAGCGCCGGCGTGCAGATGGTGTTGTCCACCACGAGCGGGAGCTTGTGCGCGTGGGCCAGGTCGGCGAGCGCGCGGATGTCGCCGATGAACAGCCCCGGGTTGCTCGGGCTCTCCACGTACAGGAAGCGGGTCCGCGGCGTGATGGCCGCCTTCCAGGCGTCGATGGATTCCGGCTGGGTGACCCAGTTCACCTTCGTCCCCATGCGCGGGAGACCCACGTCGAACAGGCCGAAGGTCCCGCCGTACACCCGGTTGGAAGACACGACGTCGTCGCCGGGCTGGAGGAGGTGGTGGGTCAGGAGGAAGATCGCGGCCATGCCGGACGCGGTCGCGATCGCGGACTCGGCGCCCTCGAGCGCGGCCATGCGCTTCTCGAACGCCTCCACCGTCGGGTTGTCCCAGCGCCCGTAGGTGTAGCCATGCCTCTCGCCCCGGAAGATCTCCGCGGCTTCGCGCGCGTCGTCGTACGGGTAGGCGACGGTCTGGTAGATCGGCACCAGCATCGCGTCCGGATGGAAGTTCTCGTGCCCCTCGTGGATCGCCATGGTGCTGAAGCCGCGCCGCCGCATACGACCTCCTGAGTCGGGGATTGCGAGGAAGACCCGACTGGAGGGAATCACAGAGCGAGCATGCAGGTCAAAGCCTGGCGGCCCGGCGGCGGGGTCCCGGCGACGGGCGGCCGGACGGCGGGCCGGGGGCCCTGCCCTGCCCCGGCGGCCCCCCCAGGTCCCACCGCAGCCCCCCAGCCCCGGGGAGTTCCCCCTAAGGCCCGGGCCGGACCCTGCCGATAGAAGAAGAACTGCCGACCTCGTCACGCCCACCACATCCGCGAACCATGGCAGGAGTTTCGGGCTGGGAGGATTCCACCATGCAGCGCTCCAGGATTCTCGCGTTCCTCGTGCCGGCCGCAGTGCTGGCTCTGGGAGCCAGCGGTGCGGCGTTCGCGGCCACGTCCGGCACCTCCGACGTCATTCTCCAGGCCAACGCAACCGTCCAGATCGAAGTCCTGGACGCCAGCATCACGCTCTCGCCCAACCAGACCAACTACGAGGCGGGATACGTGGAAGCGCTGGGCGCCTCCGGCATCGACGTCCGGATCCGGACCAACAGCTCCACCGGCGCCATCCTCAAGGTGAAGTGCGCCGACGGCTCGCCGGAGATCACGCTCACCGACCTGCTCTTCAAGACGCAGACGGCCGCCGGCGGCTCGGGATCGACGCAGAGCAGCTACACGGCGATCACCGCCAGCGACCAGGACCTGTGGTCCACCACGACGACGTCGGCCACCTACACGACCATCCAGACCGACATCCGGGTGCAGAACCTGTGGGACTACTCGGATCCGGGCGGCGGCGGAACGACGGCCTACACCAACACGCTGACGTACACCATCGTCGTCCAGTAGTCGCGGGCGACTAACACAACCAGGGCGCCTGCGCGGCGTCCGGGTCCGCGTGCCTCGACCGCCGGCCCCCCCGGCCGGTGCCGACTGATCGGCTCACGCTGCCCCAGTCGGGCGGGCGGACCAGAGCAGCACTGGCTTGATCGTCTCTCCAGGCCATCCCGGCCGCTGAGGGCCGGGGTGGAGTTCGGATCCTGGAGCGCGGCGGTGTCCCCTCACCGGAAATGGAAGTCCGTGAAAGCCGCGATGGGAGTGATCGGAGTGGCCGCCAGGCCCCCGATGCCGGCCGCCCGGCGGGCATCGTGCGGGCGCGTGCTCGCCGGCGCGCTCACGATCCTGCTCCTCGTGCTGGAGGCGACCTCGGTCGCGCTCGCCGAGACGAGCATCAGCATCGTCACGGGCAGCCGCTCGCTCGCCCCCGCGCAGAGCGACTACGAAACGGGCTACGTGGAATCGCTCGCCCCGACGGGCGGGATCCGCGTGAGGGTCACCACGACGGCCCCGGCGGGGCTGATCCTCTACGTCAGCGGCAGCGAAGGCAGCCCGCCGATCGACTTGTCCCACCTCCTGATCAGGTGTCCGACGACGGGAAGCCTCATCGGCTCGTACACGTCCATCACCTCCTCGGACCAGGCCCTGTGGTCCACGAGCGGACCCGTCACGAACCAGGACGTGGACACGGATCTCAGGATCATCAACCTGTGGGACTACTCCGACGCCGGCTCCGCCGGCACCACGAACTACACGAACACCCTCCTCTACACGGTGGTGGAGCAATGAGAACCCCGAACTGGAAGACCGCTGGGCCCGCCCTCGCCGTCGCCGGACTCCTGCTGCTCTCGGCGCCACCCGCCCGGGGCAACATCGCGATGGCCGTCACGCCCATGAAGCTGCGGCTCACGCTGGCGCCGGGCGAATCCCGGACCGAGGCCGTGGAGGTCTACAACAACGGTGACGAGCCGGTGCGCGTGGTGACGACCGTGGAGGACTGGGTCACGACCCGCGAGGGCGGCATGGACCTCCTGCCGCGGGGGTCGCAGCCACGCTCGGCGTCGGCCTGGGTGCGCGCAGACCTCTCCGACTTCACCGTCCCCCCCCACGGCATGAGGGTCGTGCGGGTGACGGCGGCTCTGCCCGACACCGCCCGCGGGTCCTACTGGACCCTCGTCTTCTTCGAAGGACAGACGGAGGCGCGGCGCGTGAAGCTGGGCCTGAGAACCCGCGTGCGCCTGGGGACCACGGTCTACCTCACGGCGGCGGGCACCGAATCGCCCGCGAGCACCATCACGGGCATGGCCGTCCGGCCGGGCACGCACCCCGACACGCTGGAACTCGTGGCGCAGGTCGCCAACCGCGGGAACACCTACTTCTACCCCGCGGGGTGGTTCCAGGTGACGGACCCGTCCGGGACGATCCTCTTCCAGCAGAAGCTGCCGTACCGCGTCTGCCTGCCGGGGAGCGAGACCGAGTACCGCTGCCCGTGGCACCCGTCGGGCGCCGGTCCGTACCGACTGCTGCTGACGGTGGACAGCGGCGCGGAATCGCTGCTCCAGGGCATCAAGGAGTTCGACGTCGCGGTCCCGGCCGCGGCCGGGGCGCCCCTGACGAAGGCCGCCCGGTAGCGGGAGCCCGGCGGGAGTGACCATGACAGGAGCCAGACGGATCACAGGGATCGTGATGCCGCTCGTGCTCCTCGTGGCGTGCGCCGCAGCTGCGGCGGACCCTGCCGGCGTCACGGCCTCCGACACCACCACCACGCTCCCCGACACCGCGGCCTCCGCCATCAGCGTGGCCCCCCGCGTGACCGCGGTCGCCGACATCGTGGCCTCCGACACCACGGCCTCCCGCGTCACCGCGATCGCCGACATCGTGGCCTCCAATGCCGCAGCCTCCCGCGTCGTCGCGGCCTCCGAGTCCGCAGCCTCTGACAGCACGGCCTTCGCCGCCGCCGGGCTCGCCACGCTTCCGTCGTCGTTCGAGTTGCGGCTCATCCCCCGGGCGGAGTTCCCGCTGGCCCGACCGCTCGTGACCGCGCGCAGGAGCAGCGAGGCCGCGCCCCGTCTCCCGCTGCGTCCTCTTGCCCGCCTCGCGCCGGCTCCGTGGGAGCGCTCGCTGCCCTGGGACCAGGCCAACGGGGAGTTCTCCGAAGAGGCGAGCCGGCCCCGCGTGGGTGCCGCGACCAGCCGGGAGCGGCTCCGGCTGGACCTGGCCGACTACCTCCCCGGGGGGAAGCTCGAGATGCAGAGCGAGCTGCTGACCCACGACGGGCATGGCCACCTCCTGCGCCGCCGGCTGGGCTTCGCCTCAAAGACGGGCTGGAAGGTGGACGCGGGAGACGCCCCGCTGCTCGCGGGCTCCCCGGGCGCCAGAGGCACCAGCGCTCGCGGGCTCCTGTTCGAGCGCCATCGCGGGGGCGACGGCAGGTCTCGCGCCTGGCGCGCGGGCGGTCTCCTCGGGAGCCTGCCGGTGAGCTATGCCGGTTTCGAGAGCGGCGCCTTCCCGCGGCGCTTCGGGGCCGGCTACTGGCGCCTGGAGCGCCCGCGGGGCACGCGCCTCCAGGGTCTGCTCTACGCCCTCACGGGAGGTGCCCCGGCCGCTGACGGCACCGCGGAGAGGTTTCGGGACGGACAGGGTGCCGGCCTCTCCTTCGGCGTGCCGGTCGTGCGCGGCAGGCGCGTGGACCTCCTGGGGGACGTCTTCGCCACGCGCTCCTTCTCCTCCGCCGGCGGCGCCATGCACGGGCTCGCCGGGGACCTGAGCGCGCAGGGCGAGGTGCGCCGGTTCAGCCTGGGCGGGCACGTGCAGGCCGGCCTCGGAAAGCCGCGCGAGCTCGGCTACCTCGGCGCCTTGCAGCCGGTCCCGGGCCTGACCCAGGAGATGAACATCACGTACCGCGCGCCCGAGCAGATCGCGCTCACCGGATGGGCGGGCCGCTGGATGAATCCCGTGCTCGTGAACCGCGGGCAGACGGGAGGTGGCGTGAGCGAGTACCGGGCCCACGGGAACCAGGTCGGAGGCAGGGCCACGTGGAGAGCCGCGCGCACCGGGACCGGGCTGTCGGCATCGCACGAGCTCAGGCACCGCGAGGGGGACCTGTTCCACGAGTCGGTGACGACGAGCGGCGCTTCGGTCTCGCAGCCACTGGGACCCGGCCGCAGCTCGACGCTCGAGTGGAGCCGGATCGCCCACCGCGGGCGCGGCGCCCGGGACTACGTCTCGGGGAGCCTCAGCCTGCGCGTGGGACCCTCCGGGACGCTCTCCCTCCAGCAGCGGGTCGCATGGCAGGAGCCCTACGGCGCCCGTGTGGAGTCGTTCGTGGACTTCACGGGACTCAGCATCCCCCGGCCGCTGGTGACGCTCTCCGGCCAGCTCGGGGTGACGGGCGACGGCACGAGCCCGGGGGTGCCGCGGCTGACGCAGACCATCGGCAGGGTCGAGGCCGTCATGCATCCGAACCCACGCCTGATGCTGGTCGCGCGCTACGGGATCAACAGCTCGTCGACGGGGCTCGTCCACACCGTGACGCTGAGCGTGACCCATTCCACCGGCCGGGCCGGCGGGGCGGCCGGCCCGCGCCTGGATCCCACGGTCCCGGAGCGCATCATCCTAAGAGGCCGCGTGTTCGAGGACCGCGACGGGGACGGGCGCTGGCAGCAGGGCGAGCCGGGGATCGCCGGCGTCGAGATCTCGGTGGACGGGGACGCCCGCCAACCGCTGGTGACCGGTGCCGACGGCGTCTTCCGAGCCTTCGTGCATGCCGGGAAGCACGTCATCCGCATCCTGCCGGCCTCCGTCCCGACCCGGTTCTCGATCGACGGGATCGAGCCGCTCGAGGTCGAGGTCGTGCAGGACGACGTCCTCGACCTGAGCCTCCCGCTCACGCGCAGCGTCGGATGGATCCACGGACGCGTGGTGGACGACAGGGACAGCTCGGGGGTCGCCAACGCGGAGATCCTGATCGACGGGAAGGACTTCACCCTCACCGACGCCGCAGGGGACTTCCATTTCGGACCGCTGCCCACCGGGGAGCACGAGCTGCGCGTGGCGACGGAGAGCCTGCCCTTCGGCTACCGCGTGGAGCAGGGAGCCCTCAGGGTCCGGCTGACCGAGGCCGCCGGAGCGGGCACGGGCGTGGTGTTCCACGTCTCGAGGCCGGTCCAGCAGATGGAGTTCTGATCCCGGGCGTCAGCCCCGCTTCGCGCCGCGCCGCTTCGCGCCCTTCCGGGGGGCCCGGGCCTTCTGGAGCGCCTCGACCTGCCGGGCGCGGAAGGCCTGGTGGTCCTTCGCGAGCTTCTCGAGGTGCTGGAGGTAGGTGGGCCGGATGTCGGCACGCGCCCCCTCGATCCAGGGCATGCAGCGCTCCCAGACGGCCATGTCCTCGCTGGTGGGATCGAAGAACAGCTCCGCGTGGAGCACGCCGTGGTTCACCAGCGCACCGACCATCTCCCAGTAGCCGATGGTCATGCGCAGCCAGCGGTCCTCGTCGGTCTGGGTCAGGTAGCGGGCCTTGATCTCCTGCCAACCCGTGGGCTGGAACTCGCTCAGGAACCACTTGCGCGCGCGGCGCAGCTCGTCGTCGCGTCGCAGATCGTAGAGCTTGAGCAGCAGGTCGCCGTCGGCGTGCGTGGGCTTGCGCATGTGGGGCCTCCTTGTGAAGGGTCAGCGGTCGACTCGTTCGACGAGTGCAAACTAGCAACCGGGGCGACGCTTGGGAAGCACCGGGTTGGCCGACCCTCGCGGGCCGGTGAGCGGGTGCGGCAGGTCGCGCCACGCGCGGGCGAGCGTGTCGGGGCTGGCGCGCGGCGGGCGAGCCCACTAGACTTCGAGGTGTCATGCGCACCCGGACGACGCACGGACACCACGCGGGTCACGGCCGCGGGAGCCTGAGTCGGCTCGTCTCCCGCCCGCTCTGGGTCGGGGTCCTCGCCCTCCTGTGGCTCGTCCTGCGCTCCGGCCGCAAACCCTCGCGCCTCCTCTACCCCTGCCAGCAGGCGGCGCTGAGCGGGGTCTCGCTCGCGTTCGCGCTCGCGCTCGCCCCGTGCCTGCTCGCAGCGGGCACCTGGCTCGCGAAGAGGAAGACCCGGCTCGCGGTGGTGGGGCTCTCGCTCGCGGTCCTCGTGCTCGGCGGGATCTCGGACACGAGCACCGGGCAGTCGCGAGCGCGGCGTGGCGCGCGGGCCCCCGCCGACTACCGCGCCGACGTCTACGTGGTCGAGGCCGCCGGAGGTCCGGCCGGCGATCACCACCTCGGCCTCGACACGCTCGTGGCCTGCATGGGGGCGGCCGGGCAGAAGCTCTACCGCTCCCCGACCGTTGGCCCCGAGGCGGGGCCCGACGGGCTGGTGGGGCCGGACGACATCGTCCTCGTCAAGATCAACCAGCAGTGGCCCGAGCGCGGCGGCACCAACACCGACGTGCTCAAGGGTCTGGTCGCGCGCCTCCTCGAGCATCCCGACGGGTTCCGGGGCGAGGTGGTCGTGGTCGAGAACGGGCAGGGGCGCGGGACCTTCGACTGGCCCGAAGCCAACGCCGAGGACCACGGTCAGTCCGCACTCGACGTGGTGGATCACTTCGCGGGCCTGGGCCGGCCGGTCTCGGCCTGGCTGTGGGACGACATCCGGTCCAACTCCGTCGCCGAATACGCCGACGGCGACCTGCGCGACGGATACGTCGTGGACGCCTGGGACGCCGACGCCCAGATCGGCGTCTCGTATCCCAAGTTCCGCACCGCGGGCGGGCACTACGTCAGCCTCAGGCACGGCGTCTGGGACCCCGGCTCGTCCACCTACGATGCTTCCCGGCTCCGCTTCATCAGCGTGCCCGTGCTCAAGTGCCACGTCACCTACGGTGTGACCGCCGCCGTGAAGCACCACGTCGGCACCATGACGACCGGTCTGGGGACCAACACGCACGCGGCCGTGCGGAACGGCGCCATCGGGACCTTCCTCGCGCGGGTGCGCATGCCGGATCTCAACATCCTCGACTGCACCTACATCCTCGCGATCCCCAGCGCGGGACCGGGGTGCAGCTACGCCCAGGCCACCCGTGCCGGCGTGCTGGTCGCGAGCCGGGATCCCGTCGCGCTCGACCTCTGGGCCACCACCCACGTCCTCGTGCCCGCCTTCGTCGCGAACGGGTACACGGACTACCCGGCGCAGGACCCCGCGGACCCGTCGAGCACCTTCCGGTCCTACCTGGATCTCACCGCCGAGAGGCTCCTCGCCGCCGGCATCACGGTCACCAACGATCCCGCGAGCATCACGGCGCATATCCGGCGCGGGACCGGCCCGGGCCCCGACACGACCCGTGCCACGCTCGGCCCCCGCCCGAACCCGTTCCTCACGGGCACGGCCATCCGCTTCCTCCCGACGCGCACCGGGACGGTCCGGCTCGAGGTCTACGACCTGAACGGGCGGCTGCGGCGCGCCATCACCGAGAGCGTGCAGGCGGGCGCCGCGCACGAGATCCCGTGGGACGGCCGGGACGCCAGCGGACGGAGGCTGGCCCCCGGGACCTACTGCTACCGGCTGAGCGGCACGGCCGCGTCGGCCTCGGGCAAGGTGACGCTGCTCCGCTAGGCGGGCGCCCGGAGCGGGCTCGGTGCGCACGGACGGCCCCGCGACCTGCATCCGCCGGGTTGCCACGAGCGCCGTGGCAGACTAGCCTCGTGGCCTTCGCTGGTCGATCCGGCGGCCGGATCGCCCCCGGGGGATCCCGTTGCGAGCCCGGCCGTAGACGAGAGGAGATGATGCCGTGCGCAGACCCCTGCAGATCACCCTGATCGCCGCCGTCGTCCTGCTGGCAGGCGTCGCCGTCGTGCTCTTCCTGCAGTACTGGAAGACCTCGGCGAACTACGCCGACATGAGGGCCGCCGAGGAGTCGGCCCGCTCCCACTACGCCGAGGCGTTCAATGCCATCGTCGAGATCCAGGACAGCCTGAAGGCCATCGCACTCGGGGACACCGCCGTGCGGGTCCTCTCGATGGAGCTGCAGGCCGAGCAGAAGCCGACGGACCTGCGCAGGCGCCAGGTACTGCACCGCATCGCCGACCTCGACGCGAGCGTCAGGCGCACGAAGGACAGGATCGCCCGGCTGGAGAGGAGCCTGAAGCAGAGCGGGATCAAGGTCGCCGGCCTGGAGAGGATGATCGCCGACCTCAAGCAGTCGGTGGCCGAGAAGGAAGGCTTCATCGGGCAGCTCACGGGCCGCGTGGACTCCCTGCAGACGAGGGTGACCGGGCTGGAGACCACGGTCCAGCAGGACCGGGAGACCATCCTCGACCGGGAGCGCACGATCGAGCAGAAGCGAAGCGAGCTGGCGACGATCTACTGCCTCGTCGGCACGCGCCAGGAACTCACCAGGTCCGGAGTCGTCGCGGCGAAGGGCGGCCTGCTCGGCCTGGGCAGGACGCTCCAGCTGACGGGCCGCTACGACGAGAGCCTCTTGACCCCGCTGGACACCGACCGCGAGACCGTCGTCCGCACCTCGTCGGCGAAGGTGCAGGTCCTGAGTCCGCAACCCCCCTCGAGCTACGAGCTGAAGCTCGAGAACGGGTGGGTGGAGCTCCACATCCTCGACCCCAGCCAGTTCAGGAAGGTCAAGCACCTCGTCATCCTGACCCGGTAGCGCTCGCACGCGCCCGCCGGGCGTCCGGCGCCGAGGCAGGCCCGCGGGGAGGCTCTCCGCGGGCCTGCGCGCTCGCGGGCCTCGCAGGCGACGAACGTCGGCACCCGCTGGGTCAGGACACCCATCCCGCCTGTGAACGGCCGCGCCCCGGCTGCGGGCCGTGGTGTCGAGGACATCCGGCCATTCCGCCGTTGACCCACTGGCAACCGGAGCGCATCATTCCTGCGAGGTCGCATCCACTCACGGCCCCTGTCCCCTCAACTCGCGATGGCCGACCCATGGGCCCGGCCCCCCGCTCGCGGGCGACACCCGGAGGAGTCCACGATCATGAAGAGGCTCATCGGCGTTCTCACGGCGGCCCTGCTGATCCTCGGCGCAGGCACCGCTCTAGCGTGCCACCTCATCGGCCACGTCTACTGCGAAGGGACGGCGCTCCCGCTCGAGGGCGTCGTCATCCAGGTCGTCTCCACCGACGCGGGCGCACCGTTCACGGGCTCGGCCACGACCGACGTCAACGGCTACTACTACATCAGCCTGCCGAACGCGGTCGGCTCGTATCGGGCCAGCGCCGAGGTGGGCGGCAGCGAGGTCGTCGTCACCCCGGCGACGGGCTTCTACCTCTTCGACATCACCGCCCCTCCGCAGGAAGTGGTGCGTGACTGGGTCATCGCCAGCCCGTCGTGCGCCGAGGAGGCCTGCTGGCTCACGGGCGGCGGCGCCAGGTTCTCGCAGATCACCGACACCTACCTCGGCCAGGCCGGTAAGCAGCACAACTGGGGCGGCAACGTGAACCCCGGCTGCAGCCCGACCGCCGGTCAGGGTGGCCAGTGGAACGACGTGGCCGACGCGCTGAAACTGCACTTCCAGGGCTTCGCCATGCACGTGGTGCGTTGCGGCAACGTGGACGGCATCCCGCCGGGCTCCACTTCCCCCAGGACCCCCTACAACTTCATCGAGTTCGCGGGCACGGGCCGCCTGCAGGGGATCAAGGGCAACAAGGTGGACTTCGGCACGGTCTACTTCTTCGCCCGCTGCGAGGACCGCAACGAGCCCGGCAGCAACGGGCAGCGTGACGGCGCCGGCAAGGACCGCTACTTCCTGAACGTCTTCACGAACGAGTCCGACCCGGTCGGCAGCAGCGTGGTGCTGGTGGACCAGGACGGCAACCCCGCGACGGTGGACCCGCTCATCATCACGGACGGCAACCTGCAGATCCACGTGAGCAGCTGCGACACGCCTGCCGGCACGCAGGCCGGCGGCACGCGGCCGATCTCGGGAGCTTCCCTGCAGGCCGCCCCCAGCCCGACGATCAGCTGGGGCAAGCTGAAGATCATCTACAAGTGAGTCGAGCGCCCGCGGCCCCCGGGGCGCGGGCGGCGGCGCGCACCGGCGCGTTGTTACGCCCGACGCCCCGCGAGGCACGCCTCGCGGGCCGTCGCGCGTCCACGGGCCGGGGGACGCGCTACCACGGCCGGCCCCACCCGCAGCCCCGCCCCCGGCTACGCCTCCTCGATGCGCACGGCCGTGCCATAGCAGAGGACCTCGGTCACGCCGTCGAGCACCTCGGTCGCATCGTACCTCACGCCCACGACCGCGTTGGCGCCGACCTCCTCCGCGTGCCGCAGCATCATGTCGAAGGCCTCCCCGCGCGTCTGCTCGCACAGGTCCGTGAACATGCTGATGTTGCCGCCGACCAGCGTCTGGAGCCCGCCGGCGATGGTCCCGAAGATCGAGCGCGAGCGCACGGTGATGCCGCGCACGACCCCCATGTTCTGCACGATGCGGTGGCCGTCGATGCCGAAGGTCGTCGAGGTCATGAGGCGGTTCGCATGCGCCCGGGCCTGTGCCTGCTCCGCCGGGGTCATCCTCCCCCAGCACTCGGTGCAGATGCCCGGAGCGCTGAAGTAGTAGCGTGAGGGGTGGTCGGCGCCGCACTTGCCGCATCGCATGCTCGTCTCCTCCGGTGGATGGTCCGCGCCGGGATTCTACCTTGTGCCAGCCCTGTGCGGAATGGCGCGCGCTCCCGGGCCCGCCCTCCGCCGCGGGATCATTGCGTCGGGCCGGCCGCGCTCGTACGATGCCCGTGAGGAGGGCGATCCCGTGAGCGACCAGCCGACCCGCGATCCGAAGGACCTCGATCGTCGTGACTTCCTCCGCCTCGGCGGCGCCGCCGGGGCGGGCTTCCTCGCGGGCAGCGTGGGCCGGCCCGCGCGCGCCGCGATCCCGCCGCTGCCGGTGAACCCGGTGACGCCGCAGGCGATGCCGACGCGCAACCTGGGACGCACCGGCTACCGCGTGGGCATCTTCGGCCTGGGCGGACAGGCCGCCGTCGAGAAGCCCGACAACGAGGCCATCGCCGTGCCCATCGTCGAGCGCGCGCTCGACCTGGGCGTGAACTACATCGACACGGCCGCGGCCTACGGCGGGAAGAGGCGCTGGAGCCAGCGCTACATCGGCCAGGTGATGAAGCGGCGGCGCCGGCAGGCGTTCCTCACCTCGAAGACCGACGACCGCACGCGCGATGGCTCGCTGCGCCTGCTGGAGGAGTCGCTCCGCCTGCTCAACACCGACCACCTCGACCTCTGGCAGCTGCACCACCTCTCGACCATGGACGAGGTGGACCGGGTCTTCGCACGGGGCGGCGCCATGGAGGCCCTGAAGCAGGCCCGCGAGCAGAAGATGGTCCGCTTCCTCGGCATCGCCGGGCACACCGACCCCGACGTGCTGATGGAGGCGATGCGGCGCTTCGAGTTCGACACGCTGCTGCTCGCGCTCAACGCCGCGGACCCGCACCACCGGAGCTTCACCCCCGGGCTGCTGCCCATGGCGGTGCAGAAGCAGATGGGCATCATCGGCATGAAGATCCCGGCGCGGGGCCGGCTGCTGTCGACCTGGACGCCGCCGCCGCTCGAGCAGCAGCGCGAGATCGAGCGACCGGCGAAGCCCGGCACGCTCGACATGCGCGAGGCGCTCTACTACGTGCTGTCGCTGCCGGTGAGCACGGTGGTCGTCGGCTGCGACTCGGTGGCCCAGCTCGAGGAGGACGTGGCCCTCGCCCGGGCCTTCACCCCGCTCAGCGAGACGCAGATGGCCGCGCTCACGGCCCGCGCCGAGCCGGTGGCGAAGCAGGCGCTGTTCTTCCGGCGCTGGCCCTAGCCTCGACATCGGGCGCGGGCACGGCGGCTGCCGGGACGCGGCGGCG
>Ga0315295_10002673_pt1 | contig 15070 bp, 19 predicted proteins | sample YL17G14_0_MG_FD_204453 | JGI IMG/M metagenome (GOLD analysis project Ga0315295, IMG submission 204453) | Sediment microbial communities from Yellowstone Lake, YNP, Wyoming, USA - YL17G14_0 | ecosystem: Environmental > Aquatic > Freshwater > Lake > Sediment | place: USA: Wyoming | collected...
CACTGGTTGCACCACTCGCCGCAGCCGTAGCAACCTCTGTCTTTACACCATCAGATACCTTCGTACAATGGTCTCCAGTAGGCCCTATACCGTAAAGGTACTCATTTTTCTCAAGGAATAATATCGCATCAACATTCTTCCAAAGCCCAATACCATCCCCCTGCCACGCCTTGACCATCATGTTAAGGCTCTGTAAGCAAGTTTGCGTATCTTCAGATGATATGGTTTCCCCTGACTGATAAGCACCAGTCAGTTCAAGAGCCTCCGTTATAATCTGAAGTGCTGTTCTGTTGTAGTTACTAGAACTAGAAGTTGCCATAGGTTATATCCATTTCTCGTTATCGAGTGAAAGTAGATAGACCACGTTTCCAGAAGCCGCTGCACCAGGCATAGGATCTGGTAAGGTGGCTACAGTCAATGTCAATGTGTCTATGAAGGTCCAGTAGACAATACCATCGTCCAAAACAATTCCAATAGGATCATGCTCGGAAAGACCGGATACAGAGGTAAGGGTGATTGATGTAGAACCCTTGGAAACAGCTCCATTAAGAATAGTGGTTCCGTACTTGTTAGCCACATCAGGCCGGGCCACAGGAACAGTCTGTATATCCTCTGTACCTTCAACAAAGTCCTGCGGATGTTGTTTTTCCCAACACCCCCTTCTGCATACCCAAAGTCCAGTCCACTCCTCACGCATCTGGCTCTTACGGTATCTTGACCCACATCGGTCACAGATCATCCAATAGTCTTTGGCAATATACATTATTCCTTAGTCCTCAAGTGAATAGTGATATTGTAGCTCGTACCAGGATCAGGAGGATCAAGGGGTAAGTCAATGTCAGATGCCCCAAAAGCATCCGTTGTGGTGTTGAAGATTATGCTCCCCCACTCAGGATCGTCAGTCGGGTTTGTGTCATTGATATGCCGACCCCCTGTTGCGCTCCAATCCAGACAGCCACTGCTTGAATTGAGAATGGCAATCCTGTCATCCGTGGCAGCACTCCAGTCTATTAGAACAGTCATACCGGAAACATCATATTCGATCTTTTCAATGACTAGACTTACTGGAGGTTTCCCAGCAGTAGATAGAAGATCACTCCGTCTAACCTTCGTTACATCCTCTTCTCCGGTTCCATCACAGTAACCGATGCATTGAACAACATATCGCCTGTGCCCACACGGGGTATCAATGGGAAATGTCCCATCGAAATTAGGCGGGTATATCCAGTTGATTGAAACTTGGTCAGCCATTTTCATACTCCTTTGCAGTATTTAAGATAAAAACTATCGGGTATCCTTTTTGTCTTAGCCATCATCCAGAACAGGGGTTTTAAAAGCCTGAAGTATTCTCTGTAAGTAGGCCAGTTTTGGTTATTTTTGTATAAGTCCTTTCTCATGATAAAACTGAACGTATCGTTATCAAACCCAAGTCGCCTCTTTACTTCACTCAGCAAAGTCTCTTCGTATTCTTTTGGCAGGATTGGCTTCTGCATTTCGTGTTTAGCTTCTTCCTTGGTAATCTGTTTTGAACGAATAAGTGCTGAAAGTTCCACAAGCCTACCATCATAGCCGAGTTTATTATACCTGTAATAATAGTCAAAGAACGCAGTATAGGTGTTTTCAAGATGATGCCCCCCATACCATTCCCATCCGTAAGTATCTTCAAGGAAGTTCTGTATGTTCTTTGAAATGTAATCGAGATAATACAATGGTCTCGGCCTCTTTATTCCCTTCAATCCATACCAAATCTGATCTGTGATAGTCAATAATGGATAGGTCTTGAGAGGTATTATACCACGTTTAGCATGGACTGACTTGATATATCGGCCATCCATATAAGACCACTCAATCGGAGCCATGCCTTCTGTTCTGAAAGAATGACCGTCCAGGATATACTTTACCCCGTAAGTATCAGCTATTTGAAATAAACATTTTACCAAGCCAAGATCGGTTGCCGCTTCTGCGTCCTGGGTGTGAGACAAAAGGAATGATCGAATAATGTCATCTACCTCATTCTGTTTAACTCGATAGTTCACTAAAGGAACTTCCAGTATCTCTATTATTCGTCTAATATTTCTCTTTGCCAGTTGAGTATCCCATCCATTATCGTAATGGACGGCAATAGGTCTAAGACCCATCTTTACCACAGCATGAAGTAGATAACTGCTATCCTTGCCTCCAGACAAACCAACCACGCAGTCAAATGGATTGTTCTTGCCACTTTCCTTAATCTCTTTAAACAAGATCATTAACCGCTTCATTCCTTCAAATCCAATGGGATACATTTCGTCCAATTCATCATGCGAATAGCAGTAGTTACATTCCCCATTCTCATCGAATTCAATGCTCGGAAAAGTATCATCCAATATGCAACGGCTACATTCTATCACGGATTTTCCTCGCTGGATTCCCTGCCCAAATTTCATTGTCTGGAATATCTTTTGTCACTACAGAACCAGCACCAATTACAGCCCCATGCCCTATCCTGTTGCATTTCGGGAGGATCAGTACTCTTACTCCTATCTGCACATGATCCCCTATTTCTAGGGAAGAACAGACCGCATCTGATTCTCCTATCGGCAAGCCCTTGTCATGAAAATGTTCATGGGTGAGAATTGTAACCTCTTGCCCTATGCTCAAACCCCTACCAATTATGATATCTGCCGAGTTATCGAAATAGATTGTTTCGGGCCGGTTATTAGCATAAATAGGGGGAGTGATTTTCAAAGCACCGTCACCCCTCAGGCACTTTCTGATGCACCGTTTAGAGATAACAAGTTCTGCATAGAGTGATTCACGTTCACTAACATACCCGGCATAATCGCTTATCACCTGAGCCTGAATTTTAAGTTGTTCCTTTATTGTGTCCCTGTACTCATTTCCAGAAATCAACGCTTCAGCTTTCTTTTTCCATGCCTGAATGTCCCACCGTTTAATTGTCAGTTCAGGTATGCCAAGGACTTCTGGCAACGTAGTTTCAAGGACATTGTGCGTTTCACCAGCCTCAAACATCACTATGGGAATCCCCGAATAGATTGATTCTGCTATCGTCCAACCACCACCGAGGGGAAATGTGTCAAGATACACATCGGCAACATCCCGCAGGATATCTACGGGATGCTCTTGAACGCCTATGTTGATTTGCCTGTCAAGGCTGGGTTCAACGCTTCCAATGCCCAAAAAGTAGGCATCAGGTATATATTCAAGAAGTTCTTTAATAGCCTGCTTGAACATCAACTGCCGGAACTTTCCTGGCCTGCCGATAGAGGCAAATACAGGCGCAGTATCGGGAATATTAAATTCGTATTTTTTAAAAGCCTGGTACTTTTCAGGCTTGGGATACCTAGCCGGTAACAACCTGCAATAGCCCTTATCGCCCTTCATCGTCTGCCGAGTATGATGTATCGTTGCATCAGGCAAATCTGAAAATTCAGGTTGCTGTAGGCAGTCTTTCACCAACACAGGAGCCGGTTTCATGGCGCACAGAAAGTGAAGATAAGGAACTGTATACATAGCATAGGTAACAAGTACGTCTATGCGTTCCTGCCTGATTGCATCGAACAGCCACAAAGACCTATCGAGAGGACTACCGAACCTGGGGGACGTAACAACCTTGCATCCGTCTTCGGATAATCGGGTAATCGTGGTGTTATAGTTTTCGTGTCCTCCTGGCCGATCCTCTTCCGCAATACGGCTGAAATATGTAATATCGAGAGCATCCTTATCGTGATACTCCGAAAGATAGAGCATCCGTTTTACAGGTGCCTGTGTGAAGTCAAACCCTTCAGTAATATATCCAATCTTTAATTTTTTATTGTTCGTGAACCGTGGTGGGTCGTGTTTAAATTTTGATGCTATCTCTTTTACGATTGAAGTATTGTCAGGGTTAATCGCGTTATCATACCCTGTTGGGGTAAGCGATAAGAGCGCAGCATCAAACCTGCCCGCTCTTATGTGTGTAATTGCTTCTGAAATCATCGTGTTCCCTTATTCCAAATATCATAAAACTTCCTATTTACAAATGTGTTATACTCATGACCCACTACACAATCAAAGTCGATCATGCACTTAAATCCTGCCTTGTGAATCTTGTCTATTAGAGCGAAATCAACATGATTAGCCCTGCTCAGACCATCTTTAGAAAGGTACGCCTCATACCACGGAGGAGGTATCTTCTCGAACACATCACGCCTGTAAAAGAGATTGGTATGTGGATAATAAATTTCTGTAACCCCCGACAACCCTGAAATATCCGCAGGGACAGGGAACACGCCCTCTAATCTATCAAATGCTAACGGCACAAAGCTATTTTCTTCCCATCGGTCAAAGATCAATGGACCCGCCGCCCCATATTCAACAGCAAGGGGAACAAACCGCATGAAGTAGTCATACGGATAAGTCTGATCTATATCCATCTTGGCAAGGATGGTACAATCAGACTTCAGGAATTTATCTATTATCTGGTTATTCCTTATTACATCCCACGGGTGTCTTGCTCTATATGCCTGTATGGGATACGGATTCCTAATGTGTATGAATGACCAAAAAAAATCAGCTGGGACTTCATGTTGAGTGTTGCAGATCCCTATAAACAGCTTTTCAGACATATTTACTTATTTCCTTTGATGGGCACCAATCGAACTGACCTGTCTTGTCTTTAAACCTTTCTGTATAAGTTTCGTCTATCGCAAACACATCTAAATGAATTAATTTAATTGTCGTATCGCAGAACATTCTCGCCCCTGATTCAATAGTGCAACGATGAACAAATGTGGAATCCATCACGGGATATCGGCTGTATTTGCCATCTTTTTTTATCGCTTCCTCAAAATAGGGCTTTTGAAGACCCTCAAAGATTGCAGCTTTCATCATAATGTCGCCTGTCCCACAAATATGCGACTCCTGCGGTTCATCATTATAGGATAGCACTTTTATTGAAGAGGGAGGTGTTCCCCCCAGCACCGCGCCATCTTTAGGTATCGGGCCTACAACCTTGTAAGAGAGAGCCTTAAAAGGTGTTCCGTCTACGCCCACAACCCCACGGGAAGGCGGCATAACGTGAACTATATCCCAACCTTCATTTATCCGTGCAAGCATTTTAGGGAGTATATCAAAGGGGCAGAGATGGTCAGGTCCATTGAACATGACCAAATCCGCCCCCCAGGTTAAAGCCTTATCTACTGCCTGATTATGTCTTGCCGCAGGACACCAACCAGCACCATTGAAGAATCTCACATCGTACCCTTCTGGCCGTTCCCAATTCATCATATTGAACGCTGGAGCGGACCACATAAAGGGAGTGTCCCACGGAACACAAACACCTATCTTACTTTTGCCTTTAGCCATAAAATCCCTTTTAAAGTGCAGGTGTGGTGCTCCAAGGTCTACAACCTGAAGCTGCTCCTAAACTAACTGCGCTTGCGGGGACTCCTGCCCCTTGTTGCGTCACAAAGCAGTTGATAAAACCAAAACTCGCAGCAGTAGATACGCCAAGGTTGTCAGTAGCATCGTCGCCAATGATCCTGACATCGCAACAAAGACTGTCCGCTTGAATGACTGTCTGTGCAATAAATGGCTCTGAGTTAGCAAGCCCGGCAACAAACTCATTCCTAATGAGATGATTTCCCGCTGTCGTTCCATTGCCAGACACAAACACGATGCAACCCGTATCGCACCCGACAGATTTGCCAAAAAGCCAATGATTGCCTTCAATCACGGCGTTCATGTGTGCCTTCTCAAAACGCACACCCACATCAGGTCCGGCTTCATACCCAAAAACGGTATTGCCGATGAAATGAAACCCGGTTTTTCCAGTCGTGTCGTGGGTGACGCAGGTACTCATATCAGCACCTACATAAAAATAGCACCCCTCAATGTGCATATTGTCGCCAGAACAGTTGATGCAAGGCAAGGCCCCGGTAGCTCCACCGTCTCCATCCTTGAACTTGATGTTGTAGACAACAATATCGTCTCCTTCAAAATCCCATCCATCATCAGCCGCAGTTGCCGACATTGTGATAATTGGCCTGTTGTCTCCGAAACCAAGACCGATAATCGCAAATCCGCTTTTGGAAAAATCCACAGTTGCCGTAATGGTTTCAGCATGGCCGGGTTTCACCAAAATCATGTCACCATTGTCCGTTGTCACAAGGGCATGGGCAGCCGCGATGGTCAGACAAGGATGATTGAACGTACCCTTGCTTCCACCACCACCAGCAGAATCAACCCAGTAAATGTTACCCGGATAAAGGGTTGCAATAGGCATCCCGCGAATAATGATGCCATCAGCAAACCCACCATAAGAACTTGAAGACCTTCTAAGCGTACTCATTTAAGAACCTCCAGTGGAACCCCTGTGGGGCCTTCAAGGAGGAGCAAGACCCCACTGTTCGGTTCATTGTTAAATTGTTATGCACCAGGAGTGCCATAGACACCACGCCAGTCTGACCAACCTACGGAGTAACGGTCATAAGTTTTGGCCTTAGCGTTGTCCGTATCAAAGTCATTGTCCTGTTGCAGATCATAAGCGTCCCTCTGGTACATCTTCATACCATCGGGGGCATTAGTCCTGATGAAGTAGGCATCCGAATCACTGAAATAATGGTTTACCTTGATCCCACCAGGAATGGCATTGGTCGATTTCAACACATTGATAGCGTTGATAGCCGTGTCATTCGTGAGGGTGCTTTTGAGAACCCTATTCGCCTCAAACCACAGTTGCCTGGGTACAAGAAGACCCTGAGCCATAAGAGCAATCTTGAGTCCTTTGTAGTCCGTTGCCCCCATGATCTGAATGCACAAATCCTCCAGTGAGGTTTCCGAGATGTCAGCCGCAGTAGCCAACTCGTTGCTCTGGCTCCCCACCGCACTCGGATGGGTAGTGGCACACAACTCCACTGCATCCCCACCGACATAAGTGGAATCAAAGGCCCTGTTGTAGACGTTAGCCGCCACATTTTCCTTGGTCTGACGCTTGGAGAACCCAAGAGCCTTTGACCTGGAACCTGCGACCTTCTCATACAGGTTATCCTTGATTTCCTCGTAGGTCACAATGAATCCCATGCTGTAAGCCACATGGGTGTAACGGGAGACGTATCCCTGAACCTGTCCTGTGTAGGTGGTAGCATTACCTTCATTCTTAACAGGAATGAGTCCAAACCCACTCATTTGTACGTCTTCCTCATAATGCTGGTTAGATGTTTCAACTGAAAAGAGATCGCGATACTCTTCCGCAAGCTCGCCATAGCCAACCCCAAACCAGGCCTTAATTCCCGGCCACATTGCTTTGGGGTGATTGCCCGTCGTTATAATAGCCATATCATTTCACCCCTTTCGTTAGGCTCCGGTTACGCCAAGGATCAGCCCGGTTGTATTGTAACAGGTGTTAATAAGAACATCGTAAATTGCCGAAGTACCATACTCATTGCCCTCAATATCGGAAATTCCGAGTACATGAATAGGATGGGCCTGAGTTACAGTCGTACCAGTGAATACAACACCGGACAACCCGGTTACTGTACTACCAGCAGTCATAGTCAGTGTAGCATTACCACCAGCATACTTAGGAACATTGATTGCACTGGCATCCGCCCTGCACTGAAATACAACATTAGGGGTAGCCACTACAACATTCGCCCACCGTTTTGTAAGAGTCGGACGATAGGTTAAGGTTAAGTTATCAGGGTCAGGCTCAAAACTCACAATGACACCACGAATAATAGCCGCCGTTGCACCTGTAGCAATGTTAAGGCTCATGTATTTCGATGTGGTATCCCTTGTGCTAATGAGTGCCGACCAAATTACAGGATCACCAATGAAGAAAGCACCCGCAAGAGTTACGTCAAGGTAAGCTCTTATCGTTTGCCCATTCCACGGCGATCCATCTATATGACGGACTGGCCTAAGACCAAAGCCCGTAGTAGGATTTGCCATGTTAAAAACTCCTTTAAGGTTTTAGACTTTCGTTTATTTTGATCCCGTCAGGAGGAATATACCGTTTATCTCCAGGCTTTTCCTGAAACTTCCCACGGTGTATCTCCTGATCCACCTTATCAATTTCCTTCTGTTTCAATGCCTGGTCAGAGTCATAGAGTTCCTTGGGTATCCTCATCAGCACCCCCTCTATTGGGGAGCCGTCCTCGTTAGAACCTCTAGCATTCACATTCCTTACCACCTCGTATCCAGCATCCGCAGCCCTCTGTATTCTGTCTGGCTCTTTGGTCCAATTATCGTTAAACACCCGATACTTGAATCCATCGTTCTCAGGAGTAACTACAGATTGCTTCGGAACGCCAAACGGTATACGATCCTTGCGCTTTGGAACTACCTGTGGTTCCTTACTGGCTGGTTCGTTGAACATTGTTGAAACTTTCTCTCTTGCTCTAAGTTTGGCCCTTGATATTTTAGTTCTCCTACCACCGTAATTTCGCCTGACAACAGGTTGTTCCTTTATCGGTTCGGGTGGAGTTTCAATTTTAGGTTCTTCTAACTTGTTTTCCTCTTCCATGATTATGCCTCCTCAAAGTATTCCTTGATATATTTTTCCTTAGTCATCAATTTCTGGTCCACGTATTTATCGCACTGCATTTTTGCATCAGCAGGTAGGTCGTTATAGGTCTTGGCTTTTGGTCTCCCAACACTCGACCCCCTGTTTTCCCCTCCATCCACAGAAGCAGCTTTGTTCCGGTTGGGATTATCGAACTTGTGTGGAAAAGCCTCCTTCACACCCTCTTTGACCATATTGAGCCATTGGATATACGGGATACCAGGATTCTGATTTTCATTGGCAAAGGCATTTGCGTATCTTGTCATTGCAGGATCACTCAAGTACCAATCATTATCCACATGCCATTGTTTGAACACAGGGTTTGTTTCCCCCTGTATATTCTGTGCCTGAGCTTGTTGAACCTCAACCTTTTCGGGAGGCTCCAACTTATCCTTTTCCCCTTCCAGCCTTGCCCATTCAGAAGTATTGCCAACCGCTACCGCCTCAGCCTGCGCTTTTATCAGATCATTCTTAGCCTTCTCATATTCCCTCTGAGCAACTTTCTCACTCATCTTAACGACTTTCTCCATCGTCTTGCGGGTGCTCCCCAACTCAGTCTGAAGGCTTGAAATGGTATCTTCATATTTCCTGAGTTGACCTTTCATAATAGGCATCAACTCTTCAGCTCTGGATACATACTCTTCTGCTGGCTTCCACTTGGATACATCCCCTCTGAATGTATCCTTCGGAACCCAACCCATCATCTTTGCCCGTTTCTCAACGTCAGGGTCTACAACAGGTGCTTGCTCTTCTATAACTTCCTGAACTTCTTCCATCACTTTTCCTCCTTGAGTATTGCACAAATGTCTTTATCGTTACATAACCTGCATTCCTTCCTCTCCCCTTCTACCCAGATCGTAATAAGAGATCCGGCATACTTATTGAATATCACTTTATCCCCTATCTTCGGCGTAGGGCCAGGAAGATCAGCAAAAAAACCATCCCCTATAGCCATAACCGTTCCCCTGTCCATTGCGTATTGCTGTCTCTCTCTAGCTGTCTCAGGAAGGTACATACCCCCCTCACTCTTATCCTTCACTACCTCCGGCATAATGAGTACCTTGTACTCTACAGGCCATATACCATTGAATCCGCCCATGACTATTCCTCCTTAGCTGGTAACGTATCTTCATAGGTCATCATAACTAAATCATCTATTTCCTTATACCTGCCCACCAGAACAGCGTTGTCAGGACTTCCAAGAGCACCCCCTTGGGCGAGTCCGTGAGCAATCTTGTTCTTGCGTTCCTCAAGAATCTTGAACACCTCTCTGGTAACATGGTCTGAACGCCACCTGTCCCAATCATCATTGGTTACTTCCACTTGCCTGTTTCCTTTCTGCGGTTAGTGACTGTAGTTGCGCCTTATACATCTCAAGCTGCGGCCCTGCCTCTGCCGCTTCAGCCTTAGCCAAGCACTCTATCGCCTGGGCAATAGTCTTCTGAACCCTTGCCTCAGTCTCCATCCTGTCATACTCAAACTTCGCTACTTCAAAGTCTAACCTGTTCCTCTCTATCTCTACCTTTTGAGTTTCCAAGACTATCTTTGGATCAGGCGGGGGAGGTTCACCTTTCATTAGAACATCAAGGTCCGGTATCTGCATGGCCTCCAGCATCCTTCTCATGATCTCACCATCATTCAATCCCTGACCCCTTAGCTCCATGAGCATCTGAGCCTTCATGAGTTTCTGGCTATTGCTAAGATCATTAGGGTCCGCCATAGGAATAACATCACAGGACTTATCATCATAGTCATCCCTCGCTACCGCATTCTGAATATCCAGCACAGTAAAGTATTTCCGTGGCTCAAGGTACATCTTGTTCAGCCTAAAGAGCTTCTTGTATTCTTCCCTGAACGATCTGAACAGCCTTTTGTGGATAGAGGAGAATACCTTCAATCCCTGTTCTATCCTGGCTAGGGTAGTAGTGGGCCTCTCATTGGCCCCACCGGGTTCCCCACTCATTATCTCAGACACGGACGATAGCCTATCCCCTGCACTCACCATGAACCCTAAAAGATTAAACAACACAGCAGAAGGTTCCTTGGTGGGTAAAGGGAAAATGTTCTTTCTAAGGTCTTCTCCGGTAAACGCAACAGTCTTCCACTCGTTCAGCTTGAACTTTAAAACCCCTCCCCCACGGCCTTTGCCGAGTTGTAGACCTTTCCCTATAAATCCGGTTTGAGAGTTTCGGATCGTTCCACTGTCTAGCAACTGGTTAATGGTAGTGTTGATACTGCGGTTGATTGGGGTGAGCAGACTCCCATAGCCAAAATCATATATAGCGCCGTCAGGGGAGGGCATGAATGTGAACTTCGTATAATAATGCGTAGGTTGTATACTCTTTATCTTTTCCCCTTCCTTCTTTACCCCGTCCATATCGAACCGTGCCGTTATTCGTATAACCTTACGGCTGTCCTTATGGACTGTGACAACATACGGCTCCTTATACCCGTCCTTGTCCAGATCATAGTAGGTGTGTTGCTCAAGGAACACATGGGGCCTGTCAGGATCAGTTAGGGGGGGCTGTCCCTTGGTTTCGTCCTGTACGGAGGAGGGAGTGCCGATTTCCAGGTCAAGGAACAGCCCGTTTCGTTTACGTTCTTCTATCTCGTTTGGATAGAGAGTGTAAATTTCCGTGATTCTTGGGGTGGTTTTGAGGTTTTTTGCCCAATAATTGATGCAAATGTACTCAGGACTGCGGTATTCGCTCACGTTCCTGCCTAAAATTGGAGAAAACCACGTCTTTTTAAAAGCACAACCCAGAATAGGTAGAACCGTTAGCAGTCTGTCGGTGTCTTCTTCCCATTCTTCCATCTCGGAGATGCACTGATAGCTCATGTGCTCCCCGATTCTCTTGGCTTTATCGGCTTTTAGGTTCTGAGGGTCATCCCCTATCACCACACCTTTAACTACATCCAGCCCTTTTACGAAATTAGGGTACGCACGGGCAGCAAACTGTATGGAAGCTGTCGCCAATAGAGGGTATTTGATGTTTGCAGCGTTATCGAATGGGAAGTTCTTCTCCTCGTAGACCTGCATAGCGAGTTTCAGGGCTTCTTTGTGCCTTTCCTTCCACTCTGTACGGCTTTCCTCATCTACATCATACCCGTCCAACACCTTTTTGGCTATATTAGCAAGAGTATCCTCATCCAGTTCTTCGGCAATATTGGCCGATTCAAGGGCTATATCTATAAATTGGGAGTCATCGTATGGTGTTTCAGGTGGTTCATTTTGGACTGGTTCATTTTGAACCAATGAAGGGTCAACTTGAGGTAGTATTTCTGGCATTTTAGTATCCTGTCATTTGATCTCGATTCTCGCTGAATTCTTCAAATCTGTTGTCATTAGACGCATAATCGTCAGCTTCAACCCATTTTGTGTTAAGTAAAAGTATCCTGTATAAATTTTCCAGCATGTGATCGTCTTTGTCAACACATTTCTGTGTCTCTTCGTCCCACATATACCCCTCTATCTCAAAAATCGTCCTTACAAGGTCATTGAAGAAGAAGATCGAGGGCTTTTTATTTGGTCCCATAAGGTGCTTTTTGACCTCTAGTATCCCTTGCGCCTTGTCCTTGGTAGCCACCTCCAGGACATACCCCTTATTCAATAATATGCTGGCTATGGTCTCATACACACTCTGAGGGTTATTGCTGTCTCCCTTAGCCAATGGGTCTATGACTATCCTGTTTACCCTATAGTCAGAGTACCGGATAGCCCTTAGAACACTCTCCGCTATCCACTTGGCATCCCCATGATCCCAAATCTCCTCTACCACATACCTTTCGTTTCTGGGGTCTGTGGCAATGAACAGGATAGCCTGTTTCTCCCTTGGGTGAACGTCTATCCCTATGTCTATCATCCAGTCCAGGGGCACCTGGAACCTCTCCACAAGGTGATTCTTTCGTGAGAAAAGCCCGTAAACAAGCCCACTCATGTATGAGGGGATACCTTTAAGCCTTGCATCCCTTTCCTCATCCGTCAGTTTGCTTGCGAATATCTCAAGACCCTCTCTGGTTATTCCATACCCTATGTTGTCGTAAGACTCCCCATGCACGTTGAACACCCTGGGATCGGGTTTACCGTCAGGAAGGGTAGCCTTTATGACTTCCCTGTCCACCCAAGCCTCTTTTAAAAGGGTCATACAGAACAGTTCCCTGCCCAATCTATCCACTAACCCACGGGCATTGGCTATCCTTATGTCCCTCTTGGGAGGTTCGTCATACACGATTAGATCCCCACTCCACCCTTCGTGAAGCTCACTCTCCTGTCCATTGGACATGATCTCAAGGGTACTTCCGGTCTTTTCATCTATCCAGAGGGAGTCTATCCCCACATTATTCTTCTTCTGCTTCACCGGACGGCTCTTGGGCCACCACTTCTCCAGCTCAGGCATCACGACAGACTTTATGTGCTTCTCCCAGTCCTGACCGATATACCTTACCTTTCTAGCCTTATTATGGTTAAATAAGTGCAATAGGCTCTTATTGCTCCAAATATACTTACCAAACATGGTAGACAGAGCCATGATAACGTCCAGCGTTGTTTTGCCTAAGCGGTTCCCGCCGCAGAACGTAAAAGTCTTATAATACGGCTCCAGCCACGCTTCCAGTATCTCAGCCTGTCTAGGGTTAGGCCCAGGGTTAGGGGGCTTATCGAAGAACTCTATCAGATTGTTGTCCCTGTACTCCTTCATCTTCTGAAGAAGTTCAGTCTCCTTGCGGACTAAAGCCTCGTACTGCCTCATCTTCTCAGCACGGATGTCCTCAGCAGTAGCAGGTACTATCTCTTTCTTCGGTCTACCCACGTTTCTTCTTTTTCCTACTCTTCCCAGCCTTAGACATAGCAATCGCAATAGCCTGTTTCTGTGGCCTACCAGACCTCACAAGTTCCCCTATGTTGTACCCGATAGCCTTCTTTCCTTTACCCTTCTTTAATGGCATATCCTACCTCCAGTCAGGTTTAACCCCAAAAGCATGATAGTAAGTCTCCCCGTCCTTTATCATCTCACCCTTATACGACCCCGGCATATCGTGATGATGTAGCGAAATCTTCCCTTCCCTGGACAACTTTAACACCATCTCATCAAAATCACCTTTAGGCATCTCAGGGAACTTCGCCCTCAGATCGGTAATAAAGTCCAGACCTCCAAGCTTGTGTCTTGGTATACTGTCTATGGCTGATTTGATCGAGGACCAGTCACCCATCGGAGCCTCAGCAGGTTGAAGAAATTCCTTGGCTTCTTTCAAGGTTTTAAAAGAATTCAGCCTTTTACCTTCCGCATCAAAAACATGATACCCAGTTCTGCCACCGTAACTCCCCTTGGCAATATCCCCTATCTTATTAGGCATACCTTGAGAGGTCAGTCCTTGATGAAATTCCCAAATAGAAGGATCAGTTTGTACCCACTTCCCCACCGAAGCCTCCCCAGCCCTAGCTATATACTCCGCTTCATTAGCAGGGACTTCCTTGTAAAACCCCTTAGCCTTCTGTTTAGCCAATAAGTCTAAAGGAATCTTCAGATCATCCATAGCCTTCTTGTAAGCCTGAAAGGTAGGATACATTTCCTTGAACTTACTCATGCCACCAGCGAATCCAGCCTCCTCAGCCAGCCTATACCCCTTCTCCCTAAGCGTCTCCTCACCCTTCACATCAGGAAACTTCTTACCCCAACCAGTTATTAGCCCCACCACCACCTTAGCCGCCGACTGAGGCCACCCCTGATATACCTTCTCCCCAAATGCCTCAGATCGCATCAAAGGATTAACCACAGGCACTTCAGGATCAATTCCACTCCCCAGCGCATTCCTCAGCCTTACCCCACCTAACTCATTCCCCACCCTACCAGGTATCGCACCCTCAAATACTACATCCTTCCCTAACTCATTATCCATCACCTACCCCCAACAAATAACCACCAGAAAATAAACCCCCCCCATATACTCATCCATAACCAGATCGCCGCTTTCATACCTCAGCCCTCTTCTTCCTCATATACTCCCTCTGATACGTCTTCTTGTCAAATTTAGCCACATCTCCTAACTTAACAAACGGATCTCCTGTTAGACTTTCCACTCTAACATATCTCCTAATCTCAGGCTTAACCCAAGGCTTCTTAGGCTTTGTTAGACTATGTTGTCTAACAGATTTGACTTTTGTTAGACTGCTTTGTCTAACATCATCAGGATAAGCAGTACATTCGCTAGCCCAATGTTTACCAGCACATTTCGTACAATATGGTATTGGATTAGACATATAAGACCCCTTTTAGGTGTCGGGTACTATATGGCACTACTGACTGGAATCACAAGGACACGAAAAGAGCCCCGCCAGTGCCGGTCATTCCTGGTTTGGGGCCCCTATTTCTGATACATACTTACGTATCATAACTATATTGTTTATACATATCATACACTTACGTAATAAGTTTACATAATATATATTATCAGAACTATGAATCATATCAGCTACTTGGGTTATGGCTATTCTGATATATCCTCTGAAACATTATTTATACCTAGTTC
>Ga0315295_10002674_pt1 | contig 15063 bp, 11 predicted proteins | sample YL17G14_0_MG_FD_204453 | JGI IMG/M metagenome (GOLD analysis project Ga0315295, IMG submission 204453) | Sediment microbial communities from Yellowstone Lake, YNP, Wyoming, USA - YL17G14_0 | ecosystem: Environmental > Aquatic > Freshwater > Lake > Sediment | place: USA: Wyoming | collected...
CGCGCCGCTCGGCAGGCCGGCCAGGTTCTTGTCATCGTCTGCGAAGTGGTGGAACGTCTGCCATCCCATGCCCGGGTTGGCCAGCAGCTCCTCGCTCTCTCTCGGCTGCACTCTGACCATCTTGGCCTCCTTCGCTTGCGCCTGCCCCGAGCAGAGGCCGGCGGCGATCAGCAGCGACACCACCCAGGCCGCGACCCGCATCTGTGCTCCTCCCAAGCCGCCTACTCCGCCGTCCGCAGCGATTCCTCCATCGCGATCCGCGTCCACTCGTCGAACCGCCACGGCTGATGGTTGCAGGTGTGCGTGTCCTTGATCGTCATCTCCCAGACGCAGCCGTGCTCCTGGCAGATCGCAGCCGTCTCGCGGATATCGCGCCTCACCAGCTCGCGGTCGAACTTCACCCCCGCGAGGTAGGCCGGGTTCGGCTTCCAGCCGAAGATGATCTCCGCGCCCAGCTGCTCCGCGCTCTTCCGCTTGTCCGCCCACGGCGAGATCGAGACCCGTCGCAGCCGCGGCACCCGCCGCTTCAGCAGGTCGAGCTTCAGATGCAGCGGCTCGCAGCACCCATAGTAGTTCAGCCCGAACCGCTCCAGGATCGGGAGCTGATAGCGCAGCACGAACTCCTCGTGCATCGCCGGCGACACCTCCGACATGGTCTGCGCGTCGGCGAACCCCCACAAGTCAACCAGCCGCGGCCGCCCCGCGAACGCCGGTGGAGGCAGGTCCCGCGTCCATCCGAAGGAGCCAGAGCCGCAGTAGTGGTTCCCGTTGTTCAGTGTGAGCAGCCCCTGTGACTCGAACTCCTCCAGGCAGGCCAGTGTCCCCTCCATCAGGAACTGCATCCCCGCGTGCACCATCCCCGGATCATCGCTCATGTCGAGAAACGTCTGGTTGATCCCACGCAGCAGCGTCCACTCGTCTATCAGCCCGGCCGACATCCAGGCCCCCTGCTGGCGCACCTTCAGAATGTCCCCCAACAGCTCCTCCGCGAACTCGACCCGGCGCCGGCTCGTCCCAGCATCGTACGTCACGGTGGGCTTGCGCAGCTTCTCCAGGTCCGCCCGGCTCTTGATCGGCGGATCCCAGACATAGGCCCCGCGCTCGTAGCTGCTGTGGGTGTACTCCTGGTGCACGCCCCAGTCGCTTACCTCCACCGCGTACCGAACTGTATAGGTCGGCTCGCACACCTGGTCATCGCGGAAGTGCTCTGCCGCGTAGATGCGCTGGCGGAGGCCCTCCTCGATGGCGCGCGCCTCGTCGTCTTCGCAGGCCAACGATGTCGGCGGCAGCAGCTCTACCCACGACCCCTCCGGCGAGCAGTACACGGGCGGCCGGACCGGCTTCAAGCTGCTCTGCGCGTACCAGATCTCGCGTTTCTCGGCCTGCTCCGGCCGGGCCGCGATCTCTGCGATCTGCTTCGCCAGCTCCCTGATGATCGTCCGGTCCTTCGCCGTCATGCGCGCCCCCAGCCCTCCCTGTATAGTTCCTTTCGGGCGGCCGTCGGTCCTGTAGGAGTGTCCCTCTTGGTCGCCGAATCGCCCTTGTGACGAAACGCACGAGCGCGATCCGCGGAGGGCAATCTCGCATGGTCACACTGCGCCAGAGGTTCGAGGGATGCATCGCCGGCTCGTGGGTCGGTTCGGCCATGGGCGCGCCCATGGAAGGGGCCTCCCGCGAGGCGATCAGGGGAGCGCACGGCTATCTGGACAAGCTGCTCCCCTACAAGCACTACACCCACGAGACCGACTGGGAACGGCTCCCAGGCACCACCGAGGACGGCATCGAGCGCCAGAAGCTCATCGCCACCGCCATCATCGAGAAGCAGGACCGCATCCTGCCCCACGACCTGGTCAAGGTCTGGCTGCGCGACCTCGATCCCGGCAAGATGGTCTACAAGCAGGAGCGCTTCGATCGCTCCCTGCTCGCGCTCGCCCAGGCCGGTGTCCCCCCGGCCGAGCTGGGCCGCCTCTGGCCGTTCCCAAATGTCGTCTCCCTCGCGAGGGCATCACATCCCCTCGGCCTCATCAACGCCGGCGACCCGCAGGGCGCGGCCGACGACGCCTTCCAGGTCGGCCTGGTGTATATGAGCCCGATCGCCTTCGGCCTCCGCTGGGCCGCCCTCTATGATGCCGCCATCGCGGAAGCCTGCCGGCCGGACGCCACGGTCCAGTCTGTGCTCGAGGTGGCGCGCCGCTTCGTGCACTACCGCGCTGAGGCGGGCAGCCTCTACGCCCTGTACGATACCATCGAGCACGAGGTGAGCCGCGCCCTCGACCTCGCGGCAGAACACGCCGACCCCATGAGGATGCGCGACGAGTTCTACCGCTACTACGACGGCGGCGACTACTTCAACTATTACGCCTCCCAGGCCAACGAGATCGTGGCCAAGGGCCTCGCCGTGTTCGCCAACTCCCAGGGCGACCCCAGGCAGGCGATTCTCACTTCGGTCAACTTCGGCCGCGATACCGACTGCCTGGCTGCAATCGCCGGAGGCCTGGCGGGCGCCCTCTCCGGCAGTGACGCCATCCCTGCCGAGTGGATCGCTCAGGTGAACGAGGCCACTCGCCAGGATCCCTATACCAACAACCACCGGACCATCGAGGAAACCGCCAGCAGTCTGCTAGAGGCCTTCCTGGCCAGGCGCAGACGGCTCGGCGACTACCTCGACCTCATGGGTGATGAGGCCTACCTGGCCTGAATGGAGGCGCAGATGAATGCTCCCGGCATTGACCACCAGCGCTACCCGCCCTGCGACGTGCTCGTGGCGGGTGGCGGCATGGCCGGCATCGCCGCCGCCATTGCAGCCGCCCGCGCCGGGGCCGACACCCTCCTCATCGAGCAGGCCGGCTGGCTCGGCGGCATGGGCATCACCGGCGCCACCGGCCTCCACAGCTTCTTCAACGTCTTCGACGCGCACCCGGGCGCGAAGCCGATGCGCGTGGCAGCGGGCATCGCCCAGGAGCTGGTGGATCGCGTCCAGCAGCTCGGCGGGGGCGTGGGCCACGTGCGGATGGCGCGCGGCGGCGACTTCGTGAGCATGCTCACTCCGGTCGAGCCCGAGGCCTTCAAGCTTGCGGCCGCCCAGCTCTGCCTGGAGTCCGGCGTCCGGCTCCTGCTGCATACGGTGCTCGACGAGGTCCGCGCCACCGGCGGCCACGTCGAGGGGGTGGTGGTCTGGAACAAGGCCGGGCGCAGCCTCCTGCGCGCGAAGCAGTACGTGGATTGCACCGGCGACGGGGACGTGGCCGCCTACGCGGGCGCGCCCTTCGCGCAGTTCAGGGCCGGCGACCTGGGCGCTTACTCCGCGGGCTTCACCTTTCGGCTCTGCAATGCGGATCTCAAGCTGATGGAGGATGGTCTGGAGGCCAGGGGTCTCATCACACAGCTCGCTCATGCCGTCAAGCCTGGCCAGCGGTATCGTGATCTGGTGCGCCTCGGCATTGACATGCCCAAGCTGCGCGAGCTGACGGGCGAGCTCGTCCCCGGCTACTTCCTATCCTCTTCCCTCCGCCCCCGCGAGCTGACCTACTGCAACTGCATCAACCACGGGCCGAACGACGGGCTGGATCCCGAGGCCCTCACCGCCGCGGAGACCGACCTGCGGGCGCGCATGTTCGCGGTGGCCGACCTCTTCCGCAAGCACATCAAGGGCTGTGAGGATTGCTACCCGGCCGGCCCCGCGCCCACCGTGGGGCAGCGCCGGTCCCGCGCCCTCCGTTGCCACTACGAGCTGACCCAACATGACTGTACCGAGGCCACCGAGTTCGACGACCAGATCGGCTGCTTCGGCTTCATAGACAACGGTGCGTATTCCGTTCGCGAGGCGCGCGCCTATGGCATTCCTTACCGCGCGCTCATCCCGCGCGGCCTGGACAACGTGCTGGCCGCGGGCCGCATGATCACGGTTGACCTCGTGGCGCACAACAGCACCCGCAACACTGTCTGCTGTCTCATCTGCGGGCAGGCAGCCGGCGCCGCGGCCGCCCTCGCCGCCCGGGCCGGGACGCCTCCTGCCGCGCTGGATCCCGAGACCCTTCGCCAGCACCTCCTCCGCGCTGGGGCGCTGCTCGCCCCGCGCCCGGAGCCGGTCTAAGGAGAACCCTGTGAGAACCTTCCGCGAACCCGCCAAGGATATTCCCGTAACGCGCGATGTGGACGCCATCATCGTCGGCGGTGGCCCGGCTGGCCTGGTGGCGGCCATCGCCTCCGCTCGCACCGGCGCCAAGACGGTTCTGGTCGAGCAGTTCGGCTATCTCGGCGGCACCGCCACCGCCTCCTTGATGGCCTGCATCAACGGCTTCCGCAACCAAGTCGAGCCGGACTTCACTCAGACCGTCCGCGGCATTCCCGAGGAGATCGTCCTCCGGCTCAAGGAGCTCGACGGCCTCGGCCGCAGCCCCTACCAGCAGAAGCCCTACCCGACTGAGCCAGGCCGGCTCGCCTACAGCTACGCCATAGACACCGAGAAGTTCAAGTACGTGACGCTGAAACTCTGCGTCGAGGCCGGCGTGGATATCATGTTCCACACCTACTTCGCGGACACCATCGTCGAGGGCGGCCCTTCGGCAGGCTCAGGGTCGCCCGCGTCACGACCGCAAGGGGCACCCCGAGCGCAGTCGAGGGGCGGCGTGCTCCGCGGCGTCATCGTCGAGAACAAGTCCGGTCGCCAGGCCCTGATGGCGCGCGTGATCGTGGATGCCAGCGGGGACGCCGATGTCGCCGCCCGCGCCGGGGTGCCCTTCGGGCAGCTTGGCCGGGACGATCCGCACAAGTTCAGCGATACGCTGATGTACCGCATCGAGTTCGGCGCCACGCGTCCCGAGGGCGTGCACAACTGTGACTTCGGCGGCAACGCGGTCGTCTGGGGGCCGACGGTGAAGTCGCTGCTCGGCAGCGACGGGGATGACCTCTCCCGCGGTGAGATCGAGGCCCGCCTCCGCGTCTACGAAGACTTCGCACACAAACAGGCGGAGCACCCCGAGCTTGGCGACGCGAGAGTCGTCGAGACCCCGCCGCTGCTCGGCATCAGGCAGACCCGCTTCATCGAGGGCGAGTGCCAGCTCACGGCTGATGACGCCATCGCCGGCCGTCGCCACGAGGACGTGGTGGCGATCAGCTCCGCCCCCATCATCAGCTACTACGGCTACCGGCGCTACCTCGAGCACGAGGGCTACGACATCCCCTACCGCTGCCTGGTGCCGAAGCGCATCGAACACCTGCTCGTGGCGGGCCGCGGCATCTCCGCCGAGCAGCAGGCCTACGAATCACATCGCTCCATGGTCCCCATCATGGCCATCGGCCAGGCCGCCGGCACGGCCGCCGCCCTCTGCTGCCAGACCGGCGCCACCCCTCGCACCCTGGACGTCGCCCGCCTCCAGCAGACGCTCATCTCCCAGGGCGTGGAACTCCGGCGTCACCAGTAAGGAGGTGCTCCTATGGTCGAGCGTTGGGATGTCATCACGATCGGCAACCTCTCCCGCAATCGCTACTGGGGGGAGGATGAGGCCCGGCCCGCCCGCGCCACTCTCTGCACCACCACGCTCATCACCGGCGCCGGCTTCCGCCTGCTGGTGGACCCATCGTGCGAGGACGCTGACCGCATGGCGGCCGAGCTGAACCGCAGGACCGGCCTCCGGCTGCAGGCGGTGGACGCGGTCTTCATCACCCACGCCCACGGCGACCACCACGCCGGCCTCAGGCATTTCCCCTCCGCAAGGTGGCTAGCCGCGCCAGGCGTGGCGGCCGCCATCAACGCGTCAAAGGCCTACCCCAAAGCGGTAGCGCCCGTGTCCGGCCGGCTGTTCGACAGCATTGACGTGTACCCCACGCCGGGCCACACATCAGACCATCACAGCCTCACGTTCGCCTGCGACGGACTCACTGTCGCCATCACGGGCGATGCTGTCATGACCAAGGACTTCTGGCGAGATCGCCGCGGCTTCTTCAACTCAGTGGACCTAGCCCTCTCCACGGAGACCATGAACCGGCTCGCCGCAATCGCCGACATCATCGTGCCTGGCCACGATAACGCGTTCCTGATCTCGCCGCGCTGAGCTCTGCCTGGGCCACTCACGCGAACTCGATCTCTCTTCCCTCCTGCGCCGCTTCCGCCAAGGCGACGGAGTCCACCGCCTCCGCCACACCTTCGCCACCAGTCTGATCCGCCAAGGCGTGGACATCCGCACCGTGCAGGAGCTTCTCGGCCACGCCGACCTGCAGACGACAGCGCGCTACCTCCACTCGGACACCAGGGCGAAGCAGGCCGCGGTGGGGAGGCTGGCGGCGGCATTCGCCCGCGCGCATGCCCGATCCCCAGTGCCTGCCTCGTAGCCTGGCGTTCTCCGTCGGAAATGCCCGTCTAGCGCCGCCTTCCCGGGCAGTCCGACGCGGAGACGAGTCAGACCACCACCCGCGGGCGAGCATGGGCGGAATGGGGCCTGCAACGGGCGCTTTCCGCGAGATTGCGTGTGGGCCGCGCTGGGGGCAGACTACCCACTCGTGGCAGCCGAACAGGCCGCCCAAACGCGCGGACACGCTGAGAATGGCGGCGAGGCGAGAGACTATCCAGCCAGTGACCGAATGGCCGGCACAGGCGCACGTGGCGCGCCGTTCGCGAGCGCGTGCGCACGGCGACCGTCGGTCTTCGCCCGGCTATCATGAGCCAGCCGCCGCACCCTCCCCTGCGCGTCATACAAGGGGTGGCGGCTGAGGCCGCCCGAAGCGACCCAGAGGTGAAGGAAGGGCTGGTAGTAGGATCCGCCCTTCATGGTGTGACTGGCCACCGCAAACCCCCGGAGTCGGTCTAACCGGAGTGTTGTCTCCCTCCCAGATGGAAGTGCCGCAGCATCTGACCCTCTCTGAGTCTCGGCCACAAGAGGTCAGTAGAGCCAGTCCAAAGCCCATTGAGCATAGAACCGCATCCACACTACCGCAGGTATGAACAGCACACACGCAACCGCCTGCCACCAGGTCCCACCCGCGGAGCGCCGGTGAGTGAAATGCACCAGGAACGGCCAGGCCATCCAGGTCAGCGCCAGTCTGAGCACGGCCGCCACGCTCATCCCGAGCGTGAACTCGCGCCAACCGTGACGGCCGTGGCGTACCGAGGGCATGACGACCAGCACGTCCATAGCTGCCAGAGCGAGGGTGACCGCGACCGAGAGGGCGGCGCGGGACGTCAGGTCAACGCCCATGAGGCCAACACGTCGCCACTGCGCAGAGCATACGGGGCACCATCCTGTAGCCATCGCACTGTTTCTCCCTTACGTCCCAGGGCCCAGACCCAATGTGTCCAGTCAGCCCGCCGTCGTCCTCTCGGCGAAAGTCGGCTGAGCTGCGCCCAGTGCTCGGCGAGTCCCCGCCTCTCAGTGCCCGCTCCTCGGTGGCTCGCGCCCGGCCTCACTTGGGCGGACAACGACTCTTACACTTCTCATAGTCCTTGTCCGCCTTCGCCATGCACCGGTCATAGGACAGCAAGCAGAGCAGAGAGCCGCCCGCGGCACAAAGGGGGCCCCCTGCCCAGCCGAACTGAGCGGCGACCACACAGACGAGACCCTGATCAGTGCAGGCCACCGTGTCGTCGCGATAGTCCTCGTAACACCAAGCCAAGCACTGCTGCCGCGTCTCCAGTCCCGTGGGGTCGATTCGCCGGAGTGGTCGGTTCTCGCCATAGAGGTACAAGTCGATGCCCTTCTTCGCCGGGTCCTGCTGCATGAACCGGCCGATCTCCGGCCAGTAGAACCGCGCCCCCAACTGGAGCATCCCACTCGGGTCGGTGATGTACCCCCAGGCGCCGCCGAAGCGATACGGGTTCGGGGTCGCGCCCGTGGGCGGGTACTCGTAGCCGAACGCGGAGTGGGTGTAGAAGTCGGTCTTCGCCCCGGAGTCGTCGGCCAAGCGCCGTACCGTCCCCTGCGCGTCGTACAGGGGATACCGGCTCAGGCCCCCAGAGGCGATCCACAGGTGCATGAGCGGCTGGTAGTAGCTGCTGCTCTCCGTGGTGTAGCGGGCCGCCACATTCCCCGCGTCATCGGTCTGTTCGAGCACGCGGTCTCCGTCATAGATGTACCGCTTCACCGTGCCGTTCAGCGTGGCTCTCATGCGCTGCCCGAGGGCATTCCACAGGAAGCTGTCAGTCCCTGTCGGGTAGGTGATTGAGGTGGGCCGGTTCTCGTCATCGTACACCAGGCTCCAACTCCCCAGCGGCCCCGACACGCTCGTCATGCTGCCGTTCAGGTCATAGCCGAACGAGGAGCCGTCGCTGGCCGAGATCAGCTTGTCGTTGTCATCGTAGCTGTACGTGACCGTGGTCCCGCCCCTGTTCCGGCTGGTGCGGTTGCCCACCGCGTCGTAGCCGAAGAGATACTGCCAGTTTATCAGCCCCTGCCCATCCCGCCGGGTGTCTTCGGTCAGCCGGTAGACGTGATCATACCGGTAGGTGGTGGGGTAGTCCAGCCCACCCCAGTTCTCCACCTTCTTCAGCGGGTTGCCGGCGTGATCCCAGAGCGCTCCGTCCTGGTAGTAGTAGCGGGCGTCGCACATCACGCCGACCCCACCCGTGTTCCGGTTCAGCACTGCCGTGGTCCAGTCGCGAGCGTTGTAGTCGTACTGAATGTAGCTCCCCGGCCGGGTCACCCGCGTCCTGCGGCCGCCATTGTCATAGGTGAAGCTGACCGTGACCCCATTCGGGTTGGCCACGGACGCGATCTGGTTTCGGGCGTTGTAACCGTAAGTGAAGTTCAGCCCGCCAGGCGTGGTCAGAGTGGCGACATCGCCCACCCCATTGTACTGGTAAGTGACCGTCTTGGAAGCCCCGTTGGTCACCCTCTCCACCCATTGGCTCGGGTAGTAGACGATGCTGGTCGTCCCGCTCGCATCCGCCAAGCTGGTCACCAGCCCGTCCTTGTCCCGGCTCAGGTTGACATCCGTGTCGTTGGGGTAGTTCACCGCCACGTACCCCGACCCGGCCGGCCCCCAGAGCCGGTCATCCGCATCGTAGCGGTAGCTGGTCTGCCGGCCCCGGGCGTCGGTGTGGGTCGCCAGGCGGCCATCGTCCCGGTAGGTCCATGACTCGTGGGTGGAGTCGGGGTAGTCCGCGTGGTACCTCCGGTCCGCCCCGTCGTACCAGTAGGTGGTCACCTTGCCCCGGGCGTTCGTGACCGTCTTGAGATTGCCGGCCTCATCGTAGCCGTACCGGGTCATGTAGTTGAGGCCGTTGTAGTCCTCGTGGGTCTTCCACAGCCACTTGGTGTAGGCGTCGTATTCGTTCTTGGTGACGATCCCGTTCTCATCGGTCGCCTGGTCCAGCCCGCAGCAGGTCCAGGTGAAGGTCTTGGTCTTCTGGCCGGCCCCCACGTCCGGGTAGGTGACTTGAGTCACGCGGTGGATGCCGTCGTACTGGTAGCTGGTCGTGTTGCTGTTGCCGTCGGTCACGCTGCTGACGTCGCCCACGTCATTCGAGCCGAAGGTGGTCGCGCCGCCGATGGGAGGCGTGACCGTGGTCAGGTAGCCGGTGGCGCTGTCATAGGCCAGGTTGGTGGTGTTGTTCCGCGCATCGGTCACGGTCTTGAGCTGATAGCCATAGGTGGCGTCCCAGTAGGCGTAGGAGGTGATGCGGTCCACGGGATTCCCACTCAGGTCCTGGTCGCGGATGATCATCTGGCTGAGCCGGTTGGTGCCTGAGGCATAAGTGAAGTCCGTGACCCTGTTCTCCGGGGTGGTGATCTCGGTCAAGTTCCCCAGGCTGTCGTACTGGTAGTGATAGGAGGGGCAGTTCTCGCTCGGCGTGCCGGTCTCGCCGGCGTCGGAGTTCTCCGGGTCAACGTACCGCGTCATCCGGACCGGGTTGCTCGCGTCCTCGTAGTAGTAGAAGTGGCGATGGGGCTTGCCCCCCGTCTCGGGCTGGTAGCTGTCGCGGTAGCGCACCTTCCTCAGATCCCAATCATAGGACCAGGTCTGGGTGAGGTTGAGGTGGCTGGCGTCGCCACAGTCCTCCACCACCTGGAGCAGCACGCCGAAGTAGCGGCCATTCGGCGGGTCATCGGTGTTCTCGTAGACGTGGCGGGTGACCCGATTCCCCCCATCCTTGGTCTCGGTGATGTCCACGTAGAGCTGGCCGTTAGCCTGGGGCGTATAGTCGTAGTACATGGTCGAGCTGGCCAGGCCATAGATGTCGGCATGGTCAACCACCGCTTTGCCGTTGAAGGTGCCGTACCAGTACTCCAGCTCCCGGCCGCCGGGCTCGACGATGCTGGCGACCTTGGTGTCCGTCCCGCTGTAGGTGAAGGTGAAGGTCTGGCCCGCCGCGTCCGTGATGATGGACAGACGCACGGGGGTGTTGGTGTCATAGGTGAAGTCGGCATGCAGCCCGCCCGGCACGGTCACCCGCGTGAGCAGGTTGTTGGTATAGGAGAGGGTGGTCTGCCGGCCTTTGGGGTCGGTGATGGTCGAGATGTGACCCATGATGAAGGTCACGGTCCAGGTGAGGCCGTCCTTGTCCTCGACGCTCGTGAGCCGGCCTGCCCCGTTGAAGTGCAGCGTCTGACAATTGGGCCGAGTCAGCTTCCAGCCCGAGCCCTCCGCCTCGACGCGGTAGAATGTCCCCATGGGAGACTCATAGCCGCTGTCGAGCTTCCAGAAGTCGCGCTCCCAGCCATTCCCCTCCTTGACCGTGATGTAGGTCGGCAGATGGCTCACAATCGAGACGTTGTAAGAATGGGACCACTTCGCCCCGAGCTTGGCCCCGGTGCCATCCGCGGTTTGTGAGTTGTAGAACACCGCGAAGGGAATCGCGTCGCCGACCGCCTGGTAGTAGACCGGCATGTCCTGGATGGTCAGGTTGCCGGTGTAGGTGTTGATGCTCGCGGTGGGCTTGCCGCCGATCCCAAACAGAACAACCTCGCCTGAGCCGCCGACGGGCCCGCCAAAGCCGCCGCCTTGGCTATGCGATCCCTGCCCCATGTGACCGCCGCCCAGGCCGCCACATCCGCCGCCTCCACATCCGCCCCCGGAACTCGATCCACCGGCGCCGCCAGATCCCCCCTGGCCGCAGTTGGGAGGCCCGGGAGAGTCGCCCGGGTTCTGATTGCCGCCGCCGCCGCCCCAGGCGAAGAGAGGCCCGACGGAGACGAGTAACAGCGCGATCGCGACGACCACGAACAGACCTGCGAAGCGATAGCGTAGTCGCATCGTTGTCCTCCCCTCTCACCGCGAGCCCGCGGTTGCCAGCCGGGCGGCCGCCCGTCCCACCAGGTAGCTGCCCGGGCACTCCTGTTGCAGCCTGCTGAACAAGGATGAAGCCAAGGCCGCGCTGCCCATCTCCTGGGCCCGCACGAGCGCGCTCAGAAGCGACTGCGCCTTCTCGCTCGGGTTGGGCGCCGCGTCCGCGGCCGCGAGCACGACCTCAAGCGCGCCCCCGCGGTCGCCCTTGCCGTCGAGGCACTGGGCGAGAGCCAGCGAGGAGACAGTCCGCACCAGTTCATTGCGTGGGCTGGCGAGCACCCACCGGAAGTCGGCCTCGGCCCCCCAGAGGTCGCCGTTCCTCGCCAGCAGGGCACCCCGCAGGTAGTGGGCCCAGCAGAGGTAGACCGGGTCATCATGGGGACCCGAGAGGTAATCGCTAACTTCGGTGAAGGCGGTGTCGGCCTGGCCCAGTCGCTCGTGGCAGAGGGCGGTCTCCATCTGCGCGTAGTCGGCCGGGCGGGTGCCGGGGTAGTGCTGGATCACCTGGGCGAACACTCCCAGAGCGGCCTCCAGGTCACCCAGCTCGAAGAGGCCGTGGCCCACCGCGAACACCGCTCGCACCTGGTGGCGGTACTCGCCACCCTGCGCGGCCACCTCCTGGAAGATGGCCAGGGCGTCGGCATGCCGGAACGGTGGGCTCCAGGAGATGCACTCGGCGATGCCGAGCTTGGCCTCCCTGGCCGCGGAGGTGCCCGGGTAGGCATCGCGCACCGCCTCGTAGATGGCTTGCGCGCTGGCGTAGTCCTGCAAGCTGTACTTGTACAGATCGGCCAGCTGGAGGGCCCCGAAGGTCGCGCTCACCATTCCCCTGGGGTGCTCCATCGCGTCCAGGGAGACGGCGATCACGGCACCATAGCTGTCGTTCTGAAGGGGATGACACCAGGCCTGCGCCAGAGACATGTACTCCTGGATGTCGGGGTCGGCGTATTGGGCGCGCACCTGATCGTAGAGCTGCGTGGACAGCGCGGTGTTGTTCACCCGCTCATAGTAGTCCGCCAGGTTGACCAGCGCGATGCCGGCCTCCAGCGTGCCTGGGTAGGTCGAGACGATCTGGTTCAGGCAGTCCATCTGCTTGGCGACTTCCTCCGTCCAGGCGTAGTCGGCCGCCGCCTCCAGCAGGCTGGCGGCCGACCCGGCCGGCTGGGACAGGCTCACGAAGACGATGCCGAGGCCCTTGGATGACAGCGTCGCGCTGGGGGTGGGAGCTCTTGCGGCACGTGATGGCCTCGCGCTTCTCAGCGCGGCGCAGGCCGCCTGGACCTTGGCCAGCCGCACGGCCTTGGCATCCGGCGCCGGCGAAGGAGGTGCCGGCCCGGCGCGCGCACGGTCTCCAGCCGCGGCCAGGCAGGGAAGCGCGAGCAGCAACAACGCGACCAGACGGAGAACGAAGCGAGCAGACACGCGAGGAACAGCAGTGCGGCAACCACCAGATGGCCGACGTCTCATCTGATCCCCCTAACAGACACAGACTCGGCGGCCTCAGCAAGGACTCACAGAGGAACGCCGCCGGCCCTCCAGGCGGCGCTGCCACAGCGCCGCGGTCATTCTACACCGGGGCATATAGATGTCAAGAGCGCGCGGCGCGCATGGGCGTGCCGGGTCCCCCCCAGCTCACACAAACTCGATCTCTCTTCCCTCCTGCGCCGCTTCCGCCAGGGCGACGGAGTCCACCGCCTGTTGGCAGGTAGGAGACGGGCTGCGGCCCTCCTGCAGAGCTGAGATGAACTCCATCGCCTCCCCATAGAAGCCGCTGTTCACGAAGGTCGGCTCTGCGGGCCAGGTGTGTGCTTCCGCCAGCTTCCCCTCGACCCACAGCTCCGCGCGTCCCTCACTGGTAATCCCGGCCCCACCGGTCCAGGGAAGCGCGAACGCGACCGTGCAGTTGCGGCCGAAGAGCGTGTAGCTCTCGTCCAGCAGGCCGCAGGTTGGCAGGATGTCGCAGCGGCCCAGCCCGGAGCCGAAGGTGAGATCCACGTGGAAGTTCAGCGCTCCGGCCGCGGCGTGGGTGACTGCGGCGCGGGCGGACTTCAGCCCCCACATCGCGGCCTCGCCCAGCGCGCGCACGCAGTCGAGCAGATGGATGCCAGTGCCGAAGGCGAACCGTTCGTCCCTCCGGTTCAGGCGGAGCATCCGCGCGTAGAGGTACTCGAAAGGCGCGCGCTCCTCCGCCCAGGCCAGCGCCTGCCGCGTGCACGGCGCCCAGCGGCGGTTGAAGGCCACCATATTGGGCGTCCCCTTGCGCGCCGCGATCTCGGCCAGCTCCCAGGCCTCCTCCAGGTTGTTGCCGGGCGGCTTCTCCAGGAAGGTCGGAAGGCCGTGCTCCATCACCCGGCCGGCCAGCTCCCGCGTCGACTCGACCGGCGCGACCACCCAGCAGGCGTCCAGCGTCTCGGCGTGCAGCATCTCCTCGAGGTCGGGGTAGGCGCGGGCGAAGCCGAACTTGGCGCAGAACAGCCGCGCCCGCTCCTCGCGCCGGTCGCAGACCGCCGCCAGGGCCACCTCCCCGGGATGCTCCTCTGCATACCGGGCCAGGGAGGGCCCGTGCGCCCATTCCGAGTGTGAGCCAGCGCCAAGCAAGGCGATCCTGAGCATGCCCCTGGGCTCTCCTCCAAGCCGCCCGCAGTCTTCCCCCATCGCGGGGCCTGCCCCTGCCAGAGGCCGCAGACAGAAGCGGCCAGGAGCCTGTGCGGCCCCTGCAACAGGTATGAACCGTCGGGACGTGGTATTGATAGAACGCCGGTGGGAAGGGGCTAGGGCGGCGTGAGCGGGTCGCTGCTATGGGGTCGTTCGGCCACCGAAGTGGTCCCTGGGCGACACCTTCCGCCAGGGCCCGACCGCGGTTCTGATAGCGTGGGCCGCGATGGGGTATCATTCTTCAGGTCCCCCTGAGGCGTGTGCGGCGTTCCCGCGACCTTCTGCAACCGGCGCCGCGGGGACAGAGGCGGGACTTGGGCGAAGGGCAGACGACAAAGGCGCCCCCCCGGACCGCGACCCCGCAAGAGGCGGCCGCGCAGGCCGGGACGTAGCAAGGAGAATCCGGATGCTATATGTGCCCAGCGTAGTGGAGACAACGCCGCGCGGCGAGCGGTCGTGGGATCTCTTCTCCCGGCTGCTTCAGAACCGCATCATCTTCATCGGGAGTGACATCAACGACATCGTCGCCAGTCTGGTGATCGCGGAGCTGTTCTACCTCCAGAGCGAGAGCAAACGCGACGATATCCAGATGTACATCAACAGCAACGGTGGCGAGGTGCCCGCAGGTCTGGCGATCTACGATACCATGCAGATCATCCAGCCCGAGATCTGCACCTACTCTGTAGGCAAGGCCTGTAGCATGGCGGCCCTGCTGCTGGCGGCCGGGAGCAAGGGCAAGCGGTACGCGCTCCCGAACTCGCGGGTGCTCATCCACCAGCCCTTGAGCGGGGCCTATGGTCAGGTCACCGAGATCGAGATTCTGACCCGGGAGCTGCTTCGGACCCGCAACAACATCAACGAGATCCTCGCGCGACATACCGGCCAAGACGTGGAAACGATCAGGCGGGACACAGAGCGCGATTACTGGATGACGGCGGAAGAGGCCAAGAGCTACGGCATCGTGGACGAAGTGCTGGAAATGCCGGCGGTGAAGGGGAAGCAGGCGCAAGCGGCGGAGAAGTAGCAGCCCGGCGGCACGCGTGCGGCGCGGCATGGGGATCCCAGCAACTCTGCCGCACCGGTCGGGGAGGTAGTGGATGCGAACTAGAAGGCCTGAGCCCCAATGCTCTTTCTGTGGCAAGACCCAGAGCGAGGTCGGCGGCCGCCTGATTGCCGGCGACGGCGTCT
>Ga0315295_10002675_pt1 | contig 15062 bp, 12 predicted proteins | sample YL17G14_0_MG_FD_204453 | JGI IMG/M metagenome (GOLD analysis project Ga0315295, IMG submission 204453) | Sediment microbial communities from Yellowstone Lake, YNP, Wyoming, USA - YL17G14_0 | ecosystem: Environmental > Aquatic > Freshwater > Lake > Sediment | place: USA: Wyoming | collected...
TATCGAGCCTGGTGCCGGCGTCGGTATATGAGCGGCTGCGGGAAAAACAACTTTCGATGATGTTGGTGCTGCGCAGGCTTTGCCGGAGGAACTCCGGCGATGGGAGCGGATGGACCGTCAGGGTCTCTTCGAACCGCTCGGCCAGGCTGCGCGCCGCCGCCGGGTTGAGGCCGTGCCGGTCGCAGACCTGGGAGATCGGCATCTTCTCGACCAGATGCTGCCGCAAGACCGCCACGTTCTCCTGGGCCGTAAACCGCCGCCGCTGCTCGTTCTGCTGGTCACTCATGGACATCCCCTTCGGGTTGGCCGCCTGCCGGCCCGGCAGGGCGGTACACACTAACCGGAGCAGGCGAGATGTCCAATACCGTCTGAACCTTTACACGGGAAGGCCTCGTAGGATGGCGCCTCGGCCTGGCACCCACCAGGTAACGCCCAGGCCAAGCGGCGCGTAAGTCGCTATCTGCCAGTAAGATAACCACGCCGGCCGGAGCAGAATGCAACGCTTGGGCGGCGTAGCGGCGGGTCCGGGGTCGGAGAGAAGAGGGCTGGCGGCGTTGTGCCGGGGTGCTTGGGATGCTTGTCTATATCTTCTTGTTTTACAACAATTTGCACCATTTTGTCTTGCTTCTTGATAAGATTTTCTTCCGCAGTCCGAAAAAAACACTTGCAATGGGAGTGCTGGCAGGCTACACTTAGGGGTAGTAAGGCGAGCTGGAGGAAGGAATGGTCTGAGGGGGCTGCCCTGATCCAGGGGCAGGAGGAGCGAAAATGGTCAAGCAGGTTCTCTGTGCGGGTTTGGTGTGTGGGCTCGGTTTGGCTGTGAATGTCGCGCTAGCCCACGACGGGAGCTCAGAGTGGGGCGACATCATGTTGGGCCAGCAGGGTACGGCCCAGCACGCGGACTTGGACCCGTTCAAGGGTACATTCACCGTAACCGTGCGGAACAGCGGCACGGCCCCGTGGGGCGACTTCCACTTCGGTTTCTTTGATCCGATGGGGAACCAGAACTTGAGCAACCTGGATTTCATTGACGGGAGCGTTGTCGGCGGTCAGGACCCGTGGAGCACGCAAAGCCCGATGACCTGGAGCATTGCTCCCAACGGTTCCACGATTGATCTGAAGTTCTACGGCGATCCCGTTCTGGCCGGGCAGGGGGCCACGTTTCAGGTGTACACCAAGAATGCGGATCACCTAAGCATTTTCGGCCTGTGCTTCTGGCCGACGCCGGTGCCGGAGCCGGGCACAATGGGGCTGCTGGCCCTGGGTGGATTGGCGCTGCGGCGGCGGCGGAAGCACTGAGACCTGAGCAAACGGAAGGAAAAGGGCACGAGCTTTAGGCTGGCGCCCTTTTTTTTGCGCGCCGAGGTCGCAGCCGGCGTCGCGGCGGTCAAGGCCAAGAAGGCGTCGTCGCGGGCGGGGGTTGAGGGGGGCGGACCAGTTGGTATAATGGCGTCGATTCGTGCACGGGAGACGAGGCAAGCGATTCCGGCGACAAGAAGGCAGGGACATGGCAGAGACGCTGAAGAGTCTGGACGAGGTGGTGTCGTTGTGCAAGCGGCGGGGTTTCATCTTTCCCAGCAGCGACATCTACGGCGGGCTGGCGAGTTGCTACGATTACGGCCCGTTGGGGGTGGAGTTGAAACGGAACGTCAAGGAGGCGTGGTGGCAGGCGGTGGTGCAGAGGCGGGACGACATGGTGGGGCTGGATTGCGCGATCCTGATGCACCCGCTGGCGTGGAAGGCATCGGGCCACGTGGACAAGTTCGCGGACCTGGTGGCGGAGTGCAAGAAGTGCAACACGCGGACGCGGGTGGACCACCTGCAAGGACGGGAGGGCGAGGAGACGACCAAGCACGCGGCGGCGGCCGGGGCGGCCAACAGCCTGGCTGACAAGCTGTGTCCCAAGTGCGGGGCGGCGGGGCAGTTCACCGAGCCGATGCCCTTCAAGCTGATGTTTGAGACGCAGATGGGGGCGAACGTGGAGGACTCGATGACGGTGTACCTGCGGCCGGAGACGGCGCAGGGCATCTTCGCCAATTTCGCCAACGTGCTGGACACGACGCGGATCAAGGTGCCGTTCGGGATCGCGCAGATCGGCAAGAGCTTCCGGAACGAGGTGACGACGAAGGCGTTCATCTTCCGGACGCGGGAGTTCGAGCAGATGGAGATCGAGTTCTTCTGCCGGCCGGGCACGGAGGATGAGTGGTGGGAGCGTTGGAAGCAGGAGCGGATGAGGTGGTACACGGACCTGGGGATTCGGCGGGAAAACCTGCGTTTCCGGGAGCACGAGAAGGACGAGCTGGCGCATTACGCCAAGGCGTGCGTGGACGTTGAGTACCGTTTTCCCTTCGGCCAGGGGGACTGGCAGGAGTTGGAGGGGATCGCCAGCCGGACGGACTACGACCTGCGGCAGCACCAGCGGGGGATGCGGACGGTAACGCCGTGGATCGAGGGGGGGAAGGACACGCTGAAGGTCAAGCTGGCCGAGGAGCACGGGGAGTGGAAGCGGGGGCCGCTGAGCTACTTCGACGACGAGACCAAGGAGCGCTACATCCCGTACGTGATCGAGCCGTCGGCGGGCGCGGACCGGGCGACGCTGGCGTTCCTGGTGGACGCCTACGCGGAGGAGGAGGTGCGCGGCGAGCGGCGGAACGTGCTGCGGTTTCACCCGGCGATCGCGCCGATCAAGACGGGGGTGTTCCCGCTGGTGAAGAAGGACGGGCTGCCGGAAAAGGCGCGGGCGATCTACGACGATCTGAAGGGGCAGTTGGCGTGTTTCTATGACGAGAAGGGCGCGGTCGGTCGGCGGTATCGGCGGCAGGACGAGGCCGGCACGCCGTACTGCGTGACGGTGGACGGCCAGACGAATGAGGACGGCACCGTCACCGTCCGCGAGCGCGACAGCATGGACCAGGTGCGGGTGAGCATGGACCAGGTCAAGGCGTATCTGCGGGATAAGCTGGGGCGGTAATGGACACGGATGGGCGCGGAAGGGAAATAGACGCGGAGGAACGCGGATGGACACGGATAGGTGAGGCAGAGGGCGTAAGGCAAAGGGCCACCCTACATTTGAGAATGGGGATGCGCGAGACGGCGAGCGGCAGGGACGGGTACACAAGGAGACAACCCATGAAACAACTGACACGATCGCGGACGGACTGCAAGATTGCGGGCATTTGCGGGGGGATCGGGGCGACGTATGGCATGGACCCGACGCTGGTGCGGCTGGTGTTTGTGCTGGGCTGCCTGCTAACGGGCATCATCCCGCTGCTGGCGACGTACATCGCCGGCTGGCTGATCATCCCGGAGGAAGGGCCGTCTTAGCCGCAGCGTAAAGGGGCGATACAGGCATGGCGGCTGGGTCGTGGGGGGCGGCAGGAAAGGAGCGAACATGGGAGGCACGTTCATCGACCCGGACTATCGTTCGCGCTTGTCACTGCGGGAGACCGAGCGGGCGATCAAGTTTCTCAAGGATTTTTTCGAAGACCGCCTGGCGATCGCCCTGAACCTGCAGCGGGTTTCGGCGCCGTTGTTCGTGCGGAAGGGTTCGGGGGTCAATGACGATCTCAACGGGGTGGAGCGTAAGGTGTCCTTCGCCATCAAGGCGGACGGCGAGGCGCCGGCCGAGGTGGTTTTTTCCCTGGCCAAGTGGAAGCGGCTGGTGCTGGCCGAGTATGGTTTTGGTCCGGGCGAGGGGCTCTACACCGACATGAACGCGATTCGGCCGGACGAGGACGAGCTGGACAACCTGCACTCCGTTTACGTCGATCAGTGGGATTGGGAGCGGGTGATGACCCCGGAGGAGCGGCGCCTAGCCTTCCTCAAGGAGATCGTTGGGACCATATACGAGGTGCTGCGGGAGACCGAGGCCGCCACCCATCAGCGCTACCCCCACCTGGTCCCCGGCCTGCCCAAGAGCATCCATTTCGTCCATAGCGAGGAAATGGCGGAGCGCTTCCCCCAGCTTTCCCCTCGACAGCGCGAGCAGGAAATCACCCGCGAGCTGGGCGCCGTCTTCGTGATTGGCATCGGCGGCGTGCTGCCCGGCGGCGGCATCCACGACGGACGGGCGCCAGACTACGACGACTGGACCACCCCCACGGCTCCAGGCCGACAGGGTCTCAACGGCGACATCCTGCTGTGGTACCCCCCTCTGAAGCGCTCGATGGAGATCAGTTCCATGGGCATTCGCGTCGATGGCTCCACGCTGCTCCGCCAACTGGAGATTCGGCAGGCGTTGCAGCGCCAGGAGATGTATTGGCATCGCCGCCTGCTGGCCGGAGACTTGCCGCCGAGCATCGGCGGCGGCATCGGGCAGTCGCGGCTGTGCATGTTCTTTCTGCGGAAGATGCACGTTGGCGAAGTGCAGGCCAGCATCTGGCCCCAGGAGGCCCTCGACTGCTGTCGCGCGGCGGGCGTTCGCCTGCTCTGACCGCCCCGGCCGAGCCCAACCCACTTTGGCCCAGAAGGATCGCAGGCATGAGAATCGACCCCGTTCGTATCGCCGGCCTGAAAGACTGCGTCGGCCGGCACGTCGAAATCCGCGGCTGGCTTTATAACGCCCGCTCCAGCGGCAAGGTGCAATTCCTGATCCTCCGCGACGGCAGCGGGCTGTGCCAGGCCGTTCTGGAAAAGACCGACGGCAACAGCGAGCGGTTCGAGCAGGTGCGGCGCCTGGGGCAGGAGTCGGCGCTGATCGTGCGGGGCGTCGTGCGGCAGGAGGAGCGGAGCGTGGGGGGTTATGAGGTGGCGGTGGAGGAGGTGGCGGTGGTGCACGCGACGAGCAATTACCCGATCACGCCCAAGGAGCACGGGCCGGATTTTTTGTTGCGGCACCGGCATCTGCATCTGCGGTCGCGGCGGCAGTGGGCGTTGGCGCGGCTGCGGCACACGGTGGTGGAGGCCATCCGCCGCTTCTTCAATGACAACGATTTCACGCTGGTGGACACGCCGATCTTCGCGCCGGCGGCGGGCGAGGGCGAGCAGACGCTGTTCCAGGTGGATTACTTCGGCGAGCCGGTGGCGCTGGCCCAAACGGGGCAACTGTACCTGGAGGCGGCAGCGTTGAGCCTGGGGCGGGTGTACTGCTTCGGTCCGACGTTTCGCGCCGAAAAGAGCAAGACCCGACGGCACCTGACGGAGTTCTGGATGGTGGAGCCGGAGGTGGCGTACATCGACGTGGACGGGTTGATGGACCTGGCGGAACAATTCATCTGCGCCATCGTGCAGGCCGTGCTCGACCAGCGCCGCGCCGAGCTGGAAATCCTCGAACGCGACCCGGCCGTGCTCGAACAAATCAAACCGCCCTTCGTCCGGCTGAGCTATTCCGACGCGGCCGACCTCCTGCACAGCGACCGGGCGCGGAGATTCCTCGAGCAGCAGTTGCAGACCAAGCGTCAACAGGCGGCCCAGCTCCAGGAGAGCATCCGCCAGTGGACCGACGAAGAGGGCGGCGCGCAGAAGCAGTGGCAGAAGGACAAGCTCACGGAGCAGATTCGGCAGGCCCGCGAGGAGTGGGGCGAGCTAGAGGAGCAGATCGCCAACCTGCCGCACCACATGGAGCTGGCGGCGGGGTTCGAGTGGGGCAAGGACCTGGGCGGTTCGGACGAGACGATCATTTCGCAGTTGCACGAGCGGCCGACGTTCGTGCACCGCTACCCGAAGGGGGCGAAGGCGTTTTACATGAAGCCTGACCCGGCTGAGCCGCGGGTAGTGCTGAACTTCGATCTGCTGGCGCCGCAGGGGTACGGCGAGATCATCGGCGGCTCGATGCGCGAGGACGATTATGACAGCCTGCTCGCCCGCATTCGGGAGCTGGGTTACGACGAGGCGGATTACCAATGGTACCTGGACCTGCGGCGCTACGGCTCGGCGCCGCACGGCGGGTTCGGGCTGGGCGTGGAGCGCACCGTCGCCTGGCTCGCCGGCATCAAGCACATTCGGGAGACGATTGCGTTCCCGCGGATGATGGGCAAGATTTATCCGTGACGGCGGCGGGGGGTCAGGCCGGGAAGGAGGTCCCAGCGATGCGGCGGCGAGCGGCGGTTTTAGTGGCGGCGGCAGTTTTGGGATGGTGGGGCGTGTGCGGCGCGGGAGAGCCGAACGTCACGCTCGACTGGCGGGTGGAGTTCGCCGACCAGCAAACCGCGCGCCGGATTCTGACGACGGTGGATGACCATGTGCGGGCGATGAGTCCGTTCGATCGCATGGTGCGGCTGGAGAAGGAGGGACCCGTTTCGCAGGAGGAATACCTGGCGTGGGTGGGCGAGGCGGCGCTGGAGTGGAGCGCGGCACAGAAGCAGCAGACGGAGAAGGCGCTGGGGCCGATACGCGGGCGGTTTCGGGAGCTGGGGGTACGGCTGCCGGAGACGGTCTATTTGATTCAAACAACCGGGCAGGAGGAGGGCGGCTCGCCCTACACGCGGCAGAACGCGGTGATGCTGCCGCGCGCGTTGTTGCGGCGGCGGGCGGAGGCTCTGGGCGGGATTCTGGCGCACGAGTTGTATCACGTGATGACCCGGGCGAATCAGCCGCTGCGGCAGGCACTCTACGGGGTCATCGGGTTCGAGGCGTGTGAGCCGATCGAGCTGCCGCCGGCGTGGCGGCCGCGGCGGATCTCCAACCCCGACGCGCCGCATTTCGACGCGGTGATTCGGCTGGAGGTCCAGGGCCGGTCGATCACGGCCACGCTGGCGCTGATCAGCAAGAGCGACACATACCACGGCGGGGGCCTGATGTCTTATCTGCTGCCGTGCTTCTTGGAGGTCGAGAAGGCGGATGGGCGCTGGGTGGCGCGGATGCAGGATGACCAGCCGGTGTGGCATCGCCCGGCTGAGGTCGAGGGGCTCAAGGAGAAGGTGGGGGAGAACACGGGCTATCTGATCCATCCGGAAGAAATCCTGGCGGACAATTTCGGGCTGCCGGCGACGGGCAGGACGGACGTGTCCAGCCCGGAAATTATGGAACGCATGGAGCTGATTCTCCGGCGGCAGGGGGACGTTGTGCCACCAGCAAGGGCGCCAAAGACGGTCCTGCCGTTCGATGAGGCGATGGTCGTGCCGAGCAAGCAGAAAGCGGAGTAGCGGGTGACGTACCGGAATCTGGGCGAGTTTGTGGCGGAGTTGGAGGGGATGGGGGAGTTGGTGCGGGTGGGATGCGAGGTGGATCCGGAGCTGGAGATCACGGAGATTGCCGAAAGGGTGATGAAGAGTCCGGGCGGGGGCAAGGCGCTGCTGTTCGAGCGAGTGAAGGGGTCGGCGTTGCCGGTGCTGATCAACGCGCTGGGCAGCCGGCGGCGGATGTGTCGGGCGCTGGGGGTGGAGGACTTCACCGAGATTGCCGAGCGGGTGGCGGCGTTGCTGGAGCCGGACCTGCCGGAGACGTTTCTGGAAAAGGTCAGGAAGCTGCCGGAGCTGGCCCAGATGGTTGGATTCGCGCCGAAGACGGTCAAGAAGGGCCTCTGCCAGGAGATTGTGTGGCGTGGGGAGCAGGCGTCGCTGGACCTGCTGCCGATTCTCAAGTGCCGGCCTTTGGACGGCGGGCGGTATTTCACGATGGCGGGGGTGTACACGCGTGACCGGGAGACGGGCCAGCGAAACGCGGGGATGTACCGGGTGCAGAAGCTGGACGCGCACAGCGGGGCGATGCACTGGCAGATTCACCACGACGGGGCGAGGCATTTTCGGGGGTACGCCCGGGCGGGGGAGAAGATGCCGGTGGCGTTGGTGCTCGGGGGCGACCCGGCGTTGGCGTACGCGGCGTCGGCGCCGCTGCCGCCGGGGCTGGACGAGATCGTGTTCGCGGGCTTTCTGCGGCGTCAGGCGGTGGAGCTGGTGCGGTGCGTGAGCGTCGAGCTGGAGGCGCCGGCGGAGGCGGAGATCGTGGTGGAGGGGTACGCGGACCCGGCGGACCTGGTGGACGAGGGGCCGTTCGGGGATCACACGGGCTATTACAGCATGCCGGAGAAGCACCCACGTTTTACGGTGACGGCGATCACGATGCGGCCGGGGGCGTTGTACCCGGCGACGATCGTGGGGGCGCCGCCGATGGAGGACTATTACCTGGGGCTGGCGACGGAGCGGATTTTTCTGCCGGCGGTGCGGCGGTATCTGCCGGAGGTGCTGGATTACCACCTGCCGGCGTTCGGCGTGTTCCACAATTTTTGCCTGGTGCGGATTTGCAAGCAGTACCCTTATCACGCCCGCAAGGTGATGCACGCGATCTGGGGGATGGGGCAGTTGATGTTCAGCAAGTTTATCATCGTGGTGGACGAGGAGGTGGACGTTCAGGACGTCGAGGAGGTGCTGTTCCACGTGGGTGCGCACGTGGACCCGCGGCGGGACACGTGCCTGGTGGACGGACCGGTGGACGCACTGGACCATGCCGCGCCGCATCTTTGCGCGGGCAGCAAGATGGGGATCGACGCGACGCGGAAATGGCCTGGGGAGGGGCTGGGGCGTCCGTGGCCGCCTAGAATCGAGATGCCCCGCGAGATTCGGGAGTTGGTGGACCGGCGGTGGGGCGAGTACGGGATCTGAGCCTGCCAGGGAGGGGCGCCCGGCGGGGGCGGCGGCGTGTGGGGGACTGGGCCAAGCCAAGTCACAAGCCGACGGTCGGTTCGGTGTTGCCGAAGATGGATTCGGGCGGGGGAGCGACGTGGACGACGCTGTTGACGGCGCCAAAGCCGTCGTCCTCACACCGGTCAGCGACGGGGTCGGCGAGCCACCGGCCATCGACGACGTACTTGTAGCGGTGATCGCCGGGGGACAGGGTCAGGCGGAAGCGGAAGGTGTCATCCTGGGCCCGGCGCATGCGGGAGGTCTCGCTGATCCGCCACTGGTTGAAATCGCCCACCAGGTACACGTCGCGGGCGTCGGACTTGAGGTCGCAGATGAATGTGACCTCCCGGTTCTTTTTACCTTTGATTAACACCACTGTTCCTCTTCTTTTCTCTGTTGCCTGGTCCCATCGGCGCCACGACCGCAAGGTCGGCAGGGAGGGGTCAGGCTAGCCCACGAACATCCGCTGCTGGGCCACCTCGCGGATTTTGGCCAAGGCCTGGTTCTGGATTTGTCGTACGCGCTCCTTGGACATGCCGAGTTTTTCGCCGACCTCCTTGAGCGTCAAATGGCCGGGTGTTTGTTGGTGCAGGGGAAACCGCAATTTCATGATGCAGGATTCCGTGCCGTTGAGTTGGGCGAGGTTGTCCTGGACGATGATCCGCACCTCGTCGAGGTTTTCCTGGTGGATTTCAGCGCGGCGACGATCGAGATGGTCGTCCTTTTCCCAGACGTCCTCGAGGTGCGCGGGAAACGCGTTACGGTAACGGTGGTTTTTGCGGGCCAGGCGGTAGAACGATTTGGAGATCGCCTGGAAGGCGTAGGTGCTGAACTTGGTGCCGCGGGAGGCGTTGAAGGTTTCGGTCGCCCGCAAGAGGGCGGCGCCGCCTTCGCTGATGAGCTCGGTGAACTCGACGGTGGGATAGTGGGACCGTTTGGCCATGGACAGCACCAGGCCCATGTTGGCGGCGACGATCTGACTGCGCGCCTGCCGCTGCTTTTCGTGCCAATCGAGCAGCGCGGCGAGGTCGCGGCGGCGCCAGGCCTTGGCCGCGAGCAGTCGCCGCTGGATGGAGGACGCCTGGCAGCGCGCGTAGTTCATTTGCAGGAACAACGTCTGTTCCTGTGGTGCGGTCAGGGTCCGGCCGGGATCGACAGCCACGGCCTGGTCCAGAATCTCCCGCAGGGACAAGGGGCGTTGGAATCGTGCGTCGGGCACGTAGGTGATCGGCCGCTTGAGCAGCGAGAACAAGGCCCCCTTTTGGGCCGGGGAATACTCCAGACGCTGGATACGAACCTGCAGTTTGCTTTCCAGCGGCTGCATCATGCGGATCGCCACGACTGACCTCCATTCGATTCTCTTGGTCCTTGTTTCCGGTACGGTTCCACTGACGAAACAGGCTCAGGCGCCTGCCCGGCGAGTTGTCCAGGAGGATAAGTCCGCCGGGCGGGGCCGTACATCGTGGCGGCTCGCATTTCGACATGGCGTTTTTGGAGAGAAGCCTCTGCGCGGATCCCGCAGTCGCGGCCCCCCCGTTCGCCCTAACCCCCCGTTGGTGAGGGACTTAGATCAGAGCTGGGTGAGTCCTTCGCGGATGGCGAATTTCGTCAGCTCGGCGACCGAGTGGATGTCGAGCTTCTGCATGATGTTGAGGCGGTGGGTTTCGACGGTGCGCACGCTGATGTGAAAACGCGCGGCGATTTCCTTGGTGGCGAGCCCCTCGGCCAGGAGTTGGAGGACCTCGCGTTCGCGCGCCGTCAGGAGATCAAACACCGAGGGGGTATTCCGGGCGGCGGGGCGCATGAACTCTTCGAGGACGAGGCTCGTCAGGGCCGCTGGCAGATAGGTCTGGTTGTTCCTGACCGTGCGAATGGCCCGCAGGACCTCGTCAAACGAGCTGTTCTTGGGCAGGTACCCGGCGGCGCCGGCCTTGAGCATTTCGGCGACCACCCGGCGTTCGGCGTGCATGGACAGGGCGATGATCCGGACCTTGGGATTGGCCGCGAGGATTTGGCGCGTCGCCTCAATGCCGTTGAGTTCGGGCATGCCAATGTCCATCAGGATCACGTCCGGCGTCAGGTCGCGCGCCAGGCGCACGGCGGTACGGCCGTCCTGCGCTGCGCCGACCACTTGCAGACCATTTTCCTGGCGCAACATGCTGCACAGACCTTCGCGGGTGATCTGGTGGTCATCGGCCAGCAGAATCCGAATCGTCATGTTGCACCTTCCCGGCGGGCCGGCAACCACTGCAACGGCGCGGTCATGATCGCACAGGTGCCGGAGCCACGGGCCGAGCGAATAGCGAGCTTGCCGCCCAGGCAGGTCAAGCGCTCGCGGATGCTGAAGAGCCCGTACCCGCCGCCTTGGGCCCGCCGCGTTTCGAGCGTCGAGGGGTCGAATCCGACACCATCGTCCTCCACCGCGACCTCGACGGTGGTGTCTCGTCGGGCGACCCGCACCCAGGCACGACGGGCCGCGGCGTGCTTGACCGCATTGTTCAGCAACTCGCGGGCCGCCTGAAACAACAGGACCTTGGCCTCGTCGGTCATCGGCTTGGCCTGCTGGTCGTCCTCAAAGGTGCACTGGATGCCATATTGCTCCTGGGTGCGGTCGGCCAGCCAGGCCAGGGCCGCCTCAAAACCGACGGTGTAGAGCATCGGGGGGAATAGCTCAATCGTGAGGGTGCGGGTGTACCGAATCACCTGGTCGATCATCCGGTGTATTTCCTCCAGGGCGGCGACCTGCTCCGCGTGATCGACCGAGCGCTGCAGGTAGCCCAGTTTCATATTCGCCATGGCCAACACGGGACCGATCCCGTCGTGCATGGCCTCGGCGATCCGCCGCCGTTCCCGCTGTTCGGCCAGCGCTAGTTCGGCCCCCAGTAGCCGCAATTCCCGCTGGTGGGCCAACAGTTGCTCATTGGCGGCCACCAGCTCAGCGGTGCGCTCCCGCACCCGCTGCTCGAGTTCGTCCCGAGCCTCCCGCAGGAGCCGCTCCCCTTCCCGCTCCTTGGTGGCGTCTCGTCCATACATGTTGACATACCCGCCGGCGCCAATGGGCACGACGGTCACGGAATAGACGGTCTGGCCGCATTCGATGTCCTGCACCCTAACACGGTTTGTCGTGAGAACCTCCGCGATGGTCCGTCGCCACTCATCCGGGGCGGGTTCGCCCACCTGGCAGCCCCAGCGCTTCAACAGCACCGACCCCGGCTCGTTGGCATACAGTGTGGCGCCAGCGCGGGAGATACGCAGCACGGGGTAGGGATTCTCGGACGGAAACTTGGCCAGATTCTCTATCTGTTCCTCCACGCGCTTGCGCTCCGTGACGTCCTGTGTCGTCCCGAAGCCGCCCAGCAGCGCGCCACCCTCATCAAACTCCAACTCGGCCCTTTCGCGGACCCACTTGACGGCGCCGTCCACCACGATGCGGTGCTCGATGTCGTAGGGCTTGCCGGACAGGGCCGCTTTCCACTGGCGGTCAACGTACTGTCGATCATCCGGATGGACGGCGGCCAGAAACGTCTCGTAGGTCATGGCCGCCCCCTTGGGGATCCCGAAGATCCGATGGTTTTCGTCGGACCAGAGCAATTCATTTCGGCACACGTCCAAGCGCCAGCTTCCGGTATGAGCCACGGCCTGGGCCCGGTTCAGATCTTCGCGGCTCTGCCGCAGCGTTTCCTCGGCCTTCTGGCGCTCGGCGATGTCCCGGATCGCCGCGTACACTAACCGGCGTCCCCCGATCTCGAAGTAACTGGCCGCGAGCTCCACCGGAAACACCAACCCATCCTTGCGCCGGTGCAGACGGAAGGGAACGTGTAGCACGCCGCGCGAGCAGACCGCCTCGATGCGCTGCCGCGTGCGTTCGGGCTCGGCATACAGCAGCCCATAATCCGCCGCCAGAAACTCCTCGCGGCTGTACCCGTACATTGCTACAGCGGCGTCGTTGACCTCGAGGTTCCGCAGCGTCGCCGCATCGAACAGCACCAGAGCGTCCGGCTGCGTCGCAAACAGACTGCGGTACTTCTGCTCGCTGGCCGTAAGCGTCCGAAACAGTAGATCGTATGGCCGCCGCAGCCCCGTCTCGATCAGCGCCTTGTAGATCAGGTAGAAAGCGAGCAGTTTGAGCAGATGCCCCAACGCATTGATCGGTTCATAGGGGTCGTGATACCGAGTGAACGCCAGTTCGGAGGCAATGGTCGCGACGATGGAGCCGGCCACCCACCGCCACACGAGCGGTTCGAACTGCCGCCGCTGGCGCCCGAGAACGACCAGGGCGGCGACTAGAATAAGGCAGATGGCCCACTCGGCCAGGATTTTGAACGGCGTCAGCCCCCGGCCTTCGACGAAGCAGGTCGGAAAGCGGCGCCAGACCGTCACCGAGAGCAGGGCCAGGGCCACGACCACCGCGAAGCCCAGCAACGTGGCCGCCACGGGCAGTCGGCGGCGCAAGAACCACGGCGCCAGCAGCAGCGCCAGGCTCTGCAGGCCCCGCGCTACAATCCAGAACTGTGCCGCATAGTCCACCCCGCTCCACGGCAAGAGCGTCAAACCCTTGTAGGCCATGGTGTGCACCAGGTCCACCACTCCCACAAAGAGATAGGCGATGCCCAGGAACAGCAGGTAATTGTTCTCCAAACGCGCCCGGGCGTTCCAAGCGATCCCAAAGATGCCGCAGGCAACAACAATGGAGAACAGCTCGACGATACCGTGAAACAGGAGAAAGTGCGGGCGGCTGAGCCAGAACAACCCCCCCAAGATCCCCAACCCTGCCGCCACCCGCCCCGTATCGGCCAGCCAGCCCGGCAGCCGCGGTTGGCCGGACCGTTGGTTGGGTTGGCTGGCCACCATAGCCATGTTTCCCATTCCCTGAAACAAGGTTAGAGACGCCGGGACGGCGCCGACCTGCCACCGGCTCGCCAGGTTCCACGAGCCTAGCCGCCGGCATGCCGCAATACCAGGGCATTCTAACCGCCAACGCCCATCGTGACAAGCCGCAGGCCCCGGCCCGCCCAGACCCCCAATCGAGGGTCAGACCCGCGGTTGGCCAGACAAGCCCTCCCAGCGCCGCCCGCGGGACATGACTGATCCCACACCGCACAATCACAATTGCGCCTTGCTCACACCAGGAATGGCGGGAATACTGGTCGGAGCGAGCCGTGTTGGCGGCTCGGCGCCGTGTTGCCGTCCGGACGGCGAGCAAAGCCGCCCCTGGGCTGAGCCGATTGGCCCGACACCAGGAACCGTGGACAGCACTACCGGTAAGGAGGAAATATGAAAGCGGTCATTATGCGGGAACCGGGGAGCCTTGCCGGCGTCCGGATCGAGGACATCCCCGGCCCAAGACGTGGCCCAAATGAGATCCTGGTCGAGGTGCGGGCGGCGGCCCTGAACCACCTGGACCTCTGGGTCATCCGCGGACGCGACAGCGACCACCGACCCGATCCCCATGTCCTGGGCGCCGATGCCGCCGGCGTGGTTCTCGAAGCAGACCCCGGAGTCGAGGGTGTCGCCGTCGGGTCCGAGGTCATCCTGAATCCGGGCCTAAGCTGCGGGCAGTGCGAGTTCTGTCGGCAAGGCGAGCAAAGCCTGTGCGTGTCATACGGCATTCTGGGGCTGTCGCGCAGCGGCGCCTTCGCCCAACGGATCGCCGTGCCCGCGCGGAACGTGCATCCCAAACCCACTCACCTGGACTTCGTGCAAGCTGCCGCCTTGCCCTTGGACCACCTGACCGCCTGGCGGATGCTCTTTACGCGCGGCGGCCTGACCGCGGGCCAAACGGTGCTCATTCACGGCATAGGCGGCGGTGTGGCCTTGGCCGCGCTGCAACTGGCTAAACTCTGCGGCGCCATGGTCGTGGTAACCTCCTCCTCGGACGAGAAGCTCCGCCGGGCCTGCAAGCAGTTCGGCGCCGACCACGCCGTCAACTACCGCGCCGGCACGGACATCGGCGACGAAGTGCGGGCGCTTACCGGCGGCCGGGGGGTGGACCTGGTAATCGATTCGGTGGGCGCCGCCACCTGGCCGATCAACGAGAAGGCCGTGCGTCGCGGCGGTACGATTGTCCTGTGCGGCGTCACCGGCGGCGCCGAAGCTCGCATCAACCTGCAAAAGGTCTATTGGAACCAGTTCCGCGTGCTCGGCTCGACGATGGGCAGCGATGAGGACTTCCGCCGGATGCTCGCTGCCGTAACGCAAAACCGCCTGGTCCCCGTGGTGGACAGCGTCCTGCCGCTGGAGCGCGCCGGCGAGGCGTTCCGTAGGATGGAACAGAACCAACAGTTTGGCAAAATCGTGGTTACCCCGTGACGAGTCGCTGCGCGGCAAGGCGTGTTCTCATCCCGCCGGGAGGGGAGCGGATCTGCGGGGACAGTCGGGGGCACCGGCGCACAGGGTGGACTCTTGAGAAACGGAGAGGGCGGGATTCGCTGCGCGGCTCGCCAAGGGCGTGTCGAACCCGCGTGGTTGCCGCTGCGCGGCAAGGCGTGTTCTCATCCCGCCGGG